>WNFY01006738.1_pt1 | contig 29574 bp, 26 predicted proteins | sample 5400091 | NCBI WGS metagenome assembly WNFY01 (sample SAMN13153364, study PRJNA577476) | soil metagenome | isolation source: 60 cm soil or saprolite under grassland replicate 1 | place: USA:California | collected 2016-06-15 | reverse complement strand
TCGTGATCCTTTGTATTGTCGCTGAACACCCAACGCGAGCCGAAGCGGTCACGAATCAGTGGTCCCGGATCGTCCTGGTCGCCGGTGGTGATTCGATCATAAAGCCGGGAAAGATCCGGGTTCTTGTCGAACAAATAACTCGGATCAAGCCCCGAGGTGTAAACATGCGTCGGATCATAATAAAAGAGACGCGGAAAATCGTCCCAGTCAGTATTAAAGACGAGCTCGCCCGGGGGAATGTTCGCGCGCATCCAGGCTGTGCCTTTCGCATAGTAGTCACGAGGATCGCTCTCGCTAATGTCTTTGGCGGTCCGGCGAGCGCTCGCTACGCCCTTCAATTTCGGTGAGAGGAATTCCAGAGGGACAAAAGTGAAGGCGAACAGGATTAAGCCTACCGAGCAGGCAGTGGCGAGCTCCCATGTTTTCAAGCGCTTGCGCTCGGTCAGGACCTGCTCGGCTTCGCCCCGATCCATGTACGGTTGCAGTTCGGACATTACGTCGTCCGGCAGGCGACTGAAGATTGAGCGAGGCGTCCAAAATTGCTGAAGCGCGAACGCGGCGAACAGAATCGCAAACGGTGGAAAATATTCCGCGAATCTTTTCCAGCGCATGGTCATCAACATCAGCGCGGTTGAGAAAATGAGAAAAAACAATGGGCGTTTTGATCCTTCTCGATCGCGAGGATCAAAGGTGACATACCCGACCAACATCGCGATTAACGCAACCAGACAGTTTCCGACAAATTCGTAGGTATCGTATGGGTACCATTCCTGACCAACCCTGGTGTTGAACTCGCCACTCGTGATCTTAATGCGCGCGTGTTCGTAAAGCAGATATATATTGCGCGGGAAGTAAGGATTGACAACCAGTCCGAGCGCGCAACCGAGTACAACCCACGTCAACGGCCGCCACTCAAATCGCTGTTCAGTCCAGCCGATGATCGCCGTCCAGATAACGACTGCCAGGGCCAAAAGCACGAACATGTCGTAAGTAAGGGCAAAGATAAACGCCAGCGGCAGCAGCGGCCAGAACTTTTCTTCGAACAGCAGATAGATGGCAATAACCAGATAGATGATTGCCAGGGGGGGCGCCTTGGTCATGTTCAAGCGATAAAGAAACGGCGAGGAACAAGCCAGAAGCGCAATCACCCAGACCAGACTGTATCTGATGCGATACCGAACTATCAGCCAGTAACAAGAGAATACTGCCAGGCTGGCAAAGACGATCGCCGCGACCTTCGCGCCCATCCGGAGGTCATGGAACCACGTAAACGGTATCAGAATGATATGGAACAGGAGGTGATGATCTACGTAATCGTGGCTGTTAAGCGTAGTTAGCGGCAGCCATTTGAATACTGGAGGAAAATGTTTCGCGCGCATGCTTTCCCAGAGCAGGCGCGACCAGCGGATGTGATAATAGCCGTCAAAGTCCCCGCAACAAATTGAGGCGGTTGAGAATTGCAGCCACCAGAAGGTGGAAACGATCGCCGCTGCGGCGACGACTATGTTGGCGACGCGAGCTACACTCTTAAGCTCAATTTTGGTTCTTGATCTTTGAGTGGAATCCAGATCAACAGTGATGGGTGGTTGCTGAATTTCCTCCATGGCCGCAGGGGAACGGTCAACCTGGTCAGACAGGCAATTGTTCGTCGATATTAATTTAACAATTCACGTATTAGATTCAACAACCCGGCCGGATCGATCGGCTTGGTAAGATGAACGTTGAATCCCGCGCTCACTGCGCGGCCGCGATCATCGTACTCTGAGTAGCCGGTGACAGCAATCATCGGAATGCGTTTGTACTTCTCCAGGGCTCGTAGTTCTCCGGCGAGCTCATAACCGTTCATTTGAGGCATGCCGATGTCGGAGATTACCATGTCGAATGATTTGGTCCGGGCCAGACGCAATGCATCCTGGGCAGATGCCGCGGTGCTCACCTGGTAGCCCGCATGTTTCAGGAAGAGTGAGATCATTTCAGTGACATCGGCAACGTCGTCCACAATCAGAATGCGGCGGCGGCCCCGTGTGCGACCCTTCCCCTTGCTGTCGCGCTTGGGCATGGGAGGCATTTTCTTAAAGGCCGGAGGGTTTGCCGCTGGGGTGGGACTGTAGATTGAGGAAAAACTCGTCGCTTTCAACGTTAGCAAAAGCGATTCACAGTCTAATACCGGTAGTCCGATGTCTGGGCGCGGAAAGTCCCTGGTAGTTAACCAGCTTTGATTTGAGGAAAAGTTAAGAGGCGTATGCAAACTCTACCTCGCCCGATCGGGGTCGTGGCGCTGACCGTGGCTGGATTACAATTTGTTCGTTTCCGGGGGGAGCATAATTTAACGTAAAACGTCGAGTTCTGTCGAGATGAAAGGTTGCATTTTGGGCTGAAGAATCTCACTTTATTGTGTCATTGAACCGATCGAGGCGATGCTCACCAAATGAATGACTTCGCGAAACAAAATTCTCGGATCGATGCGGCGATAAGCGAGCCGCCAGATCTGAAGACATCACTCGCGGCTTACATAGCCGGGCGGATCCGGGCGATTAATATCCAGTGGCTGGGATTTCTGCCGCTGCTGTTTTTCTTTGCCCAGGCGATCTACTACTGGCGCAACGGCAGTCTCGGAAACATGCTGTGGATGTGCAACATCGGAAATCTGTTGCTGGCGATTGCGCTCTTCGCCGGACATCGAGAAATGATCAGGGCGACCGCGCTCTGGATGATTCCCGGATTAGTGATTTGGTTTTTGTATGTGCTCATTCCTTCCGGATTTGTCTTGAGCTCTGCGCTGGCGCACGCCGGAGGATTCATCGTAGGGATCGTTGCCCTGCGCGCGGTGCGGGTCGATCGACGGGCATGGCTTTACGCTTTCATTTGGTACCTGGTCATGCAAGCGGTGTCACGATTGGCGACGTCGCCCGACTTAAACGTGAATCTCGTTTATAGAATTCAACCGGGTTTGCAGCCGATGTTCGGAAGCTTCTGGCAATTCTGGTTGCTGATGGGACTTAGGGCGAGCAGGTGCCAGCGCGAAAAAGTCTTGATTAGCTCACTGCGCATGCTGACATAGGCGGTCTCGATGTAGAGCTTTTCCGGTGCCGGCCATTCCAGTCGCACAATCGGGTTGAAAGAAACGGGTAGAGCCGACCGCGGCAAAGCGGGCTGAGGTGAAGCGCCGCTCCTCGTAGCTGTCGCGTTGGACTTCTTTGTCGCGGTTTGTGAGCGCTCGTCAAATGCAAAAGACGCCGAAACGAGCGCATCACGCAATTGTATTCGGGCCTGAGTCGGCGATTTGCTCGCGCCATCGTAAATTCCCACGTCCACACCTAATCCGGCCGCAACTTTGGACGAATCCGGCGACCACACGGGCGGTGCTTCAGCGAGTGAATCGTCGAGCAAACGTTCCTGTCCATCCAAGCTGATTATGCGTGGCCGGCCTGCCGGCGACTTGAATTCCTTATCGCGCACGTTCCATTCAGCTTCCCTGCAGGCCAGCGCCGCCAGGGCGTGATCGTCGGGCGCCCAGGCCAATGCGAAATAGATCAGCCCTTCGCGCGAAGTCAGCGGCTTGAGATCAAAACCATCGCGATTGCAAAGGTAAACCTGTTCGGTGGCAAACATCGGAACCAGCCCGAACGACGGCGCTATCGAAGGCGAGGGCATCGCTGTCGGCAAAGGAGACGGTGAGGTTACCTCAGGCAATTCTTCCAAAGGAGTCGGCGTTGGTTGAACCTTCTGCGTTTTGCGGCCGACGAACGCGATTAAGCTGCCGTCTGACGACCAGAGCACAGAATCCTGAAAAACACAGGCCAGATCCGGCGGCGTCACATTCCGGAGAAATTTTCCGTCCGTTGAATACAAGTCTATGTGAAAGGTGGGGCCGGGCTCGTCGGTCGTGCCATAGAGCGCCAGGGCCCGCTGCCCATCAGGCGAAGCTACTGTGCGCAGGAGCGCATCGTCTTTTCTGCGAGTGTCAAAGTCTTTCTGGATCGGCTCCAGCTTAGCAGTTGTATCTTCCGAGTTTATTTCAGGTGGGGCATCGACGTCGGCGCGAAAACTATAAGCCAGCCGGGCAGCGGGCAAGTCGCGCAGTTGTCGTGGCCGAACGCGCTGCGGATCGGAATTACTGCTACACGCAACCCAAACCAGCGCTGTCAGGATTATTAGTGAGGCTAGCGGCGAAAAGAGAAGCTGCGAATTGCGGCGCGCGCCGATCGCTTCAATCATACTTCGCATCGATCGGACGGCAGGGGAACGGAAACTTCTGTTCATTCGGTCAACGATTCTTAAAAGGCAAGATGGTTCTGTTAACGAATTCTTAGGAACCGGCTGCGCTCATTGGACTCCGTAAACCTGATGAAACCGGTTTGGTGACCGGTCCACTTTTGTCGCCACCGGTAATCTCGCCGGCAAAATTCAGATCAAGTGCAAACAGCGCTCGAATTGTATTTCGCGGCGACAGGTGATCTTCGTCTGAAGTGTCGTCGTCAACGCAATTGTGCTCAACCGCGCGCGCCAGCCGCCGCCCCAGCGGTTCCCAGCTAACGTTCCCTTTGACGAACTCATGCGCGGCGATCAGCCCGACCAGGTCGCACACCAGTTCTTCCGCGCGTTGTCCCGTGATACTGAACCCGGTTCGCATTTCAGCGCGCCGAGCTACGACGCGGAACAAAGGACGAAGCGAATCAGATTGGCCGTCGGCAATATGAGTCAATTCATGCGCCAGGACGCTGACCATTCCTTCATCCGATCTCAGTCCGGCGAGAAATATGGTGCCGAACTCGATCGTGTGCGGATCTCGTAACCAAACCGAGGCATTATCGCGCGCATCGACGTCGGGCTTGATGCGCCGCACTGATTGCACCCGCGCTGTCGCTACATCAAACCGCGATCGATAGACCGGGTTGCTGTAAAGATCATAATCCCGCGCGAGCTTGAGAATCGCGCGCGCCACAGATCTTTTGGCAATTGGCAACAATCGTTCAGCGCGCTTCTCTCCGGCGACAGCGTCGGGATTATTAATCGCGAGCGAGGGCCGCGCCTGCATTTCATCGATGGGCATACTACTGAAAGGATCGCGCACACGCTCTGAACAGGTAATGTTCACAGCCCGCTGGATCAGCGCCGCATCCGCTTTCGTAAAGGCATCTCGTGGCGGGGACGAGTGCGCGCCACTGCGCCGCTGCGTCTGCGCACCGGCTGAGAAATCCAGGACCAGAGTGAGCGCGAACAAGCAAAGGATTAAGGATGGCGAGAAGCGAAGGATGAAGGATGAAGGATGAAGGATGAAATGAAACCTCCTCCAGCGACGCCTTGAACTCAAGTGCTCTTTAACTAGAGTGCGGATTTTTTGCTTTAAGTCTTCTTTCATCCTTCCGCCTTCATCCTTTTTCTTACCCGGCCTTCGTCCTTCATCTTTTTCTTATTTATTCCGCCAAACAGGTTTTCGCTTTTCCATGAATGACTGAACGCCTTCATTCGCGTCTTCCGTCTTCATCAACTGTTCGAAATACAGAGTCTCAACCTGTTTCAGTTCTGATTCAAAACTACTTCGGGTGCCAAGATCAAGCGCGGCACGTGCCATCCCCAACACGACTCCGGAAAGATCGCGCAACTTATTGAGTATGCTCTCGGTTCTATTCTGAAGCTCCTCTGAAGGCACAACCTGATTTACCAATCCGAGCCGCAAGGCTTCGGCAGCATTGATGGTATCACCGGTCAGGATTAGCTCGCGCGCTTTTTTCTGGCCGATCAGGCGCGGTAACAAAATCGCCGCAATCGGCGGAAATACACCCAGCTTGATTTCGGGTTGGCCAAACTGCGCCCGCTCACTGGCAATTACGATGTCGCAGGCGAGCGCCAGTTCGCACCCGCCGCCGAGCGCAGCACCGTCGACGATTGCGACGACAGGTTTATGAATCCTGGCGAGCGCGCGAAAGATCGAATGAAAACTGTCGAGCATCTCGCGGACGGTTTCTTCGACGTGATCTTCGACTGCAACTCCGGCGCTGAAGGCCCGCGCTTCCTTGGTTGCTTCGAAAACAATTGCCACTAAATCGATGCGCCGCGCGCATTCCTGCAATGCGTCATTAATCTCCCGCATCATGGGGATGTTGAGAATGTTCAGCGGCGGCCGAGCGAGCAAGATCCGCGCCACGCGATCCTCAACAGCGAAGTCGATATTCTGATAAGCGCGCGACATAGCTGCCGGTTCCACCTCACTTAAGCGGAGGTTCGCCCATCCACCGCTGATAGATTTGCCTTTGTTCGTCGGTGAGTTGAGACAATGTAAGGATTCGAAAAAGAACTTCCATATGGTCACCAAGGCGAATTTCCAGCGTCCGCAGGTCGTCGAAGCGAAAGATCGTCAGGCGGATGACGTCTCCGGGACGCCTGGCCGTAAGCATCGTCTCGAACATCTCTTTGTTGACGCGAACGCCGTCAAGGGCGACGATCTGATCATTTGCATTCAAACCCTGTTCGTAAGCCGGCGAGCCGGCCAGAACTCGACTGACGATCAGCCGCTCATCCTGTTGATTTAGCTCAGCGCCAAGCCATCCTCGATGCTTAGTGGAACCGGCTACATCGATTGGGCCCGTTCTATCCAGCCGTAACCCGGCCGCGATGAAGGCCGCCGCATAATCGAGTTCCTCACGCCCCCGCACATAACGCGCGAAGAATTGCTCGAGATTCGAACCGGCCATCAGCTCGCACGTTTTCTGGAAGTCTGCCGGCGAATAATTGCGGCCCCTTTTGTAAAACTCTTCATATAAATATCGCATGACGTCGTCAAGAGACTTCCTATTATGCGTGCGGCGACGGATTTCCAAATCGAGGAGAAGTCCCAGCAATTCACCTTTGTCGTAATAAGAGATCGACGAGTTAACCGAGTTTTCGTCCGGCCGGTAGAACTTGATCCAGGCATCGAAGCTGGCTTCCTCAGCACTCATCTCGAGGCGGCCGGGTGTATTTTCAAAACTCTGAATTTGCCGGGCCAGATGATCCAGATATTCCTTCTCTGACATCAAACCCGCGCGGCGGACAATCAATTTCGCGTAATACTCCGTCACTCCTTCGGCGACCCAGAGCATTCTGGTGTAATTCTCTTTGGTGTAATCGAATGGTCCGAGCGCATCCGGGCGGATGCGTTTGACGTTCCATAGATGAAAGAACTCGTGCGCGACCAATCCCCAGAAATTCCGGTAACCTTCCTCGTTCGCGAAACCTGAACGCCTGAAACCAAGCGCCGTCGAATTCAGATGTTCCAGGCCGCCTCCGGTGTTCGCGCGTAAATGCAAAATGAAGGTGTAGTCGTGATACGGAATTTCTCCGAACATTGCGACTTCGGTTGCGACGATCTTCTCGACCCCGGAGCGAATTCGATCAGGATCGTAATTGCCATCGCCGTCGATCACGATTCGATGCGCCACGCCGAGAACGCTGAAATCGATCTCCTTAAAGTTATTAACTTCGAATGGGGAGTCGTAAAGAATGTCGAAATTTTCAGCGCGAAAACTATTCGGTTTGCCCTGAATGGGCGGCAAGCCGGTAGCAACTTTCCAGCCCGCCGGCGGAATTACCTGCAGCGTCGAAGGCGCCTTCAACTGCCCATCGAGATACATCAGCAACGCTGCGTTGTTCCAGAAAGCGTGGTCTGAGTTCAATTCGCTGGTGCGCACAGTAAGCTCATTGGCATAAACCCGATAGGTGACTCGCCAGTGGCGGGCGCCCCGTGTCTTCACGCGCCAGGAGTTCTTATTTATTTTTTCCCATTCCAGCGGCCGGCCGGAGTCATCGAGCGCTGCGAAATCCTGCACATGACGCTCAAACTCGCGAATCAAATAAGATCCCGGCGTCCAAACCGGCATCACGAGCGTCTCTTGCGGCGGCCACGCAGCAAGTCCGCGATCAATCCGTATCTCTACTTCCAACAGATGAGTTTGAGGCCTGGACATGGAGACCGTGAAAGAAATTTTCTGGCCGCCATCCTGATGTGCAGGACGGGCTTGCGACGAAACCGTAATCGGCAATAGCAACAGACTTCTGGCCCTCGGAACTATTTTCATAGCGCACGGTGCGCAGAAGGTTTTCGGCGCCTGGAGTGGTCCCGGCCTGGGCCGCTTCACATCTTTTCCGGCGCCATTCCCTTTCATGCGGCCGGCATGGGTGTGGATGGGTTTGGCGGCTTTTTCGGAATTTATCGGCGGCGTTCTGGTTTTGCTGGGACTGCTTACCCGCGCCGGAGCATTCCTGATCGCCTGCGTAATACTCACGGCAATGATCGGCGTCCATTGGCGGAACGGATTTTTTCTGAGTCCAACTGCGTTTGGAATCGAGTACACCGTGGCTTTGATCGGTATTGTCCTGGCACTCTTGATTGCCGGCGGCGGCCAGGCATCCATCGATAGACTGATCGGTGGGCGAAGATAGTGTGTTTCGATGCGAGTTGCGCGTTGTTATTAAAACCGTCAACTTGGCATCGCTAACTCAAAACTCAGGTTCCAAACTCCAAATTCCGAATTCGAAACTCGAAAATATTAATGAAGCGGTCGCCGCTACTTGTAATTTTCATCACGGTCTTTATCGATCTCGTCGGCTTTGGGATCGTGATTCCCGTCCTGCCGTTCTATGCCGAAGGCACGAGTTTTGGAGCCAGCCCGCGCGAAGTTGGATTGCTATTCGCTTCGTATTCAATCATGCAGCTTGTCTTCGCGCCGGTGCTGGGAAGACTTTCTGATAAATATGGCCGTCGTCCGATTCTGCTGATCAGTCTACTCGGCACGAGTGTTGGCTTTCTAATTCTCGGGTTCGCCACGACCCTCTGGATGCTGTTTCTGGGACGAATCATAGACGGAATTTCCGGCGGCAATATCTCGACTGCCCAGGCCTACATCGCCGATGTCACGACGAAGGAAAACCGCGCGAAAGGAATGGGCCTGATTGGCGCCGCTTTCGGTTTGGGATTTGTCTTCGGTCCGGCAATTGGCGGAATCCTGAGTCGTTGGGGAATCAATGTTCCGTTCCTGTTTGCAGGAGGCCTGGCGTTCGCGAACGCGATCCTCCTTTATTTCACTTTGCCGGAAACAATTACCCCCGATCATCCGGCGCGTGCTTCCGCCGCGAGCGGGCGGAGTTGGGGGCAGTTGGTCACGGCTTTGAAAAATTCACGCCTGGCAATGGTCCTCACGATTTACTTTCTTTCGATTGTGGCCTTCTCGATCATGACGGCGACGTTTTCTCTGTTCCTGATGTTTCGGTTCGGATATGACGCATTTCACAATGGCTGGATCTTCGCGTTTGTGGGAATAATCTCGGCCTTCATCCAGGGCGGCTTGATCGGAAGATTGGTAAAGAAATTTGGGGAACCGTCTTTGGTGATTGCCGGCGCGTTGCTATTTTCCGGCAGCCTCTTCGCGACGCCATTCGTGACCCCGGTCATTGGCGTGTTGGGGATACTTCTTATCGGAGCAGTGTCAGCGATTGGCAACGCCTTGATGGCGCCTTCACTGACAAGCCTGGCGTCAAAAAGCGCGAGTGCCGCCGAGCAAGGCGGCGTTCTCGGCGTAACGCAGTCAGTCGCGAGTTTGGCCCGCGCTGTCGGGCCCTCGATCGCCGCATTTTTGATCTACAGCATGGTGGCGCATATGGGGCTGGATGGTCGACCTCAGAACATGAGCAATTCGTCGATCTTCAGGACCTTCTGGACTGCTGCCATCATCCAGTTCATCGCCTTTGTTTGCGCCGGATATTTTGCCTGGGCCTATGCGAAGAAATATTCGGACGGGGAGGTCGCGGAAGCAGCGTAATTTCGGAATTACAAATCAGCCTCGATAGGGCGTATAGGGTGCCGCGTCTTTCCTGGAGGCGAACCTAGTAGCATTCAATTAAGCAGCTGGAGCCAGCGTCTCGTTCTGTATGATCACAGTTGGGTTAGAAGAAGGTTCAGGAATCTGGAGGTTCTGCTCATGCAATAGGGCAACATGTTCCTCCATTCCCGATCTGGCTTTGTAGATACAATCTTCGATTGAGTGTCCAATCCCTGAAAAACCTTCGAGGTCCGGCGAATAAAACCCAAAGAACACTGGGTCGGCTGTTGCTTCGATAACCAGCGAGTACTTAAGATCGATCATCACTAGCTCCTTTGCCTGATTCCCGCCGCCTTAAGAATAGCATGGCAGGTACCTTTGGGAACTTCCTTCGCTCCATGAAAATCAACTCGAATCAGCTTATCGTGTCCCGGCTTTGAATAATAGCGAATCGAACCCTTCTCTCTTAACAAAAGAAAGCCATTCTTTTCAAGCAGGCGGATGAGTTCAGTAAATTTCATCGCCGATTATTTAATTCATCCAGCGCTTTCCCAAGTCGTACAATTCCTTCAATGAATATCTCCGGCGGACACGTGTAACCCAGACGAAAATGATCCGGCATCTCGAAATATTTTCCCGGCACAATCGTGGTGTCGTATCTTTCGCGAACCGTGCGGCACAATTCGTCTACCTGGCCGTTCTTCAATCGCGGGAAAACGACCGTGCCAAACTCAGCTCGCGGCGCTTCGAGATCTGCCCGCTCGCTCAGAAACTGATTGAGGACAGCCCGGTTCGTATCCAGAATTCCGCGTGCGCGCAGCGCAATCTGTCCAAGATTCGCGAGCGCGATGCAGCTTAGTAATTCAGCCGGATGCGCTGGAATGCCGATGACCAGATCTACCAAACCCCAAAGTCGCTTCGCCAAATCAGGCTCAGCCAGAATCCAGCCGCAACGCAGCCCGCTCAGGCCAAAGGCTTTCGTCAAACTTGCCGTCACCACAAATTGATTGCCCAAATGAAACGCCGACGGCGGCGCGCGTTCGAACATCGCCTCGAGATAAACTTCGTCAACCAGTACGCGCACGCCGATGTTTCTCGCAATCTCGCCGATTTGTTTCAGGGTGGCTTCGTTGACGAAAGCGTTGCTCGGATTGTGCAGATTGGTAATCACAATTAGTCGGGTCCGCGAAGTAACCGCGCGCTCGATCGCGCGCGGATCAATTTCAAAACCATCCGCCGCCGAGCGCGGAAACCGTTTTATCACCGCGCCGAGAAAACTCGCCACGTTCAAAAGTGGCTCGTAAGCCGGCTGCTCGATCAGCACTTCATCGCCGGGGTCGATGGTGGCGGCCATTACCAGAAAGTTCGCCATCGTGGTCCCGACCGCTGCGATAACATTGCCTGTGTCGACTTCGCATTTTTTTGCGAGGGCCTGCTGCAATGGCTCGTAACCGTAGAAGGTTGGGCCGTTGATTTCCAGATCTTCAATCTTCACCGGCAGATCCCGGAGTGGATAGGGCGTCATGCCGCTGTTTGCCAGGTTGTAGGTTGCCTGCGCCTGTGTCTTGGCCCATTCAATGTATGCCGAATTCATTGCGCGCAACTTTATTGCTGAGACCATCATCCCTCGCTCCTCCACCAGTTCCAGAAAAAATAGACCGGCACGCCGGCCAGCACAATAGTGAGACCGATCACCGTGTTTTCCGGATGAGAATAAATCGTGCCGGCGACAACTGCCCAGCACACCAGGATAAAAAATAGAGTCGTGATCGGGTGGCCAGGCACGCGGTAATCAGTCGTTTGGGTACCGCCGCGATCGCGATGACGAAAAACAAACAGGCACGCCGCGGTCAATCCGTAAGCGATGAAGTCGACTGACACGACGTAATCCAGAATCTGGTCAAACTTTCCGGAGAGCGCGATCGTTGCCGCCAAAACGCCCTGCAAAGCAATCGCTACAAACGGTGCCTGCGTGCGCGGATCGACGCGCGCAACCTGCTTGAAAAAAAGTTTGTCTTCGGCCATTGCGAAGTAAACGCGCGGCGCTGTCAGGATACTTTGACTCAGAAACCCAAGCGTTGAGATTGCGATACCGACGGCGATCAGGCGCGCTCCGCGTTCACCCAAAGCGAGCCGCATAACAGCCGAAGCCGGCGCACTTGCTTCAGATAATCCCTTTGCTCCTAGCGCCGCGACACAAACAAAATTAACCGCCAGATATAAGACGACAACACCGAGCACCCCGATGACGACTCCGCGCGCGAGATCCTTTTTCGGATCGCGCATCTCTGCCGCAACAAAACTGGCTGTATGCCAGCCGCCATAAGCAAACATTACCGGCCCCATTCCCGCAGCAATTATCGCTAACACCCCCAACGATGCCGGGCGATCGAGCGCCTGAGTCAAACTGAATTGCGGGGTGCCCACAAAAACGAGGGCGGATACTATCAGTCCGGCGATGGCTAAGATCTTAATCACCATCAACGCGTTCTGGACTGCAGCTCCCGCTTTCACGCCCAGGCAATTGATGATTGTGAGCAACAGCAGTGTTACGACCGCCACCAGTGAGGAGGAGACCGGAAGATGGATCAACTCAAGAAAGTACTGCGCAAAGATTACCGCTACCGCCGCCATGCCGCCGGATTGAATTACCAGCAGGAGCGCCCACCCGTAAAGAAATCCGACCATCGGATGATAAGCATCGCGCAGATAGGCGTATTGACCTCCGACGAGTTGCGGCTTGCGCGCGGCCAGTTCGGCATAAACAAAAGCGCCGGCCATCGCCACGAGTCCGCCCAACAGCCAGCAGCCAAGAATCAATGGGGTCGTGTGGACGCGGCTGGCTACAACATTGGGATTTTTGAATATACCAGCGCCGATGATTCCGCCCATCACGATCATCGCCGCACTAAACGGGCCGAGCTTGCGGGCTAGTTGGGGCTGGTTGCGTTTCATTTTCCGCAAGAATCAATTCCAAGATCACCTCAAGGTAGGGAAGGGGGCTTGCCCCCGCTGTCTTGACGCAGTCCTGCGGGGGCAAGCCCCTTCCTTACCTTGAGGTCTTCTTCATGTTGAACTCATCGTTTCACGACGAAGTCACGTGCGCTTTTAAAAACTCGTTCAACTCATCTTCAGTCGGCAGCTTCGCTCGCGCGCCCAGATCCCTACACTTCAGAGCCGCAACTGCATTTGCGATCTTCAGACTTGTCTCAACGTCTTCTTCGCGCAGCACGCCGTAGAGAAATCCGCCGCGGAAGGCGTCACCCGCCCCGGTCGTGTCGCGACAGCCGCCGGGCACTTCAAATGCCGGTGATTCAATGAATTCACCTTCGCAATAAGTCAAAGCGCCGCGCGCGCCGAGAGTCATGCCGACCAGTGCGCAACCGTATCTGGCTTTCAACTCAACCAGCGAAGTGCGCGCATCGCTGATCCCGGTCAAACGATGCGGAAACTCGGCTGAGGTGATCAGCACATCGATTAGCGGCAACAACTCCGGCAGTCCGTCATAGATATTATCTATGTCTGCCGAGACGATTGCGCCGGTAGTGTGCGCGGCTCGCGCCATCACCACGCACGCAGGCGGGTCGTGTGCATCAAGGTGCAATACGCGCCCGCGCCCGGCTAATTCAGTCGGGGCTTCGCCGGCACCATAAGATAACTTTTCGTCTCGATCCCAGATGATTGTGCGCTCGCCGTTTTTAGCGTCGATGACGATGAATGCAAGTTGATTGCTGGCGCCCTCAATTGTTTGCGCATGTTTGACATCCACTCCTTCAGATTGCAGCGATTGCAGCCCGAAGAGGCCTTCTCGATCTGACCCAAACCGGCCCGCATACGCCGTCTTCATTCCCAGTCGCTGCAAAGCAGCCATGGCGGAGGCCGTCTGTCCGCCGGCCGACAACTGGTGTTCAAGAAAACGCAGCTTCGAATCGAACGCCGGATATTCAGGCACGACGATCAGATGATCGACCGCGTTCAAACCGAATCCGACCGCATCAAAGTCTTTCGCATTCGGAAGATCAAGAGGTAAACGCATATCTCTGGAAATGCATTACTCCGGGTCAACTGCATTTACTCATGGTTAGGAAGGGGGGTACCTCCCCTTAATTGAATAAGCCCTATCTAGCCGCGGCAAGCCCCTTCCTGACCACGAGCTGGCTTAACTGAATCTGGTCTTTGCGACTTTGCGTCTTGGCGTGGGATTATTCTCGCAAAGGCGCCAAGGCGCAAAGAATCGTGACTCTCGACGAAAAACTCAAAGACATCCCGCGGTCGCCCGGCGTCTATCTGCACAAAGACGCCGCCGGGAAGATCATTTATATCGGCAAGGCGAAAAACCTGCGCAACCGCGTCCGTTCATACTTCCAGGCCGGCCGCGCCGGCGATTTCAGTTATGGGATCAAGACCGAAGAACTCGTCCGCCAGATTGCCGATGTTGAATTCATAGTCACTGATAACGAAGTCGAAGCTTTCATCCTCGAAGCGTCACTGGTTAAGAAGCATCAACCCTATTTCAATTACAAGCTAAAGGACGACAAGTCTTATCCGCATCTGAAGCTTACCGTCAACGAGCCGTTTCCGAAATGCGTGATCACGCGCCGGATTCAAAACGACGGGGCGCTTTATTTTGGGCCGTTTTTGCCCGCCGCGATGGCCCGCCGGACAATCGATCTAATCAATCGCACCTTTCAACTGCGCACCTGCGATATCGAGATCGACGGCAAAGCCCCGCGGCCGTGTCTGGAGTACCACATCAAACGCTGTCTCGGGCCGTGCGTCAAGGGTCTTTGCACGGCGGAAGAATATCAGGAAGCGGTGCGCGATGTGCGCATGCTGCTGGAAGGACGCAACACTGAACTTGCCGACAAACTTGAAGTGCGCATGCTGGCCGCCTCGGAAGAGATGCGTTACGAACTGGCGGCGAAGTATCGCGACCTGCGCAAGACGGTAATCAAACTTTCCGAGCAGCAGAAGATGGCGACCACCAGCGAAAGTGACATCGACATCTTTGGTTACTATCGCGAGGGCACGCGTCTGGCACTGCAACTGTTTACCATGCGGGAAGGCGACATCGTCGGGCGGCGCGAGTTTTTTTGGGAAGATCTGCCGGAAGAAGACTTTCACCCTGCCGATTTTCTCAGCGAAGTTTTGGTGCAGTACTACAGCAGCGCGGATGGTGGCGGGAGCGTGCCACCCGCCGATCTGCGGACGCAGGAATTACGCACGTCATTCCTGCCTCGCGAGATCCATGTACCGACCGATTTTGAAGATCGCGAACTGCTCGAGAAGGTGCTCAGCGAACGCCGCGGCCGGCGCGTGCACATTCTCGCGCCGCAACGCGGCGAGAAGCGCGACATGATCGATCTGGTCGAGAAGAATGCGAAGCTCGCTTTCGAGCAACGTTTTCGCGTGCTGAAGCCTGACATGAAACGGGTGCTGGAAGAAATGCAGGAGACGCTCGAGCTGCCGCGATTTCCCGCGCGCATCGAATCGTTCGACGTGTCACACATCCAGGGGGCCGAGAACGTCGCCGGCATGGTGGTTTGTGAAAACGGAAAAATGAACCGCAACGAATATCGCAAGTTCAAGATTCGCTGGGTCGAAGGCGCTAATGATTTTGCTTCGATGCACGAAGCGGTGCTCCGACGTTATCGCCGCGTGCGTGACGAAGAAAAGGCTTTACCGGATCTGATCATGATTGATGGCGGCAAATCCCAATTGAAGGCCGCTGCCGAGGCGATGCGCGAACTCGATCTCGAAGCTGTGCCGATGATTGGCGTGGTCAAACCACCCCTGCATCACAACCAGGTTGCTTACTTGCTCGTAAAGGGCCGCGAAGATGAGCCCGTTTTTCTGGACTCTCACTCGCAGATTTTGCGTCTGATACAAATGATTCGGGATGAGACGCATCGCTATGCGGTCACTTACCATCGCAAGCGACGGGAGCTGCGCGACTTCACTTCTGAATTGTCGGCAATTCCAGGCGTAGGCGAGAAACGAAAGACGCGATTACTACGACATTTCGGATCGATTCATAAAATATCCGAAGCGAGCGTCGAAGAACTCGCTCCCTTCGTCGGGCGCAAGACGGCGAGCGAGATCGTCGAACACTTCGCGCGGCAGAGGGCCCTGGCGGAAGGGGCGAATGCAGCGTAGCTTAACAATCTAATTAAGGAGAACAAATGGCACGCGGAGATCAATTTATTCCTCACCTGTTCGTCAGCGACGGGCGGGCGGCGCTGGAATTCTACAAAGAAGTTTTCGGCGGCGAAGAGGGTGACTGCATGCTGGAGCCTAACGGCGCGCGGCTGATGCACGGTGAAATAGTTTTGGACGGCCACACCCTTTTCGTCAGCGATGAATTCCCGGACAAAGAAGGCGGCACCGGTCGAACGCCGCAAACGCTGGGCGGGACCTGTGCGCGGATTACCTTGCAGACCGACGATGCAGACGCAGTCGTGGAACGCGCGGTGGCGCGAGGGGCGCGCATACTGATGCCGGTGCAGGATATGTTTTGGGGCGCGCGCTATGGAAAGATCATCGATCCGTTTGGGCACGAGTGGGGCATCAATCAACAATTGAAAGAGATGACACCCGAAGAGACTGAGGCGGCGGCTGAAGAGTTTTTCGCGACCCAGAAATAACCGGTTGTTACGGAACTGCAAGCGGTCGCGAGCGTATGCTCGACGCTATGGGGCTTTGCCCAAAAACTCATTGAGCAATTGAACCAAGTCAGTTAATGCTGGGAACGCGGTCGTCCCCGTCCGCACAGCGTGCAGCAGCAGGCTCAGGAGTTTCAACGGAAATGAGCCTCCAACTAAAATTCGCGCTGCGCGCTCAGTGCGGACGAGGACGTCTGCGCTCCCAGCAACATGCCGCTCATTTCAGATGCCGAAGACTTTTGGGCAAAGCCACGCTATGGCGCAAATTGAAAATTGCGTTCTGGTGTGGCGCGGGCAAGCCCCCTTCCTGAGACCATGAGACTGCAAGACTTGATCGGCGCTCGATATGGAGCACGGCAAAAACAGCAAAAAACCGAAACCCTTTCGGGCTTCGGGTCCTGCCTGGATTCAGCTGGCAGCGAGTTCTCCTGATGAACTGTTCTGCCGGCCGATCCGGTGTGGATCAAATTACTTTCGGCTGGCGGTCAGGAGTACGGTTTCGCTCGCCGCTTTGAGTGCGGCCATTTCGCGTTCCGCCGCGCGTTCAGCGCGAGGCCTCAAAGCCTGCAACCCGCTGTTTTCGCCATCAACCCAGGCTTGCGCGAAGAAGTATTTGTCGCCGTACCGATGGAAGATCAGCTTCGCGCTTTCCTGCGCTTTGCCGATAACTGAGGTCATCTGCACCATGGCTGAGTTGCCGTCTCTGCTTCGGAGCTGAAGCACGACATGGTCCGAGGCCGGATTGATCTGGGCAACGGTGTATTCACCTGCGGGCAGGGTCTGATTACCGACGCTGAAATTGAACGGAATGTTGGCAGTCAACTGGGTACGACCACTGGTTTGCGCCTGGGCCGCCACGGCCATTGAAGCAACGAGTACGAACATCGCGATCACTGTGTAAGCCTGGTTTTTCATATCTCCTCCTTTGGCACCCTCCCCTAATGGTCGGGTTTCTCATGCCGTGGCGGTTGAAGCGACCGGCGGCCTTGATTTCGTGCGTCTTGCGACTGACTGCTTCACCACGTTTTGCCTTACACTTGTTAACGCGCAGACTCCGGAGAAACTCCCTCACGTCATCAAAGAATCTGTTGTAGAATCTCGCGGCTGGGAGAATCGCTGGCGCCTGCTAACATGCAAGGTGGGCTTGGTTTAGAGGCAAACCACCGCGTGACCGCTTTAATTGATCGAGCCTTTGTAGAAGGCCTGCTGGACTTAACGTGACCAGCCGCGCGCGGCGCCTAAGGGTCAGTGATGCAATCTTCCGAAAACGTGACCCAGTTACTAGTCGATTGGAGCCGAGGCGACCAGAAGGCGCTCGATAAGCTGATGCCCCTGGTTTACAGCGAGTTGCGGCGACTCGCCGGGAACTATTTGCGCCGGGAAAGGCAGGGCCACACTCTGCAACCGACCGCCCTGGTTAACGAGGCCTACCTAAAACTGATCGACCAGCGGAACGCCCACTGGCAAAATCGGGCCCAGTTTTACGGTGTGGCCGCACAATTAATGCGGCGGATTCTGGTGGATCATGCCCGGCAGCGTCAGGCAGCAAAGCGAGGTGGTTCTGATCAGCAACGCCTCTCGATTACCAGCGCTGGCGCTGCACGAAGCGCTCAACGAATTGGCAAAAATGGACCCCCAGCAGGGCCGCATCGTCGAACTCAAATTCTTCGGCGGTCTTTCCATTGAAGAGACGGCCGAAGTGATGGGCATCGGCCACGCCACAGTCGAGCGGGACTGGAAGATGGCGCGCGCGTGGCTGCGGCGAAAACTGGAATAGATTGCATCGCCAAACTTGAGGGAGTTCATTATCGATTCTCGCGTAGCTATTTAGAGGGCAGCAGCAATGTCTGGCTGACGACCTGAAGTATGTTTGGAGTAACAGTTTGAAGTTCCGTCTTCAGGCGGAAGTTTGGAGTCCCGCCTTTAGGCGGAACGCTTTTTTCAAGTAACCCTGGGTTCCGCCTGAAGGCGGTACTCCAAACCCGAAATCATGACACCCGAACGCTGGCAAAAAGTTAAAGAGATTTTTGATGCGGCGCTGAAAATTGAGCCGGCGCAAAGGTCCCCGTTTCTATCACGCGCCTGCGGCGGCGATGATGATCTGCGCCAGGAAGTTGAATCATTGATTGCTTCTCATGAAAAGACGGGGAACTTCATCGACTCTCCGGCTTACGAAGCGGCGGCAGAAATGATCGTGGACGAGAAAAGCGAATTCAAAACCGGAGACGCAATCGGTTCTTACGAGATTGTGTCCTTTATCAGCCGGGGCGGCATGGGCGAGGTTTACCTGGCTCAGGACCGCAGACTTAGTCGCAAAGTAGCCCTGAAGATCCTACCGGCTTCCTTTACTCGGAACGTCGAACGGCTGCGCCGTTTTGAACAGGAAGCCCGCGCAGCCTCGGCGCTTAATCATCCCAACATCATCACGATTTATGAGATTAGCGAAGCGCATTCTACGCTGATGATCACAACTGAGTTTGTCGAAGGCGAGACCTTGCGCCAGCGTCTGGCCCACAGCTCTCTCAGTCTCAGTGAATCGCTGCAAGTTGCAATTCAAATTGCCGACGCGCTGGCAGCCGCGCACCGGGCCGGTATCATTCATCGCGATATCAAGCCGGAAAACATCATGCTGCGGCCAGACGGTTATGTGAAGGTGCTTGACTTTGGCTTAGCCAAGTTGATCGATCCGGTTTCGCCGGCGTCGATTTCCGAAGCTCAAACCAAAAGAGTGCAGACCGGCTCCGGCATCATCCTGGGCACGGTTGGGTACATGTCGCCCGAGCAGGCACGCGGAGTGACGGTTGACGCGCGGTCAGACATTTTCAATCTCGGCGCGGTCATCTATGAGATGGTTACGGGGCAAAGACCCTTCCAGGGAGAAACCCCCAGCGACATCTTAGCCGCGATACTGAAGACCGATCCGCTTCCGCTCTCGCATTTTGTGCCGGAAGCGCCGACTGAATTGTCGCGTATTGTTAATAAAGCCCTGCGTAAAGATCGCGAGGAGCGGTATCAAGTGATCATGGACATGCTGCTTGATCTGAAAAGCTTGAAGGAGGAGCTGGATTTTCAGGCCAGGCTCGATCGTTCTGTGGCACCCAACAAAACTGGTGAAGCTGACGCTGGCATGCGGCCTCAACGCCTGACAACTGAGAAAGAGTCCTCGAGCACAAATGAAATCAAATCGGCGGTCTCAACCATCACACATTCTCTGAGCGTCGAGATCAAGCGCCATAAGACGGGAGCAGTCCTCGCTGCGACCGTGCTGGCGGTGGTAACGATAGCCGGCATATTTGCGCTCTACAAACTCTTGAATCGAAGCCGGCCGGAGATTAATGCAGCGCCGCAGGTGCTGAGAAACGCGCAAGTCACTTTTGCTCCCAGCCTTGACAACGATCCTTCAATCTCTCCGGATGGGAACTCCATCGCCTATTCGTCCGATCAAACCGGCAAGTTTGAAATCTATATAAAGCAACTTACGCCCGGGGGACGCGAGATTCAGTTGACCACTGATGGACAGCAGAATTCTCAGCCGGCGTGGTCTCCGGACGGTCAGCGCATCGCTTACTTTTCCAAAGACCGCGGCGGGATCTGGATCATGCCGGCTCTTGGTGGCGTGCCGAAACAGCTAACCGATTTTGGCTGCTGGCCATCGTGGACGCACGACGGTACATTTATCGCCTTTCAATCGGGCGTTGTGAATCCTCTGCCGCCCTCAACGATCTGGATCGTTCCGTCGGACGGCGGCACAGCTAAACAGATCACTCAAGTCGGCAATCCCACCGGAGGGCACGGAGCTCCCTCCTGGTCACCGGACGGAAAACGAATTGTGTTCACTGCAAATGACTACTTGTCTACGTCCCTCTGGTCGATCTCTGTAAAAGGAGATGACTTGAAACGCGTCGGCCCACTCGGACTGACGGCTTCGGCTGATAACGGCGCCGTTTATTCGGCAGATGGGCGAGGTATTTACTTCGCCGGATTCTTCCGCCCGAGCTATGGCATTGTTAAAATAACCGTCTCACAAACTGGAGATACTGTCGGTGATCCTGCATTGGTAATGGGCTTTCCCGGTAAAACGATTCGCCATCTTTCACTTTCCGCGGACGGAGAAAAGCTGGCGTATGCTTCGCTGGATGTTCTTAGCACGCTGACGACGCTGCCGATGTCTCCGAACTCAAACGAACCTGCCGGGCCTCCGGCGCCATTAAGCAATGACCGCAGCGAACGCCACGTTACCCCGGCTTTTTCGCCTGATGGGCGGAGAATCGCTTTTGGTCAATGGCGCGAAGGAACCGGCGCCGACGTTTGGCTCATCGACACTGACGGCAAGAATTTAACCCAGGTAACCTCGAATCCAGCGGTCGATAACGTTCCCGGTTGGTTCCCTGAAGGAGACAGACTCTCGTTTGTTTCCAATCGCAGCGGCCACTTCGCACCGTGGTCGATTACCCTGGCTAGCGGGAAAGAAAGCAACCTCTTTGATCTGGGATCGGATGTCAGTTATGCGCGATTGTCGCCTGACGGTAAAGAGATTGCCTACAATTCAAACAGCGACGGCACCATCAATATCTGGATCGCGCCGCTGGATGGCGGCGAGCCCAGGCAATTGACGTTTGATAAAGAGTTGATGGGCTTTCCCTCCTGGTCACCGGACGGAAAACTGCTTGCTTTCGAAATAAAGCGCGGTGAAGACAACTATCTGGCAGTGATTCCCAGTACCGGCGGCACACCGGTTACACTGGTTTCCGAACACGGACTGAGCTGGTCGCACGACTGGTCAGCTGATGGAGACAAAATCGCTTTTGCCGGCCAACGCAATGGGATTTGGAACATCTACTGGGTCTCGCGCAGCACTAAGATTCAGAAACAACTGACAAATTATCAGAAGCTGAACGCCTACGTTCGCTATCCGGCCTGGTCGCCGCTGGGTAATCAGATCGTCTACGAGTACGCCGAGACGACGGGAAATATTTGGCTGATGGAACTGAAGTAAGTTCGGAGTCCCGCCTTTAGGCGGAATGTTTGGAGTCCCGCCTTTAGGCGGAATGATTTCTTGATCCACGGGATTCCGCCTGAAGGCGGTACTCCAAACTCTCCCACTTATGTATGACTATCGCCGCATGTCACACAAAGAACGCGCGCGGGTGATGGAATATCGTCGTCTGCGGAACTTGCCTTTGCATTCGCCTCCTCATTGGGCGATGGGTTTCACCGCGCAATATCTAATAACTGCGTCTTGCTTTAAACATGCCCCGATCGTTGGAAAAACCTGCGAACGGCTCACTGAATGTGAGGAACAAATGCTTGTGGCATGTCAACAGTACGCATCGAAGATTTACGGGTGGTGCGTTTTGCCAAACCATTATCATGTCCTGGTTGCGTCTCGCCGGATTAAATCACTCGTCCGATCTTTGGGACAGTTTCATGGACGATCTTCGTTCCGCTGGAATACTGAGGATGAAAGAAGAGGGCGACAGGTTTGGTTTCGGTGTTTTGACCGCGAAATACGATCCGAACGTCACTTTTGGGCGACACTGAACTACATACATCATAACCCCGTTCATCATGGTTACGTTGAGAAGTGGCAAGACTGGATTTGGTCGAGCGCGGCCAAGTTCGTGGAAGACGTTGGTCACGAACGAGCAGCTCAGATTTGGAAAGACTATCCGATCCTGGATTATGGTAAGGGGTGGGACGTTTAGCTCGGAGTACCGCCTTTAGGCGGAATGTTCGGAGTACCGCCTTTAGGCGGAATGTTCGGAGTACCGCCTTTAGGCGGAATGTTCGGAGTACCGCCTTTAGGCGGAATGTTCGGAGTACCGCCTTTAGGCGGAATGTTCGGAGTACCGCCTTTAGGCGGAATGATTTCTTGATCAACAGAATTCCGCCTAAAGGCGGTACTCCAAACTGTTACTCCAAACTTACTTCAGCATCTTCTCGATCACACCGTAACTCGCCTGCAAAGCTTCAGAAAGTCTTTCCGGTTGATTCCCACCGCCTTCGGCCATGTCGGCCTTGCCGCCGCCCTTGCCGCCGATGATCGGCGCGAGTTCTTTGATGACTTGTCCTGCCGGGACCTTTTTGGTGAGATCGTCAGACGTGCGCACGATCAGCGAAGCCTTGCCGTCATTTGTGCGGCCAAGTACGACTACGCCTGACTTTATACGTGCCAGCAAAGTATCCGAAAGCTGGCGCATGCCGGCCGAATCGAGGCCGCTGGCTTCTTTCGCGAGCACGCGCACACCGGCGATTTCGCGAGCTTCATCGCCGTTTAATCCAGGTTGGCCGGCGACCCCGGTCGCGATTTTTAACTTCAATTCTTCTGCTTCGCGGCGGGCTTTCTTTAGTTCGTCCTGAAGCTTTAGAATCACCGCCGGCAATTCCGCACGCGATGTTCGCAGATTGCTCGTGACCTCTTCGATGATCTCTTCGTCTTCCCGGAAACGTTCGTAGGCATCGAGCCCGGTAACCGCCCGAATGCGCCGCACGCCCGAGGCGATCGATTCATCGCTGGTTATTTTGAACATGCCGATGTCGCCGGTCGCGCGCACGTGCGTGCCGCCGCAAAGCTCTTTGGAAAAGCCTGGCACCGTCAGGACGCGCATCATGCCGGAATACTTCTCGCCGAAGAGAGCCATGGCGCCGCCGCGAATCGCTTCTTCGACCGGCATGATGTCGGTGTCGACTTTCACGTTGCGCAGGATCTGTTCGTTAACCAGCCGCTCGACTTCCTTGCTCTCGTCTTCGGTCATCGGCTGATAGTGATTGAAGTCAAACCGCAGATAGTTCGGCGCTACGACCGAACCGGCCTGCTTCACATGTCCGCCGAGAACTTCTCGCAACGCCGCATGAACCAGATGGGTCGCCGTGTGATTACGTCGCGTGGCGTCGCGCTTCTTCACATCCACTTCAGCGGTAACGGTATCGCCGACTTTCAGAGTTCCTTTTTCAACTTTGACTTTATGGACGATCAGCCCCTGAGCCGGTGCATAAGTATCGGTCACGGTCGCAATAAGAGGGGCTAGCCCGGCGGTGAGAGAAGGTTCAATTATCTTGCCGACATCACCAACTTGTCCGCCCGACTCGGCATAGAATGGAGTCTGATCAAAAATGACTTCGCCGTCTCGACCTTCGACTAATTCCGCGACTTCATTATCGCTGCCAATCAGGGCCAATACTTTCGCATCGGCGACTCGGGTCGTTTCGTAACCTCGGAATAACGACTGAACCCTGGAAGCGACCTGAGCATAGATGGGCTTAGCCCTGGCTTTGCCCTCAAGTCTTTCGGCCGTTCCGGTTTTCTGAAGCTGCTGCAGCGAGGAGTCAAAAGACTGATTGAGCGCCTGCTTAGCTGTCCACTTCGTGAAAACCTCGTCTAATTTCTGGAGGCCAATAGTTAAGGTGGACCCAAATCGCTGTTCTTCCAGGCACACCATCCTGCCAATGAATTCGCGATGACTCAGCAGTTCCGGGTACGCTTCGCCCATCTGATCGACGACAAAGTCCGTGACTTTGTGAAAAAACAGATCTTCAAAACCAAGTGCGTGCCGGCCCTGATAGATCGCCCGGCGCATGATTTTGCGCAGGACATAATTGCGTCCTTCGTTGGCCGGCAGAATGCCGTCAGCAATTGAGAATGCGGTAGCGCGCGCATGATCCGCGATCACGCGCATGGCAAAACCTTGCGGAGTTTCCGCTTCGTACTTCCGGCCAGAAAGCCCAGCCACAAACTCGACTATGTCTTTCAGCAGGTCGGTTTCGTAATTCGACTTCACGCCTTGCAGGACGACAGTCAAGCGCTCCAATCCCATGCCGGTATCGACTGACGGCGCGGGCAGTGGCGTCAGCGAATACTCCCCGGGATGAATCTCAGCGCGTTCGAACTGCATGAAGACAAGATTCCAGAGCTCTGTAATTGTGTCTCCAGGCCCGTTAACGTTCGCGGCACAGTTTTCCACGTCCCGCGGATCGTCACCCATGTAGTAATGAATTTCACTGCAAGGGCCGCACGGTCCGGTATCAGCCATCTGCCAGAAATTATCTTTGCGGCCAAAGCGCAGGATTCTTTCTCTCGGAGCGCCCACCTGTGCCCAGAACTTTTCGGCATCTTCGTCAGGCCCGACTTCGTCATCGCCTTCAAAAACGGAGAACCACATGCGCGCGGGATCGAGCTTGTATTCATTCACCAACAGATCCCACGCAAACTTAATCGCGTCTTCCTTGAAATAATCGCCGAACGAAAAATTCCCGAGCATCTCGAAGAAAGTCTGGTGCCGCGCAGTCTTTCCCACCTCATCCAGGTCGTTATGTTTACCGCCGGCGCGCAGGCATTTCTGCGACGAACACGCGCGGACGTAATCGCGCTTTTCGAGTCCGAGAAAGACGTCTTTGAACTGATTCATGCCGGCGTTGGTGAAGAGCAGCGTGGGATCGTTCGCCGGCAAAAGCGGGCTGGAGCGCACACGGGTATGGCCGTGCCGCTCAAAGTACCGCAGGAATTTCTCCCCGCAGGCGCAAGCCGTCCTGGCAAAGAAAACTTTCGCGCTGCGCGCTCAATGCGGACCTGTAGGTCCGCGTTCCCAGGATAGCGTTGAGCTGCGCGCTCAACGTCGACTTGCAGGTCCGCGCCTCCAAGATCATCAACTACTCCTCAAGATTTGTCTTCGTCAAGGCGCGCAGCTTTTCGCTTACCAGTTCAAATTCAAACCCCTGGCGGAGCAAATGATCGAAGAGCTTTTTCGCCTCTCCACGGCTCTGCGGCCAGCCCCGCACGCGAATCCGTTTCTCAATGGCGCGATCAATCAAATCCTCTTCGGGAGTCGCATCGAAAACCTGATCCAACGCCTCGTCGGCAGTGTTCTTATCGACTTTCTTCAGCCACAGATCACGCTGCAGCCGGCGGCGGCCAAGTGGCCGCTCGCGAATCCGGTTCGACGCAAAGCTCTGCGCAAACTTCGCGTCGTCGAGGTAACCATATTCGCGCAGGCGCTCGATTACTAATTCAACGATTTCTGAGCTCCCACCGCGCGTTGTCGAGAGACGCTCGCGCAACTCCGCCACTGAGCGAGGCTTCGCAGCGAGCAACTTTGCCGCGCGCTGGAAGATGCGCTCGCGCGCTTTTTCAGGATCGAGACGAATGTTCGTCTCATCCGATCCCGATTTGTTGTGTGGTCTTCTATTCCTCGTAGTCGTCTTCTTCTGTGATCTTTGTGGCGAAGAATTATTTAACCACAGAGGCGTGCTCGATCCCGAAGAAATAAGCCAGCTCGCGATAATCCGACGCATCGTGAATCACAAAATCGGCGCGTTTACCTTTTTCCAGTGATCCGATTTCGTCGCCGCGCCCGAGCGAATAGGCGGCATTGATAGTCGTGGCGGTAATTGCTTCGGCCGGTGTCATCTTCATTTGCGTCGAGGCGAGCGAAAGGATCATCGGCATCGAAGGCGTCGGCGAGGATCCGGGGTTGAAATCCGTCGCCAGCACCACCGCGAGCCCCGTGTCGATCATTTCGCGGGCGGCGGGATAATGATTTGAACCCAGCGCATAAACCGAACCCGGCAAGAGTACCGGCTGCACACTCGCAGCTTTTAACGCGGAGATGCCGGTCGCATCCGTATGCTCCAGATGGTCCGCCGTCGCGGCATTTAATTCCGCTGCCAGCTTTGCACCGCCCGAAAGCGAAAGTTGATCTGCGTGCACGCGCAAGCCGAGCCCGTGACAACGTGCGGCTGAAAGGATCTGCCAGGACTCGTCTGTACTGAACACATCTTCTTCGCAAAAGACGTCGCAGTATTCGGCAAGTTTCTCTTCAGCGACGCGCGGCAGCATTTCGTTGATGACAAGATTGACGTAAGTCTGCCGGCGATTTCTGTATTCAGACGGAATGTCGTGAGCACCCAGAAAGGTGGGGACGTAGTCCAGAGTGGTTTCGTCATTCAGTTGCCTGATCGCGCGGAGAAGCTTGAGCTCGTCCTCGACCGTCAGGCCATAACCCGATTTTGCTTCGACGGTAGTAGTTCCGACACGCAGAAACCATTCGGCGTAACGCTTGCCGGCCTCAACCAGATCTTTCAAAGACGCGTTTCGGGTCGCTCGCACGGTCGCGCGAATGCCGCCGCCGCGGGCGGCAATCTCGCGATAGGTATCACCGGCAGCACGTTGCTCGAACTCATTGGCGCGGATTCCCGCAAACACAGGGTGCGTGTGGGCGTCAACAAATCCAGGCATCACCACGCGCCGTCCGGCATCGATTACTTCGTAATCTGACGTGATAAGACTTTCAAGTTCGCGGCGCCGGCCGGCGATTTCGATTGTTTCGCCACGCACCAGCATCGCACCATCTTCGATAATTGCGAGTTGGCGCAGATCGCCGCCTGTGCGCGGGCGCTTCGCGCCGGCCAGCGTGACCAGTTGCGAGCAATTGACGACGGCGAGAGTCTTAGACACGGGCTTTGCGGCGCACGCGCAGGGAGAGCAGCGCGTAGACAATTGTCGTCCAGATGATCACATCGATCAGTCCGGCCGCTGCTACCGCGAGAAACGACGGACCATGTCCCACGTGAGGGAAGATGTGCTGGGTAATGAAAAGCGGCCAGGCGTCAAAGAGATAAAATGCATGAATCATCCAGGCCGGCGGATAGCCTGGCCGATAGAACCGGTTGACCAACATCAATAAAACTCCGTCGGCAACAATAATTAAGAAGCCGAGCGGAATTGATACCAGCAATCGTTTCCAGCTCATGGGTTAAGTTTTCCCTTTTGGCGGCGACCTCTTGCGCCGCTAAGCTTCCTTGTACAACGCCGCGCCGGCAAATGCTGCCAGGAGGTACTCCACCAGCTCCCATCCCACAGTGATGGCGAACACATTGCCCGGTTCAATCCCAAGCCCCAAACCGATCATCTGGCCATAGACAATGACTCCGAACCACGCGAATAGGCCGGCGATGATGGCCGTTTTGGGGCCTGGACCAAATCGAGGTCTGATGGCCGCATAGCCCAGGACTATGACGATGCCCAGGACGAAAGTGATGGCGATGGCGATGATAAAAAAATACGTTCCCGGTTCCGGAAATCCGCATCGCTTGAAAAAATCGGTCATTTGCGTAGCCAGGATTTTGCCGTTCAGTGCCATCTCACCGAGGTTGAGAATCACTCCAGCTACAATTCCGCCGAGCAGCACGCGACCAAAATTGATCTTGTTCATTTCAGCTTCTCCTTACGGGGTTAATTTAGATGAAGCCCTTGGCGCCGCAGATGATTATCATAGGATTGCGGTGAATGCCAATGGTCAGTGGTCAGTAGTCAGTTGTTAGTTGTCGAATGTGTCGGTTAGCGCTGAGGCTGAACTGACTACTGACCACTGACCACTTGACGACGCTTATCAATCGCGTAAATCGTCGCGCCAATCGCATTAGCAATCACAACCACCGCGATAATCTTGACCGCGAACCAGAACCGGCTCTCGACATCAATAATCGGAAAGACTGTGAAAAAGGCCCCAATCGCGGACATGATAAAGCCCAACCCCGCCGCAGCTTTCAACCACCATGGTGCCCTGGCGCCAAATCGTTTCATCGCGACGATCGGAATCGCGAACAGCACCATATAAATTAACGCATAGAAAACGTTGGCGGCATTGTCCTGGAGTTGAAACGCTTCCTGTTCTTTGACGCCGATCAAAGCTCCCAGGCTGAATACCAGCGTTACGATGCCCACGAAAAGGATCGAATTCACCGGCGTGTGATAACGCTTGTGCAGCTTCGCGAACCAGGCGGGCAAAAGGTTGTCCCAGCCCGCCACCATCGGCAGCCGAGTATTACCGGCAAAGTAAATACTCATCAAAGCGATCTGCCGCGCCGCCACCCCAAAGATCGTGATTGAAATCAGCGTCGACACCCAGCCGAATGAACTGAACCCGAGACTCAGCACCTGTGGAATCGGACCAATCAAATCGACTTTGTCAGGCGAGACGAACGCCAGCACCGATCCGGTGCCGAGAATAAACATCACCGCGATGATCGGAGCGGAAATCAAAACCGAGCGATTGATGTTGCGTGCCGGCGCGCGACATTCACCTGCCAGGATCGCGATGTATTCGAATCCCGACAAAGCCCCGACTGCGAGCTTGCTACAGACGTTAATGTTGTAGGTGTTGATTTGGGGAAAGCTCAGCGAAAAGGGATGGTAATTCGCGAGCGCGCCTCGACTGGCTGTAATGAAAGGCAACAGGATGAGAGTTGCAAAGGTTATGATCAGCATCGCGCCGCCAAAGTTCTGCACCCACTTTCCCAGCGCGAGGCCTCGTCTCGAGGCGGCGACGACGAAGATCATCAGGAGGACGCAAATCAGCGTCGTCATCTTCTTATCATCCTGCATCCACGCGGCGCGCGGTCCAATCGCGTACGCGATGTTTTTCTTGATGATCAATCCGATGCCGGACATCACCAGGATGCCAAAGATCCAAAAATTCCATGCCAGCATGAAGGCCACAAAATCGTCGAACGCGACTTTGGCCCACTGGTACAGCCCGCCTTCCAATGGCGCCAGGCGATTGAGATAGATAACCACGGCGGCCAACGGCAGATAGAACGTGACGATGGCGATCAGCCAGAAAGCCATCTGAGATTGGCCCAGCTTGGCTGCGAAACCAACCCAGACTGTACCTACTACGAAGACGACTTGCGTAAGCACCAGATCGCGCAGGCCGAGTTCCTTTTTGAGCGCTGTACTGCGCGCTTCGACCTGGCGTTCGATCGTGGTGAGATTGGAAGTCAAATTTGTTTGCTCTAGATCAGTCGTCAGGATTAGTTGTGGTGATTTACCCTCGCCTCAAACTACTGACGGAGGAAGGCAGAAACCCGACCGTCAGGGAGGGTGCGCGAACCTACTTCGACAGCTCGCACTTCAATCGATATTGCACTCTCCCTTACGGTCGGGTTTCTGCAATGCAATCAGCCACATATTCAGCATTAAGCTGATGATGTGTGATCGTGAACAATCTTCCAACCGGCTTTCGTTTTGCGAAACAGAAGAGTGAAGGTTCCGTGGGGTTCGTCGCTCGTGCGCTTTAGACGCCATCGCCCGAGCACCAACGCCGCATCTTTGCCAAGGA
>WNFY01000904.1_pt1 | contig 29576 bp, 27 predicted proteins | sample 5400091 | NCBI WGS metagenome assembly WNFY01 (sample SAMN13153364, study PRJNA577476) | soil metagenome | isolation source: 60 cm soil or saprolite under grassland replicate 1 | place: USA:California | collected 2016-06-15 | reverse complement strand
CGGTGACGATGCAGAATATCGGCAACGCTCCGCTGACCTTCCAGCCCTTCTTCACCAGTAACCTGCTCGACGCGGTGCTGCCTTCCCTGCATACAACGGATTGCACGGAGCTGAGCGGCTTGCAACTGGGGGCCGGCGCGTCCTGCACGCTTCCCATCGAGTTCGCGCCTTCACAGTCGGGTCTGGTGAACGGCCATGTCCACGTTGTGGACAACGCCCTAAACGTGGCGTTCGCTACCCAGACCATCGCCGTGCAGGGAGTAGGGATTGGAGCCGGACCGCTCCCGGCAGTGTCACTCACTTCTCAGAGCCTGACATTCCCAGGCCAGACGATCTATACATCGAGCGCATCCCAGCCGGTTACATTGGTCAACACGGGGAGTGCGGCACTGACGATCTCTCAGATTTCTGCCAGCGGAGATTTCGGCGAGACGAATAACTGCCCGGGGAGCCTGGCAGTGAATGGCAGCTGCACCATCAACGTAAGCTTCACGCCCACGGCAACGGGAACACGTAGCGGTACGCTCACCATCACCGATAGCGACTCCAGCAGCCCTCAGACAGTGGCTTTGAGCGGACCCGGGCTCCCCGCAAAGATGACGCCATCGGTGTTGGTGACACCGTCTTTGTCCAGCATCACCACGGCGCAGCAGCTGAATGTGACGGTTGCCGTCAGTGCCACCGGCAACAACCCGATGCCTACCGGCTCGGTAACGCTGACGAGCATCGGCTACACCTCTCCGGCAACAACCCTGAGCGGGGGCAGTGCGACGATCACCATCGCCGCCGGATTGCTGGCCACGGGCACCGACACGCTGACCGCCAGCTACTCGGGCGACGGCAACTATAGCAGTTCATCGGGATTGGCCTGGGTCGCGGTAGGCACCGGAGCAATGACAGCCGGCGACTTTGGGATGGTTGCGATTGGCCAGACGAGTGTGGCGCTGCCGCTGACGTTGACCTTTGTCGATGGCGGAAGCATTGGCAGCTTGACGCGGCACTGACGCAGGGCTCCGCGGGCTTGGATTTTGCGGTCGCGAACCCGGGCACCTGCACGGCGGGCACGTACTACAGTGCGGGCAACTCGTGCACGATGAACGTGACCTTTACGCCGAAGTTCGCGGGCATTCGCAATGGGGCTGTGGTGCTGAGGGATGGCGGCGGAAACGTCATCGCAATGGGTTACGTGCACGGCACAGGATGGGGGCCGCAGGCGAGCTTCCAGCCTGGCAGCCAGATCACGCTGCATAGCGGCTTCGGCTCTCCTAATGGCGTTGCAGTGGATGGGAGTGGCAATGTCTTCGTCGCCGATGCCGGCAATGCGGTGTACGAGGTTCCGACGGCGGGCGGCTACAACACTGTTCAGCCGTTGGGCGGCGGGTTCAGCGGTCCCACGGGCGTTGCGCTGGATGCGAGTGGCAACGTGTTCGTCGCCGACTCCGGCAATCATGCGGTAAAAGAGATTCCGCCCGGCTGCATTAGCGCTAGCTGCGTCAAGACGTTGGGCGGCAGCTTCGGCTTCTATCGTCCCTATGGGGTTGCGGTAGACGGAAGCGGCAACGTCTTCGTCTCCGATGCCGGCAACAATGCGGTGTATGAGATTCCGGCGGCGGGCGGCTATACCACGGTCAACGCCTTGGCCAGCGGCCTGATCACCAATCCCACTAGCATTGCGGTAGACGGGAGCGGGAACGTCTTCGTGGTTAGCGGCTGGTCGGTGTATGAGATTCCGGCGGCGGGCGGCTACGCCACAGTCAACGCCTTGGCCAACAGCCCCTACTACTATCCCACTGGGGTTGCGGTGGACGGGAACGGAAACGTTTTCTACAGCTCTTACTACTACGGCGCCTGGTGGCCTTCCTCTCAGGTGAGTGAGATCCCGTCCGGCTGTGTTGCTGCCAATTGCATTAAGTCCCTGAGTGGCGTGGGTGGCTATCTTTATGGCCTTGCGGTGGACGGGAGCGGCAACGTCTTCGCCTCCGATAGCTACAACCAACACTTGGTGAAACTAGACTTCGGTACATCGAGCCTGACCTTCGGGACGCCGCGGTGACGATGCAGAATATCGGCAACGCTCCGCTGACCTTCCAGCCCTTCTTCACCAGTAACCTGCTCGACGCGGTGCTGCCTTCCCTGCATACAACGGATTGCACGGAGCTGAGCGGCTTGCAACTGGGGGCCGGCGCATCCTGCACGCTTCCCATCGAGTTCGCGCCTTCACAGTCGGGTCTGGTGAACGGCCATGTCCACGTTGTGGACAACGCCCTAAACGTGGCGTTCGCTACCCAGACCATCGCCGTGCAAGGCACCGGAATTGGAAGCGGACCCGAGGCGCAGACGATCAACTTCCTAAGCCCGGGCACGCAAGACTATGGTGTCTCTCCGATCACGCTAATGGCAGCGGCGACATCTGGGCTTACGGTGAGCTACTCGGTGACTTCCGGCCCGGCTACGGTGAGCGGCAACACGCTAACGATAACCGGCGCGGGAACAGTCGTGGTGCAAGCCTCACAGACTGGCGACGGCGTCAACTGGGCCGCCGCAACGCCGGTGAGCATCAACATCGCCGTCAATCAGGCGAACGCTACAGTCATCCTGAGCAACCTGAGCCAAACCTACATCGGAGCACCTGAGCCAGTTGGCGTCTCGACCTCGCCATCAGGGTTAACCGTTACCTTTACCTACACAGGAATCGACGGCACGAGCTACCCTGCGAGCGCAACTCCGCCGACCAATCCAGGCAGCTATCAGGTGGTGGCAACCGTGGTTGACTCCAACTACATTGGTGGAGACACGGAAACGCTGACAATCAACCAGCTCGATCCGGCGCTGAACTTTAAGCTGATGGGTGGCATGCCAACGACCACGCCATACGGCACCACGGTGTATTTCGATTTGGCGATGGCCTCCACCCCACTATGCCCCACCGGTAGCGTGCAGCTCTACGTGGACGGATCGGCATTTGATACTCCTGTCACACTTAGCGGTGCCTCCTGTACCCAGCCGGTTCAGTTCCAGACGGCGACGATGACTGCGGGCACGCATAACCTGTACGCGGTTTACATCGGTGACACCTATTATCAGGGCGGCACTTCAGGGTCAGTTTCGTACACAGTCACCCAGAACACCACGTCGGTGACTCTCGCGGCCTCCAGCATGAGCGTGAACGTTGGTCAATCGGTAACCTTCACAGCGACCGTCACTCCGTCGGCGTTCGATCCCAGTGCACAGCCTCCGGCGGGTACCGTTCAGTTCTTTGACGGTGCAAACCAGATCGGCACGGTCGCCTTGTCGGCAGCCTCACCCTATACGGCTGCCTACACCACTTCATCGCTGGCTGCCGGCTCGCACAGCATTTCCGCCACCTTCGTGGCCAGCGACGGTAATTTTGCGGGCAGCAGCTCGCCGGTGGATGTGGAAACGGTGAACCTGATTGTGCCAACGATTCACTGGACGCCGAGCCCCACTGAGTTCACCTATGGCACCCCGCTGGTCGGAAGCACGCAGTTAAATGCTACGGCGGTCGATCCAAACACTGGCAATCCCATTAGCGGCAGCTTCGCCTATAACTTTGCCGCGGGTGCCGTTCTTCCGGCGGGAACAGTTAACTTGACGGCGACCTTTACGCCTGCTGACTCGGCTACCTATGCGGGGAATTCGGCGACGGTGACCCTCACCGTGGATCCCGCGGTATTGACGGTGACGGCGAGCAACGCCAGCATCGTCTACGGACAGAGCCTTCCCAGCTTCAGTTACACAATCACCGGCTTTGTTAACGGGGACAACGGTTCGGCGGTTTCGGGAACGGCAACGGAGACGACAACGGCGACCAGCACCTCGTTGCCAGGCACGTATCCAATCACCTTCTCGACCGAATCACTGAGTGCAGCCAACTACACGTTTAGCTATGTAAATGGGACGCTGACGATTACGGGTTCTCCGGCCCCGACGCTGACTTCGATTGCTCCCAACACCGGAGCGCGCGGTACCAGGGTTCCAATAACCCTGTCCGGCACCAACCTGACTGGGACAAGTTCGATCACTGTATCCGGGACAGGCGTCACGGTGAGCAGCCTTACTGCGGTGAACTCCACTACGGTGACGGCTACCTTCACAATTGCGTCTACCGCAACGCTGTCGGCAAGGACGGTCAGCGTCACAACATTGGGTGGAACCAGCAATACCGCGACGTTCACCGTGGTCAATCCTCCGGCCCCGACGCTGACTTCGATTGCTCCCAACACCGGCATTCGCGGTACCAGCGTTCCAGTAACCCTGACCGGCACCAACCTATCCGGCGCAAGTTCGATCACTGTATCCGGGACGGGCGTTACGGTCAGTAACCTTACCGTGGTGAACTCCACCACGGTAACGGCCACCTTCACTATCGCTACCTCGGCCAAGCAATCGGCAAGAACCGTCAGCGTCACAAGTTTAGGCGGAACCAGCAATAACGTGACGTTCACCGTGGCCACTCCTCCGGCCCCGACGCTGACTTCGATTGCTCCTAACTCGGGCATTCGTGGCACCAGCGTTGCAGTAACCCTGACCGGCACTAACCTGACCGGAGCAAGCGCAGTGACGGTCTCCGGGACCGGCGTCACGGTGAGCGGTCTCACCGTGGTGAACTCCACTTCGGTGACGGCTATCTTCACAATCACAACGGGCGCTACGCTCTCGGCTAGGACCGTCAGCATCACGACATTAGGCGGGACAAGCAACACCGTTATGTTCACAGTCCAGGGTGCGACGCTGACTTCGATTACTCCTAACACAGGCATTCGCGGTACCAGCCTTCCGGTCACCCTTACCGGCACCAACTTAACCGGGGCCACATCGGTGACAGTCTCCGGCACTGGCGTCACGGTGAGCAACCTTATCGTGGTGAACTCCACGACGGTGACGGCTACCTTCACAATCACAACGGGCGCTACGCTGTCGGCTAGGACCGTCAGCGTTACAACACCAATCGGAACCACGAACACCATGACGTACACAGTCCAGGGTCCGACTCTGACTTTGATTGCTCCCAACACGGGTCTTCATGGCACCAGCGTTCCGGTCACCCTTACCGGCACAAACCTGACCGGGGCAAGCGCGGTGACCGTCTCTGGGACTGGCGTCACGGTGAGCGGTCTCACCGTGGTGAACTCCACTTCGGTGACGGCTACCTTCACAATCACGGCGGGCGCGAAGCTCTCGGCTAGGACCGTCAGCGTCACAACCCCAATCGGCACCAGCAACACTGTTACGTTCACGGTGAACTAAATGAAAGTAAACTCGGGGGCGGCCGAATGCGGGCCGACCCCGAACGCGACTACGGCGGTTTCTGGCAGTTTCCCGCATACACCCGCGTGGCGGCGACCGTCACCTTTAGTGTATCGGGATAGTGTATCGGGAGCAGGATCGCTTCGGGGGGAACTGTTACCGTGTGATAGAGCACGGGCGGCCCGACCTACACTGGGGACTCTGAGTGCTGGCGTGATCTGCCCCACACATCGAACATCCCGTCGATGGCACCTCGGAACTTCATCTGTGCTGGTTGTCCACTGCCGACACGATCCAGAGTGAGTTGTCGGCAACCCGGAAACTGATCAAGTACCGGGAACCGTCCCGGCGCTCGCCTTTGAAACCCGCGATGCGGCTTTCTGGTTGAGGTAATCGGCGGCGCGTTGGGCATGAGCGGCAGCGGTGAAGACGGCGCGCTTGTCGTTTATGAGAACTTGCAGCCGGCTCGCAATTGGAAAAGGATACCCGGCACCCTCGCGCCAGTTCCGCTGGTGCACGGAGCGCGCGGGATTGGACATCCACTGAACCAGTTGCTCTGGCGTCGGCAAGAAGGTCAGCAGATGCGCGAAGATCTTCTGAGGAGCCTCGACGAAGAAGCGGTTGCTGACGCCTTCCGGCTGGTACAGCGAGACGGCCAGCGCCTTGGCCTCTGCCTTCCGGCGAAGTTCGTTCGATGGATTCCAGTACGGCATCCGGGCATCGAGCGGATTCAGGACGATGTCGCCGCGATGTTCGTTGTAGAACTGCTTCACAAACTCGCACGCCGGATCGTAGACGATGGCGATATCGCCGCGTGCATCGACCTGATAGAGCATCTGGCGGATGATGCTCGATTTGCCCGAGCCGGTGTCTCCAACGATGAGGAAGTGCTTGTTCTCGGCATCGCGCGGAATGCGTAATGGCAGCTTCGAATCGTTGGTTGTGATGCCGATCCCATCGCCTCCCACGGCTTTGGTGAAGTCCTTGGCGTTCACAAGCACCGGCCCTTTGAGGCGGCGTCCATAGCGCAGCTGTTTGATTCGTCGGAAGTCTTTACGAAGCGAAAACGGTAGTTGCAGAACGAAGGCTGCGAGCCCGAAGGCAAGCTGCATCGTGAACAATTCGTAAGGCGGAACGTCCGCATAAATCCAGTGTGCGATCCAAGTGTGGAGCGTTCTATTCGGATAGCTTCGAAGCGGCTCGCGGAAGAGATAGCGGAAGCCTTGTTGCGTGGCCTGCGGAGAAAGCACCAATGGTAATGGCTGGCCCGAGGCCTGTGCCGTTGTCCCCTCCTCCACGTCAGTTTCGAGCGCGGCCCGCGAGCGCGACTTTCCATCCGAAATGTCGATCATCTGGTAGCTACTCACCGGATGCGTGAGGGCTGCCATCTCACTGCGAAGGTAGTACGGCAGGTAGTAGCGTTCGAGCGGAGAGAGTCCGTACTGGAAGCGGATGTAGAAGAAGAATCCGGCCGCCACAAACGAGAGAAACAGCGCCCCAAGCGTATAAAGATAGCCGTGTGGCGGCCAGATAACCGACTCCCTGCGACCCCATTGTTGAACAGTTGGCATCACAACTTCTCCCTGTTCTGGCTGCGCTTGGCCAGAAGTTCCTGCGCCTTTGCCGCCTTGGTTGCCTGGACTTGACGGAAGAGGATTGCAAGCTGTTCCTGGTTGAGTTTGTCGCCACGCAAGAGCGGTTCGAGCGTGTTCATCAGCAGCATCTGAATGCCGACAAGCTCGGTAAAGATGTGCATCTCCATCTGCGCTGAACTGCTGTTGCCGAGATTATTGCCGAGACTGTGGCCGAGTGCATCGCGCGCCCAGTCGGCAATCGTCGTTTTCTTTGACCATGCAAAGTCCTCAAGCGCCGTGTACTCGCTCTCCGTAAATCTCACAGACAGAATGCGGTTGCGTGCGAGTGGCCGCTTGGAACCGTCAGTCGTGGCTTTGAATGGGATTGCGTTTTCCATTGTTAAATCTCCTCTCTGTGTAACGTCCACGAACGTAAACGCCGTATACGGTCATTTTGGCAAGTCGTTGATCACGCGCAAGTAGACTTTGTATACGAGCGTTTTCGTTCGTGTACCCTCCCAGGGGTGGAGTGTCGAGATAAACCCGGTGCGAAGCACCGAACCGGGAAAACTATGGCTCCATCCCTAGCTGCGCGGGCGTGCATCACTGGCGGCCTCCGCAGTACGCGAGCTCTTGCCGTTGACCTTGGCAGGCTTCTCAGCGCCGCCATTCTGGGGCGAACGGCGGATACGAAGGCTCGGCGCAACGCGGGCGGCCTCCGCCGTCTTCAGGAAGTCCTGGAAATCGCGGTCCTTGGCAAAGACGTAGGCCAGAGCCTTATCCACAACTTCGTCGGCCGGAGCGCGAAGGAAAGCCGCATACTGATCGACCTGTGCGGCGGTCGATTGTTCCAGTCGGATCGTAGCGTTGACGTGTGTGGTTTGGGTGAACTCAAGCAGTGGCATATCCAGGCTCCTTGTCGTCATGAATTGGGTACTGATTCGTGGTTACATCATGGCGTTCTTCCTGTCGGAAAATCCCGGCGGCAAGAGCGCAGAAACTGGCCTACAAACTCCGGCTCAACATGGCGTCTTCTCCGGCCCCGGTGCCTCGTCCGATCTGTAAACGTATTCCGTCTGCAATCGCTCGGATTCGCGGTCGTAGTCCTCCACGCGGAGGACCTCCCGAATGAAGCGGCGTCCCGGCAGCCTCTCGATGTGGATGACGTAATCGACGGCCTCGCCGATCTCGGCTTCAACGTCCTTATAGCTGGTCTGTTGATGGTTGCGGAGAACGAGGCTGGCAAAGCGGCGCAGTGCCTTGGCAGCCGAGTCCGCGTGAATGGTGGCAAGCGACCCCGAGTGCCCGGTGTTGAAGGAGTCAAGAAGCGTCCTTGCTTCGGTGCCGCGAACCTCGCCCAGAATGATCCGGTCGGGGCGGCAACGGAGTGAGGCTTTCAGCAGGTCGTCGAAGGTGACAGGTTGCTTAAAGGTGTCGGCCTGGCACTCGAAGCCAACGAGGTTGGGTTTGTGGATAAGAAGCTCGGACGTATCCTCGATGGTGACGATGCGTTCCTCGTCGGGAATCGTCTGGGCCAGAACGTTCAACAGAGTCGTCTTTCCGGTGCCGGTTCCGCCGCTGATGAGCAGCGTCTTACCCGCGCGAATCTCCTGCTGAAGAAAGCCTGCGAGCTGGCGGGGCAAGGTGCCGCGAGCGATCAGGTCTTCAATGGTGAAATGGCGGCCGGTGAACTTGCGGATGGTCAGTCCGGGAGCGGGCTTTACCGCCGGTGGAACGTAGGCGCAAATGCGGCTGCCATCGGGAAGCCGCGCGTTGAGAACTGGGTTGTCTTCGTCGAGCCGCTTGCCAAGGTTATTGGCGATCACTTCGAGGCCGGTGCGGAGGCTGCCGGAGTCGAAGACAATGTGCGGTTGCGGCTCCATCTTGCCTTCGCGCTCGGCAAACCAGGTCGCATTGGGATTGCCCATGATTTCGCTGACGCTGTCATCGAGCAGCAAGGCCTCGATAGGCCGCAGGAACGGGCGGATTAATTCAAAGCTCACAGCGGGCACCTCGTGTGATGGAAGCCCGGCGTGTGGCCGGGCTTCCCAGGTGAGAAAAGAGTGGCGTTAGGCCGCCTCTTCCTCAGGATTGAACTCGCCATTTTCCGCCTCTTCCGGGGCGGCCTTCTCCGCGCGGTCGAGCTTCAGAATCGAAGCCACACGCACCTCCCAAACGCGCTGCTTGGCGCCGGTCTTCTTGTCCACGCGCTCGCGGCTGCGCAGCTCGCCGTCGATGGCCAGATGCGAGCCCTTCGTAAGCGTCTTGGCGTAGTCGGAGAGCTTGCCCCACACGATGCAGCGATGCCACTCCGTGGTGCCCTTGTACTCGCCGCTCTTCTTGTCCTTGTAGGAGCTCTTGGTGGCAAGCGAGAGCACGGTGAAGGTGGCATTGTTGGCGGTGTGGGTGGTGGCGTCCTGGCCGAGGAATCCGATGAGCGAGATGCGGTTCTGATACATGACGAAGTCTCCTAAGTTGAATTCCCGGCTTGGCCGGGTCACTCTCTGGCGAAGCCCAAGCAAGGAGCCCGACTCCCAAGTGCCAAGCCGCGCTTTCTGGAGCAGGGGCCCAGACTCGCTCTGGGAGAGGAGTCCGGAAAGCAGGGCGGCGCCGTGCCGCTGGGCGTCGGATGAGGTCCGAAGCGTGTGACCGGACATGCAAGGGGAAATACGGGTAGACGAGCGCTTCATGGCCCGCAAGAGCACAAAGCAATCCCGGCAAGCCAATTCTGAGCCGCCTGCTGCCAAAACGGAGGCGTGCCATCCCTATAAGGACTGGTTGAGGCGAGGAACCAAGCCGGACCGTCGCGTTCGTGTGGGCGTAGCTCTGCCTGCGAGGAAACGAAGGGTGAAGCGTGCGCGATTTCAAGCTGCTTGTGGACACAAATTGCCTCGCAATTGGAGGTGGCTTCGGTTACTTGAACGCCTGGTCGGCCCGGAAGCGGACAATGGTCATTCCGAGCGGATTGACGGCCAGCTCGTTGTTCTTCACCTGCTCGCGGAAGACGTAGGTCACGCTGGCAGTCCATCGTTCCCGCTTGAGCTCTGAATGATCCGCCGGGTTGGTGAAGACCTTCTCGAACTCAATCCGAGCCGAATAGGGTGACTGGCGAAGGTCGTCGAGAATGACGTTTTTGACCTCGACATCGACGAACGGGAGAGAGCTGTCGGCGAGATATTTCCCGATCGTGTCAGCCTTGCGCTCCTGGTCGATTACTGCCCGCTGCACGTCGCTGTTGAGGAAGTACAGCGCGCTGGTCTGGTCCCGCTCGATGGTGAACCGATTGCGGCTGAAGTAGAGCTCCGCCCAGCGGCTCAGGTAATACTTGTTCTCCGCCTCCTGGGGACGGTACTGGAAGTTGCGGTAATCGATTGCCTCAGCCCGCCCCACCTCATTGATTCGCACGATGAGAGGATGCACTCCGGCTAGCGCCATCTGGCTGCGATAGATGAGCATTCCAAGCAGGATCACGATGCCGGCGAGCACAAGAATGGTGACCTTGAGATAGGTGTTCATCACCAGCGGATCGCCATACTGTTCGAGATATCGCTCCGCCGCTCGTGTGATCTCGGGTGCGGAGTTGGTGGTGGTGGCCATTCGTTGCCTCCTTTCCGGCTAGACGACTCGAAGAATCGCGGCCGTGAGCAGCCCGCCCATGCCAACGCCGTGACCCCCTGTATGCCCGGAGAAGAGCGTGGCGGTCATCGTGGGAATCTTGAGCAGAACGAAGCCGGCAACGATGCACAGAATGAGCAAGCCGGGCATAAGCGTAATCAGTCGCTGTGGAGCATCAACATTCATGGCCCCGCTGGTCAAATAGGAGATCAGCAGATGGCTCATGACGCTCATGGTTGCCGCTGCTACGACCTTGTAGAATTCAAAACCGAGGAAGGCCCGGAGCCAGCCCCAGAAGAGGAAGTCGGTCTTGTCGAAGACCATCCACGGGATGAAGACCGGCCCGAGCAGTCCGATGACGGTTGCACCAATGGCGCCGTAGGCGATGATGACGCCTATGAGCGCGGTAAGGATGCTGAGGATAATCTGCACAGTATAGGTGCAGAGAAGCGTGTACGGTTCGGTAAGGGACGGTGATAGGCCGCCGATCTTTATGAGTGCTGAGTGAATGGTATTTTGCACTTCCTGCGTCGAATCGCTTCCGATGTAGTCAACCAGGCTGCTGGTTCCTCCGCTGATGAATCCCTTCAGGGAGTATCCGATTCCTGGGATCGAGCTGTCATAGAACTTCACAAAGCTGTAGGCAAAGGTGATAAGCAGGAAGAAGCTCAGGAACTTCCCCACGTTGAAGCCAGGACCGCCTTGTGCCGAAGCGAGCGCCTCCTGTACGCCGAACCAGACGAGCATGATCGTGGCCAGTGAGAGCACCATGTGAAGGCCCAGCGAGTCCACCGAAGGGGAGGCCGTTGCCGTCAGGTTGTCGCAGCCGTTCTTGATGAGGATGAGGAAATCCATTCGACGCCTCCGATTGCTCAGTAATGGAATGCCCACTTTGTGCCCGAACTGGTCTGCTGGGGCGTCGCATTGTTGAAGCCCTGCTGGTATCCGTTGGCTGACTGGAAGAGCGATTTGAGATCGTCCTGCTGGACCTTCTGGCCGATGAGCTGCTGGAGAGCCTGGGCCTGCAGGAGCTGATTGGTTTCCTGTTGCGTGCGCAGCTCGATCAGAAGCGCCTGGTTGATTCGTTGCAGAGTGGCCATTTCGGTGTGCTGTGCCGGGTCGCTAGAGTGGCTTGCGGCTTCGAGCTGGCTGATGTCAGTTTCCCGCTGCGCCGAGTTCGCGCGAATGGTCCCGATGGTCTGCAAGCTGCTGGCGTTAACGGCATCGGAAAGATCAACCGTGGCGCCCCGAGCTGCGATGGCTTGCTGGCCCTGCGAACTAAGCGAGCTATACCCGGTGATCTGACCGGTGTGCTGGATGCTGGCAGCTTGATTGGCAGCCGCGGCGCCATATCCCGTGGATGCGGAATTCATCCACACTGATGAGTTGCCATAGGTGTTGCCTGGCGGGGTCAGAGTGATCCACTGTTGGCGTCCCAGATTGCTATAGGACGTGTAGAGCGTCTGCGGCAGAGTCGCCATGCGTTGTGCAAGGTTGTAGGCCGCAATGACGTTCTGAGTGGTCTGAACGCTTGTCGTATACAGTTGCTTCGCCTGAGCGATCTGCTGGATCGCGTGTCCCGATTGTGTGGGATCGAAGACAATCTTGAAGCCGAACTGTGCAAATGCGGGCGACACTATGCCGATCGCCGCAACGAGTGCAGCCATGAGCCGGAATTTCATTTTGCGTCTCCTTGATTATTGCCTGGTACGCTCGGACTGAAGTTTGCTCCAAGCCTCTTTGGCGGCTTTGTCCTCGTCGGCACACTTAGGACTGAGCGTCGGAGGTACTTTCAGGAACTCTTCGTTGCAGTCTTTCCTGAACTGTGCTTCAGCTTGGTCGTACTCCTTCTGAAACGTATCGATCTTGGATTGGCGGCTTTGGCATCCCGTAGCTGCCAGCGTCAGAACTGCCGCCATTACAAAAAGCCTGGTTGCACTGTGCATGAGCGCCTCCTTCAAAACGTCTGGGGAATTGTGTGCCTTTCGTAGGCAGGCAGCAACATGTCTTGCGTGAAGTAGACCTTGACACGATGGCCCTCCCGAATCGTAATCGTTGGCGGGACCTGCATGAAGCGGTCAAGGACCGTGGTGGCGGATTGGGAGACGCTCGATGCCGCGCCCGTGGTGAAGGCTTGGGAACCGCTGGTCGAGATCATTCCGCCGCCCTGTTCGATCTCACCCGCGCCGGAGATGATTCCGAGCACAATTGATGTCCCAAAGATCTGCAAATAGTGATTGTTCACCTTGTCCTTCAGCCCTTCTTCGCCGATCTGGTCAAGGCCGTGGAACTGGTCAAGGTCCACGGAATAGCCGTCCGGCATAATCATGCGGTGAAAGACAACTGCCATGCGGCGCTGCTGGCCGAAGCCGGCCGAGCCGATCTTGCGCGCCTCGCCCAGCACAATCGTTCCTTCGGGAATGAGGATGTGCTGCCGGTCGTGCGAGTAGACGGGGTTAGAGACGAGCACTTTGACCGGTCCTGCGGCATCTCCGTCGAGCCGATTCATCAGCACCGTATCCAGCGTCGTCCCCTCGTAGACAACATATGGCTGCCCGGTTGCGGAATCGATGTTCACCTCTGCCTTGCGTTGCGCGGCTGCCTGGGCGGCTGAAGCGGTCAGCGGATCGCCCGCCGATCGCGGCAGGACGAGGCTGCCTGCCGCGCGCTGCTGCGTGATCGGATAGGAGCTTGTGTCCTGTGCCGTGCCGGAGGCGAAATCGCGCTCCTCTGCCGTAGCGCGAGAGAGTTGCTGGCGTGCCGGCTGCGCAGCCGAGCTGCTGTAGACGATGCTGGACGCGAAGCGCGAAGTGTAGGCCAGCTCACGGTCATGTGCTGCGAGCTGCTGCTCCTGTTGCTGAACCGGAGTGAGCTGTTCCTGCATGTACGGTTGTGAACAGGGCTGGCCAGGAGCACATGGTGTACGGCCGTTGGGACCGTAAGCGGCAGCCGCCGCCTGCTGCGCGGGCGTCATCGCGGCCATTTGCGAATCGGGACTGACTTGCGCAGCCTTCTGCTGGGCGGCGGCCACCTGGTTCTTCAAGTCCTGAACGTTGCTCTCCGTATTGTCCTGAAGCATGGGCTGTGGCGGTTGATTCATGCTCGCGTTTTTGTGCGCGGCACTCTTCGGAGCCGTGCTGCTGAAGACAGCCGCGACAATTACCAGCGCCGCCGCGCCAAGATAGAGCAACGGCTTGAGGTTCTTCTGTAGCACGCCTCTGGGTTCCTCGGCCGCACGATGCAGCGCCGGCATTGGCGGCAGTTGACCTGGAGAACTTGTACCCGATTCCTGCATAATCCCTCCGATTCAGCCCTTGCGTGAGAACTCCATCTTCTTTTTGCCTAGCTCGACATACCCCGAATCCATCACCTTTGGGATGATGTAGGTGCCGTTGTTCAGCTGGTACGAGATCAAGTTCGGCTTGCCGTCACGGACTTCGTAGACCGAAAACTTCTCCGGCGCGTCGCTCTTGATGTAGGTGAACTTGTCATCGTGGTAGATCGCCTGAATATGGAATGGCCCCTGGTTGGCGCGGAACGAATAGTCGAACTTGAGGGAAAGCGGGTAGGCGCTCTTGTACTCATCGACCGCCTGCGAAATGTGTGTTTGCACCGCGGCCAAGTTCTGCTGGGACTGCTCCAGTTGTTCCGCTGGCACGAATTGCGGTGGGGCGCTGGATGCAACAATAGACGAGCTGTCGGCGGGCGTGACGATGACCTTCAAATCTGGCGTCGCTGCCGTGCCGGACACGTCCTGGAGCGTGAACGAGTAGATGTTGCCTTTGTCGGTGATGAGGTTGAGGTTCGAGCTGATACCAGACTTGGCAGGATGAACGAAGCAAAAGTTGCCGACCACATCCACGATCCAGAAGTCCTTGTCGCCTGTCGCAGCCTGCATGATCTTCTCGGTGGCGGGAATCTGAATGAGCGTGGTGTATTTCAGCTTCGCGCGGATCGGCAGAATGTCCTGCGAGTGATACTGCACGGTGCGCGCAGCCGCTTCCTGCGCGATTGCGCCAATGGGATGTAAGGCCAGGGCGAGCCCGGCGACGAAGAGCAGTTTGCGTTTCATGCAGCAGTTCCTTTCGTGGAGGGTCTAGATGTCACGGTGATCGTGCGGGGCTGATAGGGAAAATCCTTTGCCAGCCGTCGCAGGCCATCGGCGATGCCGAAGCGCCCGAAGTATTCGCGCTTCTTGAGGTTGTCCTTGGCGTTATTCGTCGCCATCCAGTGCGTCACCGAATCGACGTTCAGATGCACCTTCTTCGACGACTGCGCCTTGCGGATCAGCATCTGGCCGGGCGGAACGAGACCTGCAATCAGGTCGAGCTCCGTATTATTCAAATGGAATGCTTCGGCATAGAGCGAGCGGTCCATCTCGGGATTGGCAAGGAAGATCTTCGTCGGGCAGCTCTCGGAGACGATGTGCAGCATGTCCGATTCCTGCAACTCCTTGATGGAATGCGTGGCCAGGATCATGGTGGCCCGGTGTTTGCGCCACGTCTTCTGCGCCTGAACAACGTAGCTGCGAATCGTCTCGTTCTTGATGAAGAGCCACGCCTCGTCGAGAAGGAAGACCTTGAAGGTGGCGAGCCGTGCCGGATTGCAGATTTCAACGGATGCCCGGTGCAGAACGTAGAAGAGCAGCGGCTCCAGCACCTCGGGCGCGTCTCCCCACCCCGCGAAGTTGAAGGTCTGGAACTGGCTGAACGAGAGCGTGTCCTCGGCGTTGTCGAAGAGAAATCCGTACTGGCCGGCGCGCGTCCAACGATGCAGACGCTCTTTCATCTCGCCAATGATGTTGGCGAAGTTCGAGACCGTCCGCTGTCCGGCTTCGAGCATGTAGATGCGCTCGATGGCGTCCCACAGCTTGATCTCTTCCTTGAAGTCGAGCCGGTAGCGCTGGCCGCTGCCCTCAATGAGTACCCGGAAAAAGCTGAACAGAAACTGCATGTTCTCCTTGGTCGGCGCAAGCGAGAACGGATTGATGGTGAAATCACGCGCCTCCTGGCCGACGTTCAGGTAGGAACCGCCGAAGATAGCGGTCAGTGACTCGAAGCTGCTACCGATGTCGAAAATGAACGTCAGCGGCTGATACTTCTGCGCGTTCTGCAAGGTGAAATTGCAGAAGTAGGATTTCCCGGATCCGGTCATGCCGAGAATCAGCGTGTGCGCCACCTCATCGCAATGCAGATTCAGGTAGTACGGTGTGGCGTTGTCGGTCTCAAGGACGGCAAGGTATTCGGAGCCGAGATACAGGTTCTCTTTTTCGCCGGGCAGGATGGTAAACAGAAAGCTGAGATCGGCGTAGTTGGTGTTCAGCAGGTAGAGCTTGCGGAGATTGAAGGCGTAGCCGCCGGGCACGGCGGCGAAGTATGCGTTGAGCTGATTGTAGGATTCGACGAAGAGGCTCCCATCGGCGTTGGTGAATACGCCGGCGAACTCGGCAACGTGTTCATCGAGCGCCGGCCGGTCTTTGCCGTAGAGCACGATGGTCAGCGAAAACTCGCCAAGCTGCTGGCCGTCGCCAAGGGCGCGCAGGCAGTCGCCCAGATCTTCAATGTCCGCCTGCTTGGATTCATCGACAAGCACGTCGCGGGGATTGGTGCGGGCTGTGTCGTTGCCGAGCTGCGAGACGAAGCCGGTTTTCGAGATGTTGAAATGGCGGCGTCGCTTGTTCACCTCCTTGCGCGCTTGCTGCGTGCTCAGCGGCGCCCATTCCGTGACCGCATAGAAGTTCGCCGGGAGCTTGAGCAGCGCGTCGAGCGCAAGCGGTCTGGTTTCGCCGATGGCTTCCTTCATCGTCAGAACGCGAACAATGTGATCGCCGACGCGGAGGTGATCGCGTTCGGCCTCGATGTTCGAGTTGACGACCTGGCAGTCGAGAAACTGTGTGTGCTTCGGACTTCCGGCGATGCGCCATTCGTCGAAGTTCAACAGACGGCGGAAGAAGCGGAACTGGTCCTGCTGTTGGAGAATCTCGATCTGAACAAAGTCCGCTAGCTGCCGCGTGAATCCCCGAACGTGGCTGTCGAGCCTCGCGAAGTCCCGTTCGATTTGCGCCCGCAGCAGCGTTTTCGTCGCGTGGTTGCTGAACTGCGCTTTCAGCTCATTGACGGCTCCCGCAGGGTCGGGGAAGAGCCGCGCCAGGGCGGCCGAGATGCCGGTCTTCGAGCGTGAGCCCCGCAGCAAAATGCAATAGTAGATCTCGATCTGAAAGAGGCGGTCGGCCTTCTGTGCGAAGAAGCTGCGCCGGTGCTCCACAGCTTGCCGTACAACCGGGTCAGCATAATCGGAGAAAGGAATCACCGGCCGGTTCGATTTGAAGAGGTACTGGTACACGTGAAATCCCGGCCCGAACGCCTTGAGCGCGGCCTCCAGCCGCTTGACGGCGTACTCCTGTTCCGCATGGTCGAGGCTCTCGTAGTCCACGCCAGTCACGCGCAGAACCATGCCAAGATCGCCGCTTTTGGTCAGAAAGGCGGTTTCATTCCAGAAGCCATACAGGTTGATGTGGTCCGAGAGCGCGGCTGCCTCCTTCCACGGCTTGATGACTTTGTCGAGTCGCAGCATCAAATCACCTCGACGGCAGGATTGCTTTGCTTGGCGGCATCGTACCGGCTCTTGTAGCGTTCCGAGCGGGCGAGAATCCGCAGGAACGCCGGATCGGTCGCCGTCACCCAATGGCCGAAGACATATCCGCCGATGAAGACTGCTGCGCCAGCCAGCAGGCTGTTGAAGAGGTTAAAAGCGCCTACGGCTCCCACGCAGACAAAATAGAACAGCGTTCGCTCCACGCCCAGATAAGTGAGGGGCTTGTGCAGGCTTTTGTAGACACGGTTCACGCGCCGGCAATTTGGAGTCGTTTGCATCATTCGTCCTAAAAGGTGAAATCCCGAATGGTGGTGCCCGTGGCTCAAAGCAAAAATGTCTTCAGATGCCCCACAGCCAGGACAGGACGTTGCTTGCCAGAACGGCGATTCCGGTTCCAGCGGCGACGCCCGCCAACGCCTTTTTTGCGCCTGGCTCACCGTGGGCAAACTGATAGCCTCCAATTACGATGGCGATCAGGCTGGCGACTTTGGCGACGGTCCCGGTAAAAAGGTTTTGCAGCGAGGTGAGGCCGCTGTCGAACGGCGAGCCGCTCGCATAAGCAAGCAGAGGGAAGAAGATGAGCAGGGCGAGCAGACAGAGGTTGGGGCGAACCGTGCGAAAGCTGAGAGTGCGCCCTGTCAGCAGTCGGCATTTGGGAGTGAGCGGAGTATTCATCGGCACCTCCAGCGGCGATGTGTCGCGTGTGAGAGTAGCGACTCGACAGATACCGAGTCCAATACTTCCTCAACACGGATTCATAGCTGTTGGTTATGAGCGCTGGTTGTTCCGCCTGCGGGTAGTGGTGATGAGGTCACCTGGGCCGGAGCAAGAACAAAGCGATGTTGTCGATATGATGGAGGTGGCCAAATCGGACGAGGATCTGATCCGTGGGTGACTCAATCAAGCTCATCGAGTCCTAGTGGGTCGGTTTCCGGATGGCCCGTAATCCGGGAGTAACCCGAGAATTGAGATTGCCATCGCCCGATCACGCTCCACAAGCCGACTCTTGAGGACTTATCCGACTTCGGTGAGTGCATTGGCGATTATGCGCCAATCGAGAATGAGCGCTAACTTACGAGTAGCCGATCACTCTGGAAACACAGCTCGTTCGGAGCTGAGATCAGAATTGTGCGTAGAGAGCGGGAGAGGGGCGTACACTAGCGGACGCTCGGTAACCGAGTGGAAAATTCTGACAGATCGACGCTATGGTGGGGCCTATGCGAACGCAGCAGAGAAGATTGGAAGCTATTGATTCGCCGCATTGGGTTCGAACGGTGCTTGATCTCACGGTGGAAGAGGGGAATGACCAGACCGAATACATTGGAGAGGCTCTGGTATCCTCACTCGCCTACGGGCATCTTATCGAATTTAAAGTCAGCACAAGCCTAATAAGAACAGCGACCCTGAATATTCCACTGTTTGTGTCTTCGGATGCGGTGGCGTCCGTTTCCTTGAACGACCATTCTCTGAATACCGTGAGGCTGGCTGCGTCAAACGACAGCCTGGCCGTCCTTCACCACCTCACCGTCGACGTGACGCCCTGGACAGAAGACCGTGCTGTTTCATCGGTTCGGGTGCGCCTGTCTTACGAACGACATCAGGGAACAACGACGATCCTTCTGGACCGCGACAGAGATTTGTATGCTGCAAGAATCACGGAGCATTTCGGGAGGGAAAGCGTTATTGTCTTGGCCCTTATTGCTTTTGCGTGGATCAGTATTCTTGCCGTTGCTATTCTGGTAGTCGCGAATGTGCGAGCTCTGGGGGAGAGCTTCCGGTTTTATGCTGTGCTCACGGTCGCTGGCGGCTGGGTTGCGAGCGTCCTCGGCCTCCCGGATTTGGCAAGAATCCCCCTCCGGGCCTATTTGAGGCATTGGTATGCCACGACCAGACGGCGCCGAACGCTTGTGGTGTGCGCGTTGGCATTCCTTATGCTCGTGACTAGTGTGCAGGCGGCTGAGGTAGTGTATTGTTTGGTTGTTCGATACCGATACACTCAACTGATTGCATCCGGACTCAACGACTCGCCTGACCGGGCAATGGACGCGGTTAGGCAAGCCTTTATTTTGGTACCCTGGCGCAAAGAGGCGCAAATTCTACTTGAAGCACACGCGTATCGGCTGCGAACTGATGCCAGCATGAGTGCCCTGCGGCATTTTATCAAGGGCTTCGTCGATTATAATGGTGTGAATCGGGCGGTCCAAAGTACTCTGCGCAAGAGTGGCCTACCTCTCCCTCTTGAAGGTGTCGCTCCACAGCGGTGGCTCAGTGATCCAGTGGTGTGGTACGCGAGCCTTTTGCCCGAAGCCGAGGGGGAGAATGAGGATGGCCTCCTTAAGAGCGCAGTCGCCGAACTGGCTTATCGGGATCCCCCGGACGTGTTCCCTCAGGCATACTTGTTGCGAACCAGCCTGAGTCTGCAGCTGCAGATTGAGGACGAGGAAGCGCGACATCGATTGCGCCGCGACCTAATAGAGTTTTTGAACAAGGACGAAGATGCGCGGCTGACAACATTACACGAATTTCAGGTAGCTTGCGATATGATCGCTGTTTCTTTTCTGCATGATTGCAAGCACGAAGACGCAAATGACTGGTTTGCTCGGGAATTGCAGGCACGTGAAAGGACTTCGTATGAGGGCTATCCCGTGTGGCACCGGCCGCCGCACAAACTAATTCTGTTCCATGTGTTTGTGTCCTATTCGAACATAGACGAATCCGACTCCGACCTGGGACGGCGAACACTCGATGCGACCGACGGGTGCCCTGCTTACCGCATGAGCTTTGAACAGAGGCTCTTGAAGGAGAACCCTTCAATGAGGGCCCCTGATGCGTGGATGAAGAACACAACCCTAAATGCGAATCTGGAGTCACTTGTGAACAGTACGCTCCAGATGGGATGGAGGTACTAGATGAGGTTACATCATGTTTGCTGTGGAATCCTCTCGCTCCTAGCGCCCATCGTGGCATCGGCGCAGGGCTCACCTTGGACTGTGGTTCGGTTTCCTTCCGAAACACCCGTTGTTGTTAGTTTGGTAGGGGTGAATCAGCCTCGGGGCGCTGGAAAGGAAGACAAGAACGGGTCATCGAGACCATCGGGACCATCGGGACCATCGGGATTTGCAAACATCACACGCGGGGAAACGTCCACCAACATTGTGCTCAACGTAGGCGGTCTTCCAGCTGGCACGCACTACGTTTATCTTATCAATGTCAATGGTAGCGCCCGTAAGCTGGGCACGATCGAACATCGCGGCAAGTATGAATACAACAAACCGCCAGAAGAGACAGAAGCGTTCATGATCATTGTCTCGACTGACGGCAATCTCAGAACACTTCCTGCTCGGAATCGCATTGAACTCTACAGCGTAGCGCCCCGTAATCTGCAGGTCGAACCAAGGAGATGACCGCGAGACAACGCGGTTATTCACCAAGGTAGGTGGATCATGGACCGGAAACGAAACACTCCGTAGGTCTAGTCCTCTGTTGCTCTTGGTTTCCGATTCCGATTGTCAGAAACTACCCACGTTTCACTGACATCGCTCATTCCTACCGAGTGTCGGGCTACCCGGAAGTTGGCTGGTCACCTCGCGAGAACAGGGCAAAGCGCTCATCCAGCTTTAGTTTGGTGCTTCCGGGCCGATTAGTAACGAGAAACGCCCAAGTGTCCCAAAAAACAGGGTCACTCCCCTACTGTCACCAATCCGGAAACTGACCACCACCCAACGAGTGGTTGATGGCACTATCCGGAGAAGAATACAGCCAACTCCTACGCTGTGGCGTCGTGCACGACCGGTTCAGCCCGCCGCACTTTGACTTTGACCTCAACCTGCGCTCCGAGCCGGTTAATGATCGACATCAGGCGATCGACGGTGAAGCGGCCAAGGTCGGCATTGCGGATTCGGGAGAAGTCCGCTGCGGCAATCCCGGTGCGATCATGCGCGGCGCGCACAGTCAGGTGCTCCCGATCAAGCACCTTGATGATTTCTGCGGCGAGCAAGGCCTTAAATTGCTCAGCGTCGGCATTCTTATGTCCGAGATCGCGGAAGACATTTCCGCTCCCGCGCACGACTTCCACCTTTTCGTTCATCGCAAAATCTCCTTCAATTTCTTCAAGCGGTCCTTTATCAGGTCGATCTCGCGCTTGGGCGTTTTGATGCCTTGTGTCGATTTCTTTTGGAACGCATGCACTACCCAGATTTCATCGGCGAGCTGCACTGCGTAGACAACGCGGAAGGCGTCCCCCTGAAACGGCAGCGCAATCTCGAACACCCCGGAACCCAAGCCGTGCATGGGCTTGGCAATATCGGCCTTGCCCCCTTCGGCGGCGATCGTCAGGGCCGCAAGGCAGATCGACTTGGCGCCTGCCGGAAATGTCTCAAATTCCCTCAAGGCCGCTTTGATCCATGAAACGGGCCGCGTCTTTTGCGTCATCTACCGTCCACTAACGCCTATCACCATCACCGATGATGTTGTCATATTTGACAACTTGAGGCAAGAAAAAAGGGGCAATTGCCCTCAAATGTTGAGGCAGTTTTTATGCTCTTTGGGCGAGATACCGAAACCCTGGTTTAGACTCCCAATCGACTCCCAATAGCCGTTCCCAAGCGTATCTTAGCGGGTTTTGGAGCGCCATCCGTACCGCATAAGTCTTTTAGTTTCTGATGCTTATCTGTCTCATAACCCAAAGGTCGCAAGTTCAAATCTTGCCCCCGCAACCATCGGAAGTGTGAAGGCGTCGCCGTTGAGCAGGGCTCCGGCGACGCCTTCCTTTTCAAGCGCAAACCAATTTCCCTCAGCCACATAGAATTTCTGTCCGTTCTCTTCGGTCGGGCGGGCAGGGGCGGTGTTTGCAGCGCCAATTACAGATTTGCTGAGAGTCCCGTGCCGGCTGGTTCGCCGTCGGCACGGCGAACCGCGGCGACCATTGCTCTCACCTTCTCCAGGTCTTTCGCATCTCCGCTTGGGTTATCGGTCCGGGTCTTGGAATCGACGCCGGCTGGACCCACCAGGCGAATTGCTTTTTCTGCATTTTCCGGCCCGATACCTCCCGCCAGAATGACTGGAATGCGGCATGCCTCCACGATTCTTCGGCTCAGAGACCAGTCATGCACGCAGCCTGTCGCGCCAATGGAAACATCGCCGGGTTTACAGGTATCGAGGAGCAGAAAATCTGCAATTCCCTCGTACGCGCGTGCCGCCATTACGTCTTCCTCGGTCCTCACCGGAATGGTTCGCATGATCTTCGTCCCTGGAAACAGATCTCTGAGCCTTGCCACCTCATCCGGCGGCAGCGCCTCCAGCCATGTGCCAATATGCAGAATTTCTGGCCGCGTGCTTTCGATGACTTCTGCCAGGTCGCCAATGCTTTCGGCCAGGCTTAGCGCAACTTTTCTTGCCGCAGACGGCACGGCTGCAAAGATGTTGCAGGTTGCGTCAAACGATTGCTCCCGGGGAAACTTTCCCTTCCCTGCGAGCACACCGATGTGCGTCACGCCCAGCTCCGCAAGGGCCTTGGCTTCGGCCGCGCTGGTCACTTCATAGATTTGCACGATGCGCATCCAGGTATTTTAATCGCGGATAGCGGAACAGCATCGGCGGGCTAAATTTGCATTGAGGACAGGATGACGGCGATTCGCATATTGGACTGTGGTGAGCAGGCGATGGTGGTCGAGTTCGGCGCGGAGATCGACCCCGCGATCAATGCGTGCGTCCATCGCCTTGCCAGGATTCTCGCGGATGCAATGCCCAACGGCATTCTGGAGGTGGTGCCGACTTACCGGTCTCTGATGATCTATTTCGATCCGCTTGTCATCCCCAGGAAGATGTTGCGGGAGGGAATCGCGAGTTTGTTGCCCGGCATCGAGCGAGCTGACCCGGTCAGCGACGTGCGCAAGGTCATCACGGTCCCGGTGAGCTACGGCGGCGAGTTCGGACCCGACCTCGAATTCGTTGCTCGTCACAATGGCCTGACTGCAGATGACGTCGTGGCGATCCACACTTCTGCGCCGCTGCTGATTTACATGCTGGGATTTACTCCGGGCTTTCCCTATGTCGGCATCTCCGAGCGCATTGCTGCTCCCAGGCTCGATACGCCTCGGGTGCGGGTCCCGGCTGGATCGGTCGGGATCGCCGGCACCCAATCCGGTGTCTATCCCATCGAGAGTCCCGGCGGCTGGCGCCTCATCGGACGCACGCCCTTGAGGATTTTTGATCCTGAGTCCGAGTGCCCGTTTCTCTTCGCAGCCGGCGATTCCATACAATTTGCCGCGATCCATGCCGATGGTTTCCGCGCTCTCAAGCAGCAGGTTGCGCAACGGGCCTATTCTCCTGAAGTGCGGTACTTAAACCTTCCGGCGAGGTGATCGTGCTCACGGTACTGAGTCCGGGATTGCTGAGCACCGTGCAGGACCAGGGGCGCACCGGGTACCGCGCCTTCGGCATGCCTCTCTCGGGCGCGATGGACAGGTACGCATCTAGGATCGCCAACATTCTGGCCGGCAACGGTCCTGACGCCGCGGTTCTGGAGATGACAATGCTCGGCGGGAGTTTTAAGTTCTTGCGGCCGGCCGTCGTCGCCGTATGCGGCGCCAACATGCAGGGAATGCTGAACGCACAGAAGATCAGGAACTGGTCCGGCTTCCGCGTTGCGGCCGGAGATGAGCTTGCATTTGGCTATGCTGTAAACGGCTGCCGGAGCTATCTTGCCTTTCACGGCGGGATCGCTGTACCGAAGATCATGGGAAGTCGTTCAACTTGTCTTCGCGCGCAGGTTGGCGGACATCAAGGGAGGGCGCTCGAAGCAGGAGATCTGCTCGAAACCGCGCAGGCCGAAGCGCTGCCATCACAGGAAACCGAACTGCCGCCTGTCCTCGTGCCCGAGTATTCAAGCCATGTGCGGCTGCGGGTGATGCCTGGGCCGCAGGACGATCACTTTACCAGCGAAGGAATGCGCATCTTCCTGCATAGCGAGTACACGGTCTCCGCGCAGCACGACCGCATGGGATACCGCTTGCTAGGCCCCGCCATCGCGCACAGCAATCGTGCGGACATCATTTCGGACGCGCTCTGCCCCGGTGCAGTGCAGGTCCCAGGCAGCGGTATGCCGATCGTCATGGGAGTCGACTGCCCCACAACCGGAGGATATGCAAAGATCGCGACGGTCATCAGCGCCGATCTGTCGAAGCTGGCGCAGATGAAAGCGGGCGACAAGATCAGCTTTGTCCGATGCGATGAAGATGAAGCCGTGGCGGCTTTGATTGCCGAGCGGCAATGCTATGAAATGCTACGATATGGCCCGTGACGGCTGTTTTATCGATCGATCTCAACTGTGATATGGGCGAGGGCTCTGGCGCCGGCGAGAGCGGCGCCGATGAGCTCATCATGCCCTACATAACCTCGGCGAACATTGCATGCGGCTTCCACGCCTCCGATCCACTAACGATGAGCAAGACGGTTGGGCTGGCAGTCCGGCACGGCGTGGCGATCGGCGCGCATCCGTCTTATCCTGACCTGGCCGGCTTTGGCCGCCGCGCGATGGAGCTCACGGGCGATGAGATTGCCGCGGCTGTCACCTATCAGGTTGGAGCGCTCTGGGCCTTCTGCAGGAGCGCGGGCGTGCGCCTGCATCATGTGAAGCCCCACGGGGCACTCTATAACAAAGCCACCGATAGCCTGGAGGTGGCCGCTGGGATTGCGGAGGCGATCAAGAGAATCGATCCCGAGTTGATCATGGTCTGCCTGAGCAACTCGGCCATGGTCACGGCCGCTCAAAAGGCGGCCATTCCATACGTGGAGGAAGCCTTCGCCGATCGCGCGTACACAAGCGAGGGAAAGCTGGTATCACGAGATCAGCCGGGAGCAGTTCTCCAGGATCCAGGGACAATTGCGCAGAGGGCATTGCAGATGGTCACCCGCAAGACCGTCTCTGCAATTGACGGAAAAGAAGTTTCGCTGAACTTCCGAACCATCTGCGTACATGGCGATACTGCCGGTTCAGTTGAGATCGTGAAGGCCATCCGGCGCAAGTTGGAAGAGGCGAATGTCGTGCTCAGGCGATTTGGACGCTGATCAATTCGATCAATAGTCCGGATGATCCATGATGAGCCACTACCTGTTTCTGTACGGGACGTTATTGCCGAACCACGCTCCGAGTGAACTCGCCCCAGCGGTTGCCAGGCTCCGGCGACTCGGCGAAGGCACTGTGCGCGGGCACCTGTATGACCTGGGAGCGTATCCGGGCGCAGTCCTCGACGCGCCCGCGAGCGCGCACATCCATGGGACGGTTTTCGAACTGCCGGATGACGAAGAGCTCTTGTGCGCGCTCGACGTCTACGAAGACTTCCATCCCGGCAATGTCGAGTCCAGCCTCTTTGTTCGGTCGCTTCAGCCGGTAACGCTCGCCAACGGCGAGATCGTGCAGTGCTGGATGTATGTCTACAACCGGGACACCGGTGGTGCGCGCCGCATCCTGAGCGGACGATATCCCGGCACTTGAAGAGCTCACGAGTGAAGTAGAAAATACAGTAACCGACCTGTGCTTTCTTTCCTTCTGCCCGGCCCGGTTTGGTATCTTCGAGTAACCATCCCTGGCCGGTGCCCGATGAAAAAACTCCTCGCCCTGAATCGCAGCGAAATCGCCATTCGAATTCTGCGTGCCGCCAATGAGCTTGGCCTTCGCACAGTTGCCGTCTATTCGCAGGAAGACCGCCTCGGGCTCCATCGCTTCAAGGCAGATGAAGCCTACCTGATCGGCCAGGGCAAAGGGCCAGTGGAGGCCTACCTCGACGTCGAAGGCGTCGTTTCGCTGGCGCGCGAAAAGGGCGTGGACGCGATTCATCCCGGCTACGGCTTTCTCTCGGAAAATCCCGCGCTGCCGCGTGCGTGTGAACGTGCGGGAATCACCTTTATCGGCCCCGGTGCGGATCTGCTCGATCTGCTCGGGGACAAGACTGCGGCGCGGCGACTCGCTCAGCGCGCAGGAATCCCCGTGGTGCCGGGCACCGAAGGCCCTGTCTCCGACCCCAGGCAGGCGGCAGAGATTGCCGAACAAATTGGCTTCCCACTGATCATCAAAGCGGCATTTGGAGGAGGCGGGCGCGGCATGCGCGTGGTGCAGAGCAGCGCTCACTTTGAAGGAAAACTGGAGGAGGCGCGCCGCGAGGCCGCTGCTGCGTTCGGCAATGATGCGGTCTTCATGGAACGCTTCGTGCGCCGCGCGAAGCATATCGAGGTGCAGATCCTGGGCGACCGCCACGGCCACATTCTCCACCTCTATGAGCGCGATTGCTCCGTGCAGCGCCGTCATCAAAAGGTGGTCGAGGTCGCTCCCGCGGTTGCGCTGGATCCCCAAATCCGGCAGGCGCTGGCCGAGGCGGCGGTCAAGCTCGCCCGCACCGCCGGCTACTACAGCGCCGGGACGGTCGAGTTCCTGGTCGATGCCGATACGGGCGACTGGTACTTCATCGAGGTCAATCCCCGCATTCAGGTGGAGCACACGGTCACGGAGATGGTGACCGGGATCGATCTGGTGCGCGCGCAGATCCAGGTGGCCCAGGGCCTCTCGCTGCATGACGACCAGATGCGGCTTCCCGAACAGGCCAAGGTCCCGCTCTATGGCTACGCCCTGCAGTGCAGGATCACAACCGAAGACCCGGCCAACAATTTCGTTCCGGACTACGGCAAGCTCACCACCTACCGCTCGCCGGCGGGCTTCGGGATCCGTCTCGACGGCGGCTCGGCCTACGGAGGCGCGGTCATCACTCCGTACTATGACTCGCTGCTGGTAAAGGTGACCGCCTGGGGCAGCGACTTCCAGCAGGCCTGCCAGCGCATGGACCGCAGTCTCCGGGAGTTCCGCGTCCGAGGAGTGAGGACCAACATTCCCTTCCTGGAAAACGTCGTCGGCCATCCTGAGTTTCAGTCTGGAGTCGTGACAACGCGCTGGATCGAAGAAACGCCCTCGCTCTTCCGCTTCGTTCCCAAGCGCGACCGCGCCACGCGCCTGCTCTCCTACATCGGCGAGGTGATCGTGAACGGCAACCCGGCGGTCGCCGGCAAGCCCAAGCCCAAGCGTTTGGACTCTCCTCCAGTTCCTCCGCACAATGCCTCTGCGCCGCCCGAGGGCACGCGGCAGATCCTGCAGCGCCTCGGGCCGCAGGGCCTGGCGGAATGGGCCGCGTCGCAGCGCCGGTTACTGCTCACGGACACCACGCTGCGCGACGCGCATCAGTCGCTGCTTGCCACCAGGGTGCGGACCTACGACATGCTGGCGATCGCAAACTTTGTCGCCCATCGCCTGCACAATCTCTTCAGCCTGGAGATGTGGGGCGGCGCCACCTTTGACGTCTCCATGCGCTTTCTGCACGAATCGCCCTTCGCCCGTCTGCGGCAGCTGCGGCAGGCGGTCCCCAACATCTGTTTCCAGATGCTGCTGCGCGCCTCAAACGCCGTCGGCTACACGGCGTATCCGGACAACGTGGTCGAAGAGTTCATTAAGGAATCCGCCGCCGAAGGCATGGACATCTTCCGTATCTTCGACTCGCTGAACTGGCTCCCCAACATGAAGGCCTCGATGGAGGCCGTGCGCAAGACCAATTCGGTCTGCGAGGCCGCAATCTGCTACACCGGCGACATCCTCGATCCCGCGCGCGACAAGTATTCGCTCCAGTACTACGTCACCATGGCAAAGGAGCTCGAGCGCATGGGCGCGCATACGCTGGCGATCAAGGACATGGCCGGCCTTTGCAGGCCCTACGCGGCCGAGAAGCTGGTGAAGACCCTGCGCCAGGAGATTGGGATCCCAATCCACTTCCACACTCACGACACCAGTGGCGTGAACGCAGCCTCCATCCTGAAAGCCTCCGAAGCCGGTGTGCACATCGCCGACGGCGCAATCGCCTCGATGAGCGGACAGACGAGCCAGCCCAACCTGAACTCCGTGGTCGCTGCGCTGGCCCACACCGAGCGCGATACCGGAGTGGACCTCGATGCGCTGAACCAGTGCGCCGACTACTGGGAGACGGTGCGCGAGTATTACCTTCCTTTCGATACCAGCCCCAAGGCCGGCACCGCCGAGGTCTACATTCACGAAATGCCCGGGGGCCAGTACACCAACCTGAAGGAGCAGGCCGAATCCATGGGCCTCGGCGCGCGCTGGCATGAGATTGCGCAGGCCTATGCCGAGGTGAACATGGCCTTCGGCGACATCGTAAAGGTCACGCCTTCCAGCAAGGTCGTGGGCGATATGGCGATCTTCCTCGTCAACCACGACATGACAATGGAACAGTTTAGCCGGCTCACGCCGGACCACAACATGATGCTGCCGGCCTCGGTGGTTGAGATGTTCATGGGCGCGCTCGGCGAGCCGCCAGGCGGATGGCCGAAGCGCCTCCAGCAGATCGTTCTGCGCGGGGCCAAGCCGCAGGGCGGACGTCCCGGCGAGCATCTGCCGAGCGTGGACCTGGCCGCGACCGCTGCCGAGCTGGAGAAGAAGATCGGCCGGGAGGCCGCGCGCGACGAAGTGCTCAGCTACCTGATGTATCCCGACGTTTTCGTGAAGTTCGCGCAAAACCTGCAGCGCTGGGGCGAGGTGGACGTGCTTCCAACGCCGCTCTTCTATTACGGCATGCAGCGCGGCACAGAGGTGAGCGTCGAGATCGAACCCGGCAAGGCGCTCAACATCAACTTTCTCGCTCTTGGCGAACCACACCCGGACGGCACGCGCACTCTGTTCTTCGAATTGAATGGGCAGCCGCGCGAAATCGTTGTGCGCGATAGCAAACTCGAGGTCAAGGCGCCGCAGCATCCCAAGGCCGACGCAGACAAGCCCGGAGAAATCGGCGCACCGATCCCCGGAGTGGTCTCCAGCGTGGCGATTGAGCTGAACCAGAAGGTGGAAAAAGGAGACCGCCTGCTGGTGATGGAGGCGATGAAGATGCAGAGCACCGTCTATTCGCCGGTTGCCGGCACGGTGAAACATCTGCTCGTCAAAGCCGGGCAGCACGTTGAATCCAAGGACCTGCTTGTGGTCATCGAGCCGTAACCGGCTTCCGCCCGCTGAATTCACGAAGCAGCGGGCGTGATGTGGCGCGCAACAAGGCTTTGAAATCTGTTCACCACCAGCAGCGCCAGTTCTTCGCGATTCCGGCTCGTGAGCAGATCGTGCCCGGCGCCCATGACCGGCAGCAGTTCGGTCACGGCCGGGATCAGCTTCAGCGACTCGGTCAGCTCCTCGAGGGAGCCGAATCCATCGCGCGTGCCATGCACAAAGAGCGCCGGTGTCCGGAGGCCCGGAAAGTGATCGATCCGCAGCTGCTCTGGCCGCTTGGGCGGATGAAGCGGATAGGAAAGAAGCAGAAGTCCGTCCACAAGCCCGGGATCGGACGCGGCGAGAATTGAACTCTGCCGCCCACCATACGAGTGTCCGCCGAGATAGATGCGCCCGTGAACCTGCTGCCGCATGGCCTCAACGGCCCGCAGCAGCCCGGCGCGGTCCTGCTCCGCGCTGCCGCGTGGCGGCGGGCCATG
>WNFY01000749.1_pt1 | contig 29609 bp, 27 predicted proteins | sample 5400091 | NCBI WGS metagenome assembly WNFY01 (sample SAMN13153364, study PRJNA577476) | soil metagenome | isolation source: 60 cm soil or saprolite under grassland replicate 1 | place: USA:California | collected 2016-06-15 | reverse complement strand
GCTCAACGGATAAAAGGTACGCCGGGGATAACAGGCTGATCGGAGCCAAGAGTTCATATCGACGCTCCGGTTTGGCACCTCGATGTCGGCTCATCGCATCCTGGAGCTGTAGAAGGTTCCAAGGGTTAGGCTGTTCGCCCATTAAAGCGGTACGTGAGCTGGGTTTAGAACGTCGCGAGACAGTTCGGTCCCTATCTGTTGTGGGCGTAGGAGATTTGAGAGGGCCTGTCCTTAGTACGAGAGGACCGGGATGGACGAACCTCTTGTGATCCAGCTGTCCTGCCAAGGGCACCGCTGGGTAGCGAAGTTCGGTTGTGATAACCGCTGAATGCATATAAGCGGGAAGCACTCCTCAAGATGAGATCTCCCAACCCATAAGGGTAAAGAAGGGCCCAGGTAGACTACCTGGTTGATAGGCAGGATGTGGAAGAGTGGTGACACTTGAAGCTTACCTGTACTAATCGCCCGTTCGGCTTGACCATAAAATTTACTCGGTGCAGTAACAGTTATTAGTTCTCAGTTGCCAGTTCGTAGTTCGAACCTGAACTGGAACCAGCAATGTTGTTAGGAAGTCGTCAGAACCTGGATGACTGAGAAGCAATACTAGTAACTGTGCGCCGACGCTTAATTAAAATGAGCAAGCTCTTGTAATCAAAATGACTAGTTGCAGAGTTAGTAGCTAGTCAAACCAATCTATTCAGTTGTGAGGGATCGTCCTCAAGATCTTTGAGAGAAAAGTTCTCTTCAAGTTTGCAGCGAGGCTTTTGGTCAACGACCAAAGGCGAATGACTAACGACCGCTGCTCCGCTTGTCGGTGATCTTACCGCGGGGGATCCACCCGTTCCCATCCCGAACACGGAAGTTAAGCCCCGCAGGGCCGATTGTACTGCACGCGAAAGTGTGTGGGAGAGTAGGTCGTCGCCGGCTTTAAATAAAGGCCACATTCTTAAAGAATGTGGCCTTTGCCTTTTGCAAAGGAACGTTTCACATATAACCCCCAACCCCGCGGCATTCAGGCTTATTTGATCTGCTGGCATTGCTGCGGAAGGCGTCGTCGCCAACTCTTGTCAAAGGGGGTTACATATTCGAAATCGTCGGTAAGGTAGAAGCGTCTTCGCAACCATTCGCTTGAGGCGCTATGCTCTGGGTACACGATTATCCAATACGTGCCATGCGGATGCTTGTCGTCAATCAAAAACCAGGCCCCCACGCCGAAATGATCACGTTGGGTCTCAATGTAAGAGATCCGCTCTAACTCAGAATAATCGACGGTAGGCGCCTGCGTCGAGTACCAGAGCCTCCGATGTATGGTCGGTGCGTCTATATAGTATGCAGGTTTGGAGAATGCGGTTGAGCAGGCCTCCATACGTAGCCGAATGTCTTTTCGAAAGGCAAGCGGTTTTAGTCCCCGTTTCTGCCGCAGATCATTGAACTTCTTGGCGATGTTTTCCTCGATGCTATTCAAATCTGGTGGTGTCGCCGCAATGCCAGCCGCTGGTGCTTGCGCAACCGCCCTGCTCAAGAAGGCGATCATGATCGGGATTGCAAGTGTTAGATTCCTCACAGCCCCATATTGCCATATTTATGGGGGCACTCGCGAAGAGTCGGGGCCTCCACTCCGCTGCTCGGGGCTTCGGCAAAAATCAGGGTAGACAACATTTTCCTATCCGAATGGATAGTCGACTAATCGATCGGCTAGTCTCAACTGCGCCATTTCAAAATCAAAATGCGCCTGTTGCTTTGGACTAACACATTTCACTATCATTTCTAACCAAGCAATTTCTCTCACAGACATGGCCAAAAGAATGCATTGAACAAGCAACCACACCTCACTCATTAACTTGCCTGAGAAAGCAACGGGGGCAGAAACCGTACCGACATCATGTCAGAAAGGGGTATCGATGAAATCCTTAGCGTTTGTTCTATTCTTGATCACTACGGTGAACCTGTTGGCACAAGGGGATGCGGGAGCACCCGCAGCACAGCCGAATAACAGTGCTCGCAGCGCCGAAGGTGGCGGCCAGCCAGGCGAGGCTAAAGCCGAAACACCTGCGGCGGTTGACGCCAGCGCATTCCATCTCCTTACTGGAGTCGGAGCAAGGTTGGCCGGCGTCGAGAGCACTAGCTATAAGTTAAATGACAGTAGCGATGCGCTCTCTGCGACTAACGTCGGAAAGAAGACGCCTGAGATATTGCTGGGCGGAGGTTTCATTCTGCCCATGCGGAAAGGCGGAGGATGGATTGAGCGGTCCTACTGTGGAAAGGGCGGTGTCAAAACTCCGCCCGATCAAGTTCCAGATGATTGCAAGCCAGGTGGCGCTTATAAGAACTATCGTCCTTACGAAGCCTTTGTCAGTATTCGATTTTCGCCGGCAACCGACCAAACCCTAAACGGGTTTGTGGCGGGCGGTGGCTACCGCATTACCAAGTATCTTTCTTTCCTGGTTGGGTATTCGGTAACACCCGTCGAAGAGCCATCGCCGGGATTTCGTACGGCAGCTTCGCAGATCGTGGCCGCGAATCCCACCGTTACTCCCTATAGCCGCTACAATGCATCGGATCTTTTGAAAAACAAGCCCGGCGCTTTTGATGGGTTTCCGCTTTTCGTTTACGACGCAAATGGTGTGACTACGACCAAACTTTTCCTGAGCAGCCCAACTGTCACTCATCATCGCAGCGGCATCTATTTTGGGATCGGGATTCCGGTGAATCTGGGGAAGCTGTTCACGCCGGCAAAATAATGATGGTTCTGTCTCGCAAGGGCAGTGACCAGGCCTTGGCGCATAGGCGCGGAAGCGCGGGGAGTAGGTTGTCGTCTGCATAACGCGCCCCGCGCGGTTGCTGAATCCCCCACCCATCCTATAGAATCTAATGGTTCCGAATAGGATTTGGAGATTCTCATGAAGGCAGCAATTCACCCGATGTACAACGAAATACGCGTGTTATGCGCGTGCGGCAGCAGCTTTACCACGCGCTCGACCCACCGGGGCGACATCCACGTTGAAATCTGCTCCGCCTGCCACCCGTTCTTTACCGGCAAGCAGAAGTTGGTGGATACCGCGGGCCGCGTGGAGCGCTTCCGGCGGAAGTATGCCAAGGCAGAGACGGCGAAGAAATAACTCCGGCTGCGGATTCGCACCGATGAACACGGATTTGGCCCTCGCTCCGGCGAGGGCTTTCTGTTTCCGAAACGCTATTCGTCACCGCGTAAAATAGTCTTGTGCGCAAGTTCTGGGACAATCCGGGTGGTGTGGTGGAGGCCGCCTCGGCCGCGCGTGCCGTGCCCGCACAGGTGCTGATCGGCGGGGTTCAGATCGCTCCTGCGACCGTCTTAGCTCCCATGGCCGGGGTCACCGATACCGTCTTCCGCCGTTTCATCCGCAACCTGGGTGGATGCGGGCTGATCATGACAGAGTTCACGTCCGCCGACGGCGTCCTGCGGAAGAAGGACCAGAAGGCCAAACGTTATCTGCATTTTTACGAGGATGAGCATCCGATTTCGGCGCAACTTTTCGGCAGCGATCCGCAAGTGATGGCCGATGCCGCGCGCATTGTAGAAAACCTCGGTTTCGACCTGGTGGATTTGAACCTGGGATGTCCGGCGAAAAAAGTTGTGAAGTGCAACGGAGGCTCGGGGTTGCTGCGCGATCTCCCCATCATCGGAAAGATCTTCGAGTCCGTCCGCGCGGCAGTGAAAATTCCCTTCACCGTAAAATTTCGCGCCGGATGGGATGACGACAACATTATCTGTGTGGAATTGGCCAAGATGGCGGAAGACTGCGGGTTGAGCGCAGTGGCGTTACATGCGCGTACTCGCGAGATGGGGTACAGCGGACAGGCGCGCTGGGATTGGATTGCCGCCATTAAAGATGCGGTGAAGATTCCCGTGATCGGCAACGGCGACATCCGCACTCCGGAAGACGCTTGCGCTATGGTGACGCAGACGGGATGCGATGCGGTGATGATCGGTAGAACCGCGCCGGCGAATCCGTGGATCTTCCGGCAGATTGAGCAGTATTCAGCTTATCTAAGCCGAGTGGAAGCGGGGCTGGGCTCGCTTGTCCACACAGACGGGGCAAGCCCCGTCTCCCCACCACCTGTTTACGGCCAGCCGAGCGAGGCCGATCGCTACCAGATGATCCGCACTTACTTCCGCATGCTGATTGAAGAAGAACTGCCCGATGCGACTGGCAAGATGAAGCAGTTCGCTTCGTGGTTCACGCATGGAGTGCCGGGCGGGGCCGGGTTGCGGAAGGCAATCTACGAGTCGAAGGCCGGTCCGGAGATACTAGCCAGGGTGGAAGAGTTCTTCGAAGCACGACTGGCGCTGGCGCTCACCGCTGATGCGTGACAGCCGAGGGCGGCTTCACCGCAGGTTTCATTTTACGAACATCTTCCCCTTTTCGTTCTTCCCCACATATCCCCACGGAATATCCGGATCGTGGGTAAACATGGTCAGCCACTTTTCTGGCACAGCCTCGGCATAATATTTCTTCCGGCTCTCGATGGTCTCCAGCGGATACAAATCGAATCCCATTACCCAATTCAGGTCCAGATGAGCGCTGGTGGGAATCAAATCGCCGATGTAGCAGGCTGCCTGGCCTCCGCTCTTCACGATGATTCCCTGCATGTCGCGGGTGTGGCCGGGGTAAACCCGGACTGAAATGCCGGGAACAATTTCGGCGTCTCCGCGCAGCAGCTTCATGCGTCCGCTTTCGACCAGCGGATCGTAGTTCTCAGTGAAGTAGCTGACGCCGTCGCGCTGGTTTTCATGGGCGTGCTCCCATTCGCCATGTTGTGCGTAATAAGTCGCGTTGGGAAACGTTGGCACCGGCTTGCCATCCTTGAGCACCGTATTCCAGCCGCAGTGGTCGAAGTGCAAGTGGGAGTTGATGACAATGTCGATGTCTTCCGGGGCGACTCCGGCGGCATGGAGGTTCGCGAGCAGCTTCATTGGCTTCCCGTGGATTTGCGCCATTTTGTCGGGAAGTTTGTTGCCAACTCCGGTCTCAATCAGGACGGTGAAATCGTCCGCTCTTACCACCACTGAATTAAGCCCGGTTAAAACCCGGTTCTTTTCGTCGACCTTGACCTTCTTTTCCCACAGGACCTTGGGGACCACGCCGAAATAGGCCCCACCGTCGAGGAAGTAATCTCCGTCGGAAACGGCGGTCAGTTCGAAATCGCCGAGTGCAAGTCTTTGCATCGTTTCATTATGACTGATTTACGCGTGTTTCTTCCCGGCGACCTCTGCCGTCCCGGCGATTGAAAAGCTTTTAGCTGCAAAGGGCGCCCAGAAACGCAGAGAAGACAAGGAAATTCAGGCTCTACATGTTAAAATTCTGCTTAGATCATGCGTCCTGACGTAGAGCATCTCATCGCGTTGCAGCAGGCGGACAAGGAAATCCGCCGCCTGAAAGAAGAGATCGCCGCCTTGCCTAGAACGGTGGCGGCCATCGAGGCAAAACTTGCCGGTACGAAGGCCGCCCTAGAAAAAGCTAAAGAGGCCGCCAAGGCCGACGAAGCCAACAAGCGAAAATACGAAAGCGCCATCCAGGACCTGCAAGGCAAAATCTCCAAGTACCGCGATCAATCCTTAGCCGTAAAAACCAACGACCAGTACAAAGCGCTACTGCACGAAATTCAATTCGCGGAGCAGGACATTCGCGCCAACGAAGACAAGATCCTGGAAGTCATGCTGAATGTGGACAACCGCGACAAGCAGGTAAAGGCGGCGGAAGCCGAATTGAAAGCCGAGATGGCGGAGATCGAAAAGGAAAAGAACGTCGCGCGTCAAAAGACCGCGGAAGATGAAAAGCTCTTGGCGGAGTGGAATGCCAAGCGGGATACCGCTCGTGGCGGCGTCGATCCCGACATGCTGTCCCACTACGATCGCGTAGCCAGACACCGTGGCTCAGGCTTGGCGGAAGTGCGTGAGCAGAAATGCATGGGATGCCAGGTGATGTTGCGTCCGCAGACCTACAACGAAGTGCGCTCCGGCGAACGAACCGTGGTCTGCGATTCCTGCCAGCGAATTCTCTATTACAATCCCGCGCATGACACCCAGATGACGACCGCAGTCGCGACTGCGACCAAGCGCCGCCGCGCGCATCCCAAATTTGACGCTACCCAGGCCTGGTACTACCGGCCCGAATACGGTGAGCACGGCGAAGTTTACCTCAGCTTCACCAATGCGAATGGCATGTCCACCCGGCGCGTGTTTGACGTGCACACGGGACGCAGGTCCGGTGACGTGCTGACTCGCGAAGGCGAGTACCGGCTGGGCTTTCCCGAAGATCTGAAGGACTCTATTCGCCTCAACGGCAATTGGCCGGAGGCAGAGATTGATCAGTGGGGCGATGAGATGCCGATGGTGGTCATGGACGCTTTGCAGCGCGACTTGGATCTAGCCAGGGCGGAAGCTGCCAGCCCACGCAATCGTTCCGAAGCGGTACCTGTGCAGCATCCGGCAGCCAGCTGATGTTGACCCTAGGTTCACCCCAGTTCTTATAGGCAATTCTTACAAATGCGACGTCCGCTCGGCGTAACGGCTATAGCAATCTATCTTTGTTTCGATTGTGCAGTTTCGCTGGGCTATGCTTTTGTCGATTTTCGCTCGGCGGCTGAGCATCACAGAATTCCTTGGCTAGATTTGGTTTTCGCCGCAGGCTTCGGATTCATCGCTTGGGGGCTTTTTCGTCTTAAAGAATGGGCGCGTTTCACAGCTATGCTCGTTATTGCCATCTGGGCAGGCGAGAGGCTGCCTCTTTATCTGCTCAGCCCCAAACACTTCAATGTTTCTTACTTGCTGATAGTGATAGAAGAATTCATTGATCTGTTCGCAGTCTGGTACCTATTTCGATTCGCAACCGCCAAGCATTTTTCCGAGCTAGCAAAAAACACTTAGCACGATTTCCCTGAAAGTGTCATCGCTAGATTCCATTTCCGCTAAATCTAACGAAAGAACAAACACAGTCTGACATTTTCGCCGGATTGTCAGGGCGCGTGTAATTTCCGCAATCGCCTTGCCGCCTCCTCCAGCGTTTCATCCTTCTTGCAAAAGGCGAAACGCACTTGCTGCGCCCCATCGCGGGGATTGCGGTAAAAGCTCGATCCCGGCACGACAGCCACGCCAATTTCCTTCACCAGATGCTTGGTAAACGCCAAATCGTCGGGAAACCCAAACCCGCTGATATCGGTCATCACGTAGTAAGCTCCACGCGGCGTAAAACAACGAAAGCCCACCTCAGCCAGAACCGGGACCAGCTTGTCGCGACGCTTGCGGTATCCTTCGGCCAAACTCGCGTAGTAGCCTGGCGGCAAACTCAGAGCCGCGGCGCCCGCTTCCTGCAACGGCGCAGGCGCGCCCACGGTCAGAAAATCATGGACTTTGCGGATGGCATTCGTGATCGCAGGCGGAGCAATCGTCCATCCCACGCGCCAACCAGTCACGCTATAGGTTTTCGACAACCCATTGATGGTGACCGTCCGTTCCTTCATGCCATCGAGACTGGCCATCGAGATGTGCTGCGCGCCGTCGTAGAGGATGTGCTCATAAATCTCGTCGGTGATGGCAAGGACGTTGAACTGTACACAGAGGTCTCGAATCAACTCCAGTTCTGCCCGCCTGAACACCTTGCCGGTCGGATTATTGGGCGTATTCAAGATGATGGCTTTTGTTTCTGAGTGAAACGCCGCGCGGAGTTCCTGTTCGTCAAAGCTCCATTCTCCATCCGCGGAGCTTGGCGGGCGAAGCTTCACAAAACATGGCTTGGCGCCGGACAGAATCGAATCTGGCCCGTAGTTTTCATAAAACGGCTCGAAGACAATGACTTCGTCTCCGGTATTGCAGACTGCCAGCAACGTCGAGATCATGGCTTCGGTCGAACCACAACAAACCGTGACTTCGGTTTCTGGATCAACCGGGATTCCCTGCCACAGCCGGGTCTGCCGCGCAATGGCATCGCGCAGGTTCTTCGCGCCCCAGGTGATGGCATATTGATTGACATCGGCTGCGACCGCGTCCTGGGCAGCCTGTTTGATTTCTGCCGGCGCCGGAAAATCGGGGAAACCCTGAGAGAGATTGACTGCGCCGTGCAGCAGCGCCTGGCGCGTCATCTCACGGATGACCGACTCAGTGAAGTAACCGACTTTTTGACTGAGAAATTGTTTGCTCACAAAAGAATCTCAAAACGTGCCGCGGGCATTCGAAGGATGATGGTTCGGAAAGAATCACGCGCGTTACTTCATTTGCACCGACTTCAGCATCTGCTCAAACGTTCGCCGCATGGCGCCGAAATCCTTGTCGGGAGAGATGAAGACCAGGTACAACAATGATCCATCGCTGCGCTTCACCGTCACCAGCCAGTCGCGCTCCTTGATGGCCTTGCCCTGGTCCTGGATCGGGGAATTGCCGATCAAATCCACCGATTTTCCGGCGACTCCGTTCACCCGTATGTCTTCGTCATTGCCGATGGTGCGCAGGTCGGCATTCGATTGGCGCATGGAGTTCAGCAGTTCATGCGTCGCCTGGTCCAGGTTCGCATTGGATTGCTCCGGCATGTAAGTGTTGATCATTACCCCGTTGGCGATCGCATTCTCTGACACTCCGCTGGCCGGAGCAATGGTGACCGAAGAATTCTGGTCCCCAAACACCTGCCAATTGTCGGGATAGGAAATCTTGTAGGCGCTGTGGGTGAAAATCTTCATGGAGGAACTGGGAGCGGCCGGAGCGCCGCCCTGGATCTGGCCAGCCTGTCCCTTTTGCATGTCGGCAATTTGCTGCGCGGTAAGCGGCTTCATCCCAGCCACGCGCTTTTTGATACTGGAAAAATCGCTGCTCCCCGCCGAGTACTTCTTTTGAGGCAAGGTTGCGACTTCTTTGGAGACGGCTTCGGCGCGATTCCCCGGATTCGGATGGTCGCTGAAAAACTGCTGCACGTTGCTGCTGGCTCCCATTTCCTTTTCCAGCTTGGTAAAGAAGTCGGCCATGGCGTGGGGATCATAGCCGCTGTCATACATGACGTCGGTGCCGAGCAGGTCGGCTTCCGACTCCGCTTTGCGGGAATTTTTCAGGAAGTACGAGCCCACGCCGAATGAGATTCCCAGCTGAGCCATCTGCGACAAAGCGCCTTTGCCCATGACCCCTCCCAGAATCGCCAAAGGCAGCTGGGCCGCCATCTGCTTGCTGGCCGCGCGGGTGCCATGGCGCTGCACCACGTGGGAGATTTCATGAGCCATCACGCCGGCGAGTTGGGCTTCGTTGTCTGCGGCCTGAACCGTGCCCAGGTTCACAAAGATCGGTCCACCCGGCAGGGCGAAGGCGTTGATCTCTTTCTGATTCACCACATGAAATTCATACGGCCACTTTTCCCCGGGGGCATGGGATGAAAGTTTCTGGCCGAGTTGCTGGACGTATTTGGTCACTGGATCAGAATCGGGAAGAAGTGGAAGCTGCTTCTTGACGTCAGCGGCGGCTTGTTGGCCAGCCTGGATTTCCTCTTGGGCGGAAAATGTGTTGAATCCGCTTGAGGGCTTGACCCGGGCGGGCAACATGCCCGGTACAACCAGCGACGAAACCAGCAGGATCGAAAGCCAGCGCACTGCAAGGGAGTTCGTTCTCATCGTTCCTCCAGTACAGATCCATTCGATGCGGACTGGCCAAAGGCCTTTGTCTCACGCACTAGTAGATGATAGGACAAATTCTTGCGGCAGTCGCTAGAACTGGAGCGGGGAATCCGGACCCTGGCTGGATGGCTAAGCGCGCCTGAATGCGCGCTCTTATGCGAACCTCGTGCCAGGCGTATTTACTTTCCTTACAATACCGGGCCAAGCGGGTGCGGGCCTCGATCGTGCTTTTGGAAAAATCCCAACACGCGCGGCCAGAATTCCTGCGGCATTTTCCCCGCGGCGCCACAGTGCTCCGCGCCAGGGACCAGCCACAGTTCTGCTTGCCGATTGGCCCTCGCCAGCACACGCGACTGGTCAGGCAGAATGTTCATATCAGCATCGCCGTGAATCAGAAGCACGGGAGTACTCGAAGCTCGCAACCCGTCGACCGGATTTGCCTTAAGAAGATCGATTCCGTAACGCCACTTCGCATAGCGTATGCCAACTTCAGCGGGCAGGAGTCCAACCGTACGGCCGAACCACCGTTCCAAGCCGACCCGTCCCGCACCCACGAAATATCCTTCGCGATCGTAAGCCACGCTGCGGAAGGTCGCGAACCCGGAGTCGGCAACCACCGCGCAGAACCTGGGTTCGGCGCTGAGACTCTCCAGGAGTAACGCGGCGCCCATGGATTGGCCCAGTCCATCCACACAAGTCGCGCCGTGATCGTACAGCCATGAGACCCAGCGGTGGATGTCATCGCTTTCCTGCAAGCCGTAGGTGGCAAGGGTGCCACCGGATTCTCCGTGCGCCCGCGAGTCGGGCAACAGGACACGATAGCCATGTTGCAGGAACGTGCCCCCGTAGCCCGCCACCCCGATGCGATTGTCACTAATACCATGCAGCAAAATGACAGCCCTTCCATTTTCATGCTCGGGCACGCTATACCAAGCGCGCAGTTCTACCCCGTCAATGGCATGAATAGCAACCGGCTCCAGCCTGGCTCCGTAGGGCGCGTACATCTCCGCAACGGGAGCCTTTTCGATCCGCCTCCGACCGGGGTGCAAGGTCATCTCCCCCATCACGAATCCGGCAACCAACGAAAAAGCAAGGTAGATGATGGCGCCCTTGAGGGCGATTCTTGCAGGCCGATACATGGGGAATTCCTAGGCACTAATACGCCCGCCGTGGCGGAAAAGTTTCCCGAAATAAGTTGGATCATGGTCACTTCCTAGCGTGATCCTGATCACTTCCTGCCCCGCCGCGCGGCAGAACAATGGGTTTTGAGCAGTCCATGTGCCCCGTCCACCGCAAGGTGCCGGCACTACATAAGCTCGTCAAACCGAGCCAAACCTGAGGAGGATGTATGCCGGTCACCAAGCAGCAAGTTCTGGACTACCATTTTGGCGCACGTCCGGGAAAGATTGAAGTCACACCAACCAAAGGTTGTCGCACGCAACGCGATCTGAGCCTGGCTTACACCCCCGGAGTTGCCCATCCTTGCCTGGAAATCCAAAAAAATCCACACGACGCATTCAAATACACAGCCCGCGGCAATTTGGTGGCGGTAGTCAGCAACGGCACGGCCGTCCTGGGCCTCGGTGATATTGGCCCGCTGGCGGGAAAGCCCGTCATGGAAGGCAAAGCGGTATTGTTCAAACGCTTCGCCGACGTGGATGTTTTTGATCTCGAACTCAACACCCATGATCCCGATGAAATCATCAAAGTGTGCCAACTGCTGGAGCCAACTTTCGGAGGCATCAATCTCGAAGACATCAAAGCGCCGGAGTGCTTCTACATCGAAGAGATGCTGAGGAAGACGATGAAAATTCCCGTCTTCCACGACGATCAGCACGGCACCGCGATTATCTCCGGAGCGGCGTTGCTGAATGCGCTCGAAGTAGCGGCCAAGGACATCAGCCGTGTGCGGGTTGTTTTCAATGGCGCGGGCGCGGCGGGAATCGCCTGCGCCCAGCACTACGTCCGTCTGGGAGTGAAACGGGAGAACATCATTCTCTGCGACACCAAAGGGGTGATTTACAAAGGCCGCGAAGAGGGCATGAACCGTCACAAGGAACATTTTGCCGCCGACACCAGCTTGCGCACTTTGGCAGAAGCTCTACAGGGAGCCGATGTGTTCGTGGGCTGCTCGGTGAAAGGAGCAGTTACGGGCAAGATGGTGCAATCTATGGCCGCGCGCCCCATCGTTTTTGCTATGGCGAACCCTGACCCGGAAATTACCTACGATGAAGCCAAGGCCAGCAGAAACGATGTCATCGTCGCCACCGGCCGCTCTGACTTCCCCAACCAGGTCAATAACATTCTTGGCTTCCCTTTCATCTTCCGTGGGGCGCTCGACGTTCGCGCCACCGCCATTAACGAAGAAATGAAGCTGGCTGCAACCAAAGCTCTGGCTGCGCTCGCTAAAGAAGATGTTCCCGACTCGGTTTGCCGCGCTTATGGAGTGGAGCGCTTCGGCTTCGGCGCCGATTACCTGATTCCCAAGCCGTTTGATCCCCGCGTGCTGGTGTGGGAAGCCTCCGCAGTCGCGCTGGCCGCGATGAACAGCGGAGTTGCCCAGGAGCCAGTCAACATCGATGAATACTCCGAAGCCTTGGAACGCCGTCTGGGCAAGGCGCACGAAATTTCGCGAGTGATGATCCACAAGGCGAAGACCAAGCCAAAGCATGTGGTATTCCCCGAGGGCGACAACGACAAGATCCTGCGCGCCGCGCACTGCCTGATTGAAGAAGGAATCGCGATTCCCGTCTTGCTCGGCGACCCGGCCATCATCTACAACCGGGCCGCTGTGCTCGGACTGACACTTGGCGAACTGCGGATCATCAACCCCGTGACTACGCTGACCCGCGAAAACTACGTGAAGGAGTTGTTTCGGCTGCGCCAGCGCCGGGGTGTGACCCTGGCCGAGGCGCGTACTCTGCTCAAAGACCGCAACATCTTTGCTTCCATGATGGTCCATATGGGCGATGCCGACGCCCTGGTGGCCGGCGTCACCCAGCATTTTCCCGACACCATCCGTCCCGCGCTGCAAATCGTGCGCATGCGCGAGGGCCTGCACCGCGTTTCCGGCTGTTACCCCATGGTCATGCGGAATGGGAATCTGTATTTCCTGGCGGACACCAGCGTGAACATTGATCCTACCGCGGAAGAACTGGTCGAAATCGCGCTGTGCACGGCCGAGACTGCGCGCCGTTTTGACGTAGTGCCGCGCGTGGCCATGCTCTCATTCTCCAGCTTTGGCAGCGCGCAGCACGCGGCAAGCGACAAAATTCGCCGGGCGGTAGAGTTACTGCATAAGGCTGATCCAACCCTGATCGTGGACGGCGAGATTATGGCGGACGCCGCTGTATCCCCCGAAATGCTGGAACAGTTGTACCCATTCAGCTCACTCAAGGGCGGGGCCAATGTGCTGATCTTCCCTGATCTTAACTCGGCGAACATCGCCTGCAAACTCTTGTCCAAGCTTGGCGGGGCAGAAACCCTGGGGCCGATCCTGATGGGAATGAGCAAGCCTGTACATTTGCTGCTGCGCGATGCCCAGGTGGAAGAAATCGTCAGCGCGGCTGCGATCGCGGTAGTGGATGCGCAGGAACTGGAAGCATCGCTGGGAGAGACAGTCGAACCTGGCCCGGTGGTAGCTGGGCGCTAGCCTGCCGGATGCAGGATACAACCCGTTCCGGCGCAGGTCCTCACCAGACGGAGAGCCTCGAGGGGCGATTTTGCGTGGCCGAAAGCCGTCGCTTCGGTCCCGATAGCATGTCTGCAATCACCCCTGCCTGTGACTCTGGCCACAGCGGAACGCTCCCCCATGCCGCACAATGATCTTTGTACGAGACGCCGCTTCAAGCCTCGGAGACTGTGCGAAAACAATGTGGCTTGAACGCGGGAGGTGATGTATGCCCGTCGTCATCCTTTTCGCCGTTGCGGTAGTCGCAATCGCACTCGGTCTCCTGGTCTTCCGTGTTATTCCCACCCTGCGGTCCTACTTTACTTACCGGGGTACGCGCCTGGTCACCTGTCCCGAAACCCGCCAAACCGTTGCCGTTGATGTAGCCGCAGGCAAAGCCGCCCTGACCGCCTTCCTGGGCGACGAAAAGCTGCGCCTGAATCGCTGCTCCAGGTGGCCCGAGCACCAGGACTGCGGCCAGGAATGCTTGCAGCAGGTAGAAACCGATCCGCAAAACTGCCTGGTGTGGAACATCGTTTCCGATTGGTACGAAGACAGAAGCTGTGCCATCTGCCACAAACGTTTTGGCCACCTGAAACACCTGGACCACGCCCCGGCGTTGATGGATCGTGACCGCGTCACCACCGAGTGGAAAGCGGTCCGCCCGGAGCAGCTACCCGGGATTTTTGACACTCACAAGCCAGTGTGCTGGGATTGCCACATCGCGGAAACTTTCCGGAGAGTGCATCCGGAGTTGGTGGTGGATCGGGTGAAAAGCGCGTAGCCAGTGCTCGTCGGGAATGCTTAACCCAGGGTCGAAGGCGTTGCTTTACGCAAAATCTCTTCCACCCGGCGCAAATCCTCCTCCGTGTCCACGCCAATCGAATCGTGGGGCGTTTCGCCGACATAGATGGAAATCCCATTTTCCAGGAAGCGCAATTGCTCTAAGCGTTCCGCGCGTTCCAGGGACGATTCCGGCCAGCCGACAAAACGGTCCAGCGCGGCCTTGCGATAGGCGTAAAACCCCAGGTGCTTGAAGTAGCGCGGGTTCGTGCCGTCGCGGTCGAACGGGATAGCGGCGCGGGAAAAGTAGAGCGCCTTGCCGCTGGCATCGGTGACGACTTTGACGGCGCTGGGAGAGTTGATATCCACCGCTGCGGCGGGAGTCTTCAAGGTGCCCACCTGGATGGTTGGGTCTTTCATCACGTCCAAAAGAGCTGAAATCTGTTCGGGCCGGGTCAGCGGCTCGTCGCCTTGCACATTAAGATAAACATCCGCGGCGAGGGTATTGGAAACCTCATGTACGCGCTCCGTGCCGCTGCGATGAGCGGGGGAGGTCATCTGCGCCTTCCATCCATGGCGCTGACAGACGACCATAATTTCTTCGGAATCAGTGGCGATGATCACGTCGGCTAGCTGAGTGCATGCCCGAACGGCGGTATAGACGCGTCCCACCAGGGGCTGACCGGCGATTTCACGCAGCATTTTTCGTGGCAGACGGGTCGAGGCCAGGCGCGACGGGATAACGGCAATGGCTTTCATCGAGTGCTAGTGTCGGACTTCCCGGCGCGGCTGGCAAGTGCAGAGCCGACACTCTCCCTGTTCACACCATGATAAAATTCATTGGGTTGCATGGAGAGCGGCGCTCGCCGCCGGGCTGCGTTCCGGGCATAAGCCCACCGGAAGCAGACGCGAATCACGCGCATTTCCCCGAAAAGTCGTACACCGTGGCGGTGTAGCTCAGGTGGCTAGAGCGAGGGTCTCATAATCCCTAGGTCGTTGGTTCGAGTCCAACCGCCGCCACCAATTTCCACCTGGCTGCAGAACGCACAATTTTCAGAAACGATTCTTCATCGGAGTACACGATCTAAGTGCGATGGAAACGGTTGTCTTGGCTGCCGGAAGCGAAGATTCTGTGGATCAGGGAGTAGTTGCCCACGATGGCGTTTCCCGTAAAATGGAAGACACCCTGGCCGGGTCGTCTCGAATCGCTATTGCGAATGATTTTTCCCCACCTCGTCTAAACCAAACCATGTCCGACGATGAACTGGAACGACTGCGCGCAATTCTGGCAAAATCTCATGCCAAACCGAAGAGAAAATCGTTTCTGGCCTCATTGATTAGCGCCGCCTTAAGATTATTCACCCGTCCGAAGGAGTCCGCTTCCCAGAAGACAGAGCGGAAGGGGCGAGACAAGGACGCGGCCTGATGCAACGGCTCTGGTCATCATCGCGTTGCTGGGTTTATTCGCTCGCGACGGTGGAGCGCCTGCTTCCCGTTAACTTGCCCGTGATTCGGCCATCGCGATGGATTGAGCACTGGTGAACAAACGGCGCTGGAAATAGAACGCCACGTTTACAAGCGCCACCATCACCGGCACTTCCACCAGAGGTCCAATGACGGCGGCGAAGGCCGCTCCAGAGTTGATGCCAAAAACTGAGACCGCAACCGCAATGGCCAATTCGAAGTTATTGGAAGCGGCGGTAAACGCCAGCGTGGTCGTCTTGGAATAGTCCGCGCCAACCTTCTTTCCCATATAGAAAGACACCAAAAACATCAGCACGAAGTAAATCAAGAGGGGCACCGCGATGCGCAGTACGTCCAGCGGTAGCCGCACAATGTACTCACCCTTAAGCGAGAACATCACCACGATGGTGAATAACAGCGCCATCAAGGTGAGAGGACTCACGCGGGGAACGAAGTTGTGGTCGTACCATTCGCGCCCACGGAGACGGACCAACATGGTTCGAGTGATAAATCCCGCCAAAAACGGAATCCCCAGGTAGATGAAAACGCTGCGCGCGATTTCTCCAATTGATACTTTGACCACGGCACTGTGAAGCCCGAGCTTGGCGGGAAGAACGGTGATGAATACCCAGGCGTAAATCGAATAAAAGAAGACCTGGAAAAGGGAGTTGAAGGCCACCAGGCCAGCCGCGTATTCGGTGTCGCCACCGGCCAGTTCGTTCCAGACGATCACCATGGCGATGCAACGAGCGAGGCCAATCATAATCAGCCCCGCCATGTATTCCGGGTATCCACGCAGGAATACAATCGCCAGGCCGAACATCAGGACTGGCCCTACCACCCAGTTCTGGACTAGCGAAAGGCCGAGCACCCGCTTGTTGCGAAAGACCTCGTGCAGTTCCTCGTAGCGGACTTTCGTGAAAGGTGGATACATCATCAAAATCAGCCCTACCGCAATTGGAATGGAAGTCGTTCCAACGTTGAAGCGATTCAAAAATGACACGACGCCAGGCACTAGCCATCCCAGCACAACGCCTACTACCATCGCGGCGAAAATCCACGCAGTCAGATAGCGGTCCAGAAACCCGAGTCGTCGTCTTGCAGTCATTTTCGGTTCCTATTGCTGACTTACGGGAGTCATTGTTTTCCCGATGTTGTCGAGTTCTCGCCGGAGGGCAAGGCTATCCAGGCTTTTCAGAGGCAGACTCAGAAACAGAGTGATTCTCCGATCGAGAATAAAAAACGCATCGCGAAATGCCCGCTCAATTTCCACTGCGCTGCCCTGCATCGCCGCGGGATCAGGGACGCCCCAGTGGGCAGTCATTGGCTGTCCGGGCCACACCGGGCAAACTTCCTGGGCGGCGTTGTCACAAACGGTAAAAACAAAATCGAGCGGCGGAGCACTGGGTAACGAGAATTCATCCCAGGCTTTACTACGCAAACCCTGGGTGGGTATGTGCGCCATTTCAAGTTGTTTCAGCGCCTCGGGCCGGACCGTTCCTGAAGGATGGCTTCCGGCGCTATAGCCGGTGAAATTAGGGCGGCCTTTGAAGTTGAGAATCGCTTCGGCCATGATGGAACGGGCCGAGTTGCCGGTACACAGAAACAGAACGTTGTAATGTCCTTTCATAAGAATTGTCTCCTAGTGGCAGCAGGCCGGCCCGCAGCATGTTTTTGGCTTTACGGCTCGCACAAATGCGCTCATGAATTTGCCATCGACCTGCGGGGCGATGGCATCGACATCCACATCCTGGGCGGAAAGAAATTCGCGGGCATCTTCCACCCGATAAATTCTGGTCGGTTCCAGGCCGATTTGTTCGAATCCGGCGAGAGTGAGTTTGCGCCGATACTCGTTCTCCTCCAGCGCTCCGGCTACGCAGCCAACCCAGGCCAGCACGCTTTTCCGGATTTCCGCCGGCATTTCTCCACGAGTGACCACATCTGAGACTGCAAGACGGCCTCCCGGCTTGAGCACGCGGAAAGCCTCCCGCAGTACGCGGTCTTTGTCGGCGGAAAGATTGATCACGCAGTTGGAGATGATCACGTCCACGGAATTGTCGGGCAGCGGGATGTTCTCGATCTCGCCTCGGAGGAACTCAACATTCTGTGCCCCGGCTTTGCGCTTGTTCTCGTTTGCCAGCGCCAGCATTTCGTCGGTCATATCGAGGCCATAGGCTTTGCCGGTTGGCCCGACTCGTTTGGCCGACAGCAGCACATCGATGCCGCCGCCGGAACCGAGATCGAGAACCACTTCTCCAGTGTTCAACTGGGCCAAGGCAGTGGGGTTTCCGCAGCCCAGCGAAGCCAGTAAGGCTGCTTCCGGGATCTGGCCGGCCTGCATGGCATCGTACAGGCCCGAGGTGATGGGATCGGCACAACCACTCGCGCTTGATGGACTGGCTCCGCAACAGGAACTGCCGCCGCTGGTTGCCCGCAGGGCTGCCTCTCCATATTTTTCTTTGACGACTTCTTTAATGTCCGTTGGGTTCATGACCTCTCCTATTTGCAAAGCTGAACAATGGATTCCGGTTTCACTGCCCGGTTGCGCGTGCAGCACTCGGCATAGAGAAATTGCAGCAATTCTTTCAGCGCATCGGTATTTGCGGTGTAACGAAGAAAGGTGCTCTCGCGGCGAACTTCTACCAGGCCTTCGTTCTTGAGCTTATCCAGGTGATGCGACAAGGTTGAATGGGGAATATCGAGCTCTTCCTGAATCTCGCCGACTACCAGGCCATCTGGGTGGGCCGTGAGCAGGAACTGCATGATCCGGAGCCGCGCCTCAGTGCCCATGGCGGAGAACATGTCAGCGTACCGGGTGACTTGCTCAGAAGCTGGCCGCGAAGTACGGATTTGCATATTTCGATAATTGCAGAAATATAGTTGAAGGTCAAGTCAAGATTGGAGTTGGCAGACACAACCACGATTCAAAAGGGAAGGCTGGCATCTTCCGCGAACTATCCCAGGGCTGGCAATAGCCCGGAGGATCCCAGCAGAAAGATGGAACCCACCACCAAGCTGTACACCGCTGTCACTGCGGTGATGGCAAATTGAAACTTCGGCAAATGCGTGCTCGCGCCGAAAAGCTTGGCGACGCAAGCGGTCATGATGGTATTCATCACCAACAGTCCAGCCACGAACATTCCTAAGCCAAGAAACCCCTTGCCGATTCCTCCAAGGTTCGCGGCCAATAGAAAGATGAACAACTGACTGGGCGTCTCTGCTCCCAAGCCGTGGATCACGCCAATGCCAAAAACCGACTTGGCGTCGTAGTTCCAATTCAACGCCTGCGGTTTCGGCAGGTGCGGATGCCAGTGCCCTCGCAGCTTCCAATGAAACCAACGCGCAGAATTCACGACCAGAGCGCCTCGACTGGGTGGCGCGGAATTGCCGTTGAACAGAGACCCAAGAACATAAACGCCTAACAGCACCAGGGTCAGCCCTACCAGCCGTTCGGCGATGCCGTCAATGCGATGCGGGAGCGACAGCTGAAAAGAAATGATCAGGCTACCCAGAACCGCGACCGTCGCCGCATGCCCCAAGGCGTAGATCAGGCCCAAACGCATAGCCCGAGACGGATTGATCTGAACACTGCTGATATCAGAGATCGCTGCGATGTGGTCGTAGTCGAACCCATGGCGAAAGCCCAGCATCGCCGCGGAAAGCAGCGCTAACTCGAGGCTGGTGCCAGGAGCGTTCATGCAGAGATTTCCTGGACGAGGGCTGTTGCAAAACTCAGCATAGTTATTCTACAGAGGCCGAAACACCTTGATTTTACTCCGTTTACGGCCCGTTACCCATCCGTACAATGTCCCAGAGTACAGGTAACCAAGCATGGATGTTACATGTCCGATTGCATGGCACGAACGTGGAGTTCGTAACTTGATAACCCGGGGATGCAGAAATAGTCTGAGTGCAATGTCACTCAAGGCGCTCATCTTCTCCTCCGACCAGGAGACGTCGCGGACCGTGGGCCAGGCCCTCAGTGAGTTTGGTTTCGAAGTCGAAGCCTGCCTGGAAATATTTGCCGCGGTGGAGAGGCTTACGAGCCGGGGTTTCGAGGTGATCGTCGCGGATTGGGATGACGGTGTGGAAGCCAGCTTCCTGTTGAAAACTGCCCGCGAACTGAAGGCGAATGAGGAAGCTTTCACGATTGCCCTGGCGAGACCCGAAATGGGTGAGGCGGCCAAGCGCGGAGGCGCTAGCTTCCTATTAAGGAAACCTATACTTCCTGGACAGGCACGGCAAGCCCTCATGGGATGCCAGGAATTCGGGGTGCGATTCCAGGGTGCGCAACTGGTGCCCGTCGAGCCGGCCCAAGCCGCCAACCCTTACGATCGGCTGATCAATCCGCCAGCCACCCCTGCGCCGGCGAAAGTGGCGCCCATGTTCTTGAAGACGAACCCGCTGCCGCCCTCCCCCAATCCAAAGGCGGAAGTGGTGAGGTCTGTGGAGGAGGATGTAATCGCGTTGGGCGAGCACATTCATGCCGTCCCAAAGAATGTACCCGTCAGCGGAGAGCAGTTCCGGCGGTCTTCCATTCAGACCATATTTTCGAATGCTCCGCATGTGGTCTCGCACAAGCCGGGCATCAAGCTGGACCTCAAGAAATTCTGGCGCGGCTCCGTGTATGGGTTCTTCTTGCTGGCATGCGGCCTGTTTCTTTACGGGCCAGTGCGCACCGGAGCGCTTGCGGGTGGCGCAAAGGCATTCTGGAAAGCTTCGCGGGAAACCGTTCAAAGCACCTTTGCTCCTAGGCGGAAGGAGCCCGTTCTGGCCGCGGTACCTCCGCTCGTTTTCAATCCTTCCTTGTTGTCCGACCGGGTGGAGCGAATCTCGGTCGATCTCACTCCGAAATCGGCCTTGAGCGCCCCGGAAGTCAATATGGCATATAGCCCGGCGCATTTCATGGAAGCGCTGGCTCAGATCGAGCCCCTGCCGTTGATGCCCCAGTTGCAGACGTCAAGCACGCCGTTGCAGCCCTCCCCACAAGTACTGTACGAGAGTATTCCGCAAAGCCTGCGGATGGTGCCGCAGTTTGTATCTGCGCGTGATTCGGGTCTGAAAGCTTCGCCTTCGCTACTGGCCATGCTGGAGCCGGTAAAAGTTGACGAAGAAGTGGCCGACAGACTTGTTATCCGCAAGGTTTCGCCGGTGTATCCCGACCAGGCGTTGCGCACTGGAATGCAGGGCATTGTGGTGCTGCAAGCCCTGATCAGCCGCGAAGGATTGGTCGAAGATCTGAAACTGATGGGCGGTTCGCTGATTCTCGGTGAAGCTGCGGTGGCTGCAGTCAGGCAGTGGCACTACCAACCCTACTTCCTCAATGGACGTCCGGTCGAAACCCAAACCCAGGTGACCGTGGAGTTCAAGTTGCCCGCCGTAGCGGTGGCAGCAACTCCAGTTTCCAAACCGTAAGCAGCGAGCGACTCCTTCCAGAGTTCACAACTTTTTACATCTTTTTGCTGCCATTTGACACCTGAACTCTAGTGCTCAAGTATGTTTTGTTTCGGCAGCAGCCTACACTAATCGGCATGAAAGCGAAACGGCCCAAGAGCGAACGCACGCGGCTCATCTTCTTACTGGAACTGGCGATCGTGCTGCCGGCCGCCGCGCTGGTAATTCTTGGCGCCTTGCACTTGCGCTCGATTCAACGCGACCGTTCGGTCGAGGCCGCCCTGCAACGGGACTTTTCTCAGGTGATGGCAATTTCCTCCAAGCACATCAATCTGAAAGCGCGTGGCCTGATGGATGAAGTGCGCGCGCGTTTCCCGGAGCCACAACAAGCCTGCCCCCAAACTCTGGACCAGTTACTGACCGAGTTTCCCTACATCGCCCACGTGTTTATCTACGCGGATAAAGGCCTGGTGGTGAGATCGCAACCGAAGCGCCTGGAGGATGCGGGGTTCCGCGACGAAGCCGATGATTTCGCTAAGACTGTCCCGATGTTCGCGATGGACCCATCCCACACGGCGAAAGAACTGGGGCAGGACGAAGCCAAAGGCTCTTACTACATCTCGACCACCAACTGGGCGGTTCGCGGCACCCAACACATGATCTACCAGCCCGTGGTGATGTTCATTGTGAAGGACAGGAAATCCGGCAAACCCTATCTGGCAGGCATGGGCTTCGACGCTGACTACATCAAAGGTACGTTTTTGCCGCAGATGCTCGATGAGGTGGTCAGCCAGAACCGTGCCGACAGCGATAGTGAGAAGAATCATGAAGCAGTCATGGTGCATGTCCGCAACAACTCCGACCCCTTGGCGGCCTCGGCGGGGTGGGACGGCGGCGCTCCCGAAGTGGAGCGCGAAGTCGGCGGCTTCTTTCCTCCCCTCATGATGGCCATCAAGCTTCAGGGAACCACTACCGCGGCCATTGCTCAGCGCTTCATGCGGACCAGCTTCCTGACTTTAACCGCTCTCTCTCTGTTGCTGGCCGGGGGAATCTACTTGACTCATCGCAATGTAAGCAAGGAATTGGCGCTGGCGCGGCTGAAATCAGATTTCGTCTCTAACGTTTCCCACGAATTGCGAACCCCGTTGTCCCTGATTCGCCTCTATGCGGAGACCCTGGAGCTGGGCCGAATTTCGAATCCGGAAAAATATCAGGAGTACTACCAGACCATCCGCAAGGAGAGCGAGCGGCTTACTGGACTGATCAACAATATTCTCGACTTCTCACGCATTGAGGCGGGACGCAAAGAATATGAATTCCGCGAGACCAACCTCCAGGAACTGGTGCGAAACACATTGGAGTCTTACCGCTACCAGATCGAGCAAAGCGGGTTCACCTTCGAAGAGCAGATTGATGACCAGGTTCCTCCCTTACGAGTTGACCGGGAATCGATTGCGCGGTCATTACTGAACCTGGTGAATAACGCCCTCAAGTATTCGCAGGACCGGAAGTATATCGGCGTAAATCTTTACCGCCAGCAGAGTTCGGTGAAGCTGGAAGTGGTGGACCACGGAATTGGTATTCCGGCAGATGAACAATCCAAGATTTTCGAGAAATTTTACCGGGTCGGCGATCCGTTGGTGCACAACACCAAGGGTAGTGGATTGGGTTTGTCGCTGGTGCGTCACATCGTGAAAGCACACGGGGGAGATGTAGCGGTGGACAGTGAACCTGGCCGCGGCAGCCGCTTCATCATTACCCTGCCGTTGACTCTGGAAGGACACCCAGCTTGAGCACAGAGCCACGCATGGCCAAGATCCTGATCGTCGAAGACGAGCCGAACATGGTTTCCGGCTTGCGTGACAATTTTGAGTTTGAGGGATATAGCGTCATCACCGCGCAGGATGGAGTGTCGGGCCTGAGCCGGGCGCTGGATGAATCGCCGGACCTGGTGTTGCTGGATGTGATGATGCCGCGCATGAGCGGACTCGATGTCTGCAAGCAGCTGAAGTCGAAGCGCCCGTCGATTCCGGTCATCATGCTCACCGCGCGTGGGCAGGAAGTGGATAAGGTGGTTGGGTTGGAGTTAGGCGCGGACGACTATGTCACGAAACCGTTCTCCATCCGCGAATTGTTGGCGCGAGTGAAGGCGGTTCTGCGCCGCGCGCATACCGTGCCCAAAGAACAAGACAAATACTTGTTCGGGGAAATTGAAGTGGATATGCGCAGTTGCCAGGTTTTGAGAAATGGCCGCGCGCTGGATTTTTCCTCGAAGGAGTTCGACCTGTTGAAGTTTTTCCTCTGCCATGCAGGGGAAACGCTGAGTCGCGATCGGCTCTTACAGGACGTCTGGGGATACGATCACTTTCCTACGACTCGCACCGTGGACGCGCACATCGTCCGCTTGCGGCAGAAGCTGGAGCCGACTCCGGAGGATCCCCGATACATCCTGACGGTGCACGGCACCGGGTACAAGTTTGTTGGCTAGCAATTCGAAATAGATTCTGGAGCGCACCAAGATGCCTGTAGCTGAATGGAAGAACTTTGCAACCATAGCGGCGTATCCGAGGCCGGCTCTTGTTCCGAAAAGTGACGAAGACCAGCGACCGGCCCGCGGCGACGACAGCCAATTGATCCGCCAGGCCCAACAGGGCGACGCAGTCGCCTTTGAAGAATTGGTGCGGCAGTATGACCGCGCCGTGCTGCGCCTGGCAATTCACTTGACCGGGTCGCTTGAGGACGGACAGGACATCTATCAGGAAGCGTTCCTTCGCGCTTACATCAACCTTACGAATTTTCGTTTTGAGTGTTCTTTTTATACCTGGATTTACCGGATCGTCACGAATCTCTGCCTGGACCATCTGCGCAAGAAACATTCGCGTATGCGTGATCTGACCACTACCATTTCGCCGGGCGGAGAGGAAGAACAGTTAGTAGAGCGGATGCCGGATCACAGCGCAACTGCGAGCCCTGAACGCAGCCTGGCTGGACGCGAGCTAAGAGACCGTATTTGCCGGGCCTTAGGAACGCTGACCCCGCGGGAGCGCACCGTTTTTGAGCTGAAGCATTATCATGGGCTAAGACTGCGGACCGTTGCCGGTATGTTGAACACCACCGAAGGCACAATCAAGAACACGCTGTTCCGGGCAACGCATAAATTGCGGTTTGAGCTGGCGGAAGCCAGATAAGTATTCCAATCATTCTATCTAGCAGGCTGCCGAAAAAACTCTGTCTTAGCGCAATCGTGGAAGGGCACGAGTTCCACTTGTGCCGCCAAGAGGGAAAATTGTGATTTGGCGCCGTTAGGCGCAACTACCAGTATCCCGGATGCCTGATGGCTGGCGGGTGCGCCCCATGGTGCGCAGGTCAATATCGATCACGAAGCGGCACGAGTGAAACTCGTGCCCTTCCACGGATCCGCTCGAAATGGAGTTTCTTCTTTAACTCTTCTGGCTGTGCAGCCCATGGCCACAAACAACTCACTTTAGCCCAGAGGGAGGGAACTTGACCTGTCTGGTCATCCTTCCTAACATTTTCACCGCAGCAGGCCCCTAAGACGATCATTGGTTTGGGATTCGTCTCGGATGTTCGAAGCGGTCTCCTGTTTGCCCGGTACGGTACGCCATCACAGGGAATGGGCTACCTCATTTCCGCGGGTCGCGACTTTTTCACGCCAAATTTCGAATTCCTTTAGAGCCAACTCGCACTGCCTGCGGTGACGCTGTTGGCGGTCCCGGATTTTTGTTTCCAGGGGAGGCAATAAATCGAACGTAATATTGGCTGGCTGGAAGCGCGCTGGGTCGGCGTGGGTGATGTAGTTCGTGAGTGATCCGAAGGCACTGGCGCGGGGAGCCGGAAGCGGAGCGGAATTTCGCGCCAACGCCGAAGCTTGTATTCCAGCGATTAATCCAGTCGCGATGGATTCGACATAGCCCTCCACTCCGCAGATCTGCCCGGCGAACAGAATGTTCGGGTGTTGCCTCATCCGCAAAGTTTCTTCCAATAAGGCGGGCGCATTGATGTAGGTGTTGCGGTGGATCTGGCCATAGCGCAGAAAGCGGGCGTTTTCCAGGCCGGGGATCAGACGCAGCACGCTCGCCTGCTCCCCGAACTTCAGGTGGTTCTGGAAGCCGACTAGATTGTAGGAATCCGCGCGCAGGTTCTCCTGGCGGAGTTGCACCACGGCGTGCGGCGGCTTCCCTGTGCGCGGATCCCTCAGTCCGACTGGTTTCATCGGGCCGAAGCGCAAGGTATCACGGCCACGCCGGGCAATTTCTTCAATCGGCAGGCAGCTTTCGAAATAGTTCAGCTTTTCCCAGTCTTTTTCTTCCACCGATTGCGCGGAAAGCAGAGCATCATAGAACCGGTCGTAATCGTCCTTCGACATGGGACAGTTGATGTAGTCCGCCGTCCCTTTGTCATAACGTGCCGCGAGATAGACCTTGGACATGTCAATCGAGTCGGCTTCGACGATGGGGCTGATGGAGTCGTAGAAGTAAAGATGGCTGGATCCGCTCAAGCGGGCGATTTCCTGTGAGAGTGTATCGGAGGTCAGCGGTCCGGTAGCGACGATGGTGATGGTGTCTTCCTCCACCCGGGTGAACTCCTCGCGATGGATGGTAATGAGTGGCTCTTGCGAGATCGCGGCAGTGACTTTTGCCGCGAAGGTGGAGCGATCGACTGCCAGAGCGTGGCCGGCGGGGACGGCACATGCACGGGCAATCTCGATCAGCAACGAACCAGCTCGTCGCATTTCTTCTTTCAGAAGCCAGGGGGCAGTATTCTCACTGTCTGATTTCAGAGAATTGGAGCAAACCAGCTCCGCGAAGTCACCCGTTTGATGCGCCGGAGTCGAGCGATTCGGCCGCATTTCCCAGAGTTCCACAGAAACGCCGCGTAGCGCGCATTGCCATGCCGCCTCGCTGCCGGCTAACCCTGCGCCGATGACTCGTACGGACGGGCTCATCTGGCTTTCTCCGCGAGTTGCCGCAAGGGGTCGCCGGTCAGCGAAACCGAGCGCCACGGATCACGGAACTGCGCTCCTAGCGAATGGTAGAAATCGATGGCCGGCTGGTTCCAGTCGAGCACCTCCCAGCGTACGCCGTAGCAATGTTTCTCCTGGGCAATGCGCGCGACGTCGGCAAGCAAGGCCTTCCCAATCCCCTTGCCGCGAAACGGTGTGCGGACAAACAGGTCTTCGAGAAATAATCCGGCACGTCCGATGAATGTGGAATAAGTGACATAGAAAAGCGCATAGCCGGCAGGCGCGCCGTCCCATTCGGCGATCGCGGCGCGGAATTTCGGCTCGGAGCCGTAGCCGTCGCGGCGCAGGTCATCTTCCGTGATCACCACTTCATGGGCTAAGCGTTCGAACTCAGCGAGTTCCGTAATAAGAGTCTTCAGCAGGAGTGCGTCGTTCGCGGTGGCAGGACGGATCTTGAGCATGGTTCTCCAGTAGCAGCGACCAAGTTATTATAGGGGACCGACTCTATTTGATCGTGAGGCCCTCATGGCGCGTATTTCTCTGGTGCAAATGGAAGATGCTTCTCCGGAAGTGAAGGAAATCTACGAGCAGAAGCTCAAGGGAAAGCCGGCCAATGCACAGAAAGCTTTGGCGCACAGGCCGGAGATGCTGAAGAACTTTCTCGGCTTTTACGCCAGCGTGGGACGCTCTCTCGACCGCAAGCTCTTCGAGTTGATCTACATTCGCGTGTCGTTCATCAATGAATGCAAATATTGTTTGCAGCACCATCTGGCTTCCTCCAAACGAGCCGGGGTAACGCCAGAGGAGTGGTCAGCGCTAAAAGAAGGCAACCACAGCCACCTTTCCGACAAAGAACGAACGGCGTTGGCGTATGCGGAGGAACTGACGCGCGCGCCCGGCAAGATTGAAGAATATGACATGAAAAAGCTGAAGGAGCATTTTTCGGATGCCGAGATCGTGGATTTGCACCTGCTCACCGGCCTGGCGAATTTGACCAACCGGTTTACTGGGCCGCTGGGGCTCGAGCTGGAGTTTCCGGAAGAGAAGATCTGAAAGCGCCACGGATTTTCACGGATCTTCTACATCACCGTTCACCTTTATCCGCCTTCGTCCCCGGTTAAAGAATTTGTCTCTCGTCGCCCACCCTGCGAGTTATGCGCTCTCGATCGAGAAACTCCAGCAGCGGGATGGCATACTTGCGGCTCACTCCGGTCAGTTCTTTGAATTGTGCGACGTCGATTTTGGGGGACTTGGCCTTGTAGGCGGCAATGCGCTTGCGCAGGTCTTCAAGCGCGGAGCGGTGGAAAACCAACTCGTCGGCAATCCTCACTAGCGCTTTGTCCCGCAGCAGTAGCGTGACAATCTTCTGGGCGCGGGTTTTGTCCACCTGTAAGCCAGCCAAGACATCCTTGAGTGCGGGAACTTTGAGCCCGGCGGAAGCGAAGGCGTTTTCGATGGCCATCTGGGACTCCGCCTCTTCTTCCTTCATCACCACGCCGTGGCCGGGCAGGCGGACGAGGTCGCCAGTGACTTCGATCTTCTTCTGATGCACCAGCAGTTCCACGACGGCATCAAAGGGCTCGCTCCCAAAGCCAAGCTGCTCTCGCAGGGCATCCTTGCCAATGCCGGGGACGAGCGGGTTCTCCTTGTGGAACGACGAGGCTATTTCGACTAAATACAGTTTCATGCCTTCCACTGCGCCCACCGAAAGCAGTAAATCGCCACGGCGGATGATCTTGTCTGCCCCAACCAATTCCCCCAATTCCTGCTCAATTTTTTCCTTGCGCCATCCGGTTTCGGCGACAGCCTGTGAAATGGACAGCCCCCGGTCGGTACGACGGGCAATTCGAATCGACAGGATGGACTGGGCAGTTCCAGCCTGCAAAATCTTTAGAAAATCTTCTCTGCCAGTCCTCGGCGCCTTCGACAACGGCGCTGCGTCAAGGACGATTCCTCCGCCAATCGTGATGACCGGCGAAAACTGGCGGATGATGAAGCGATCCCCAGGCAAGAGCAACAACGGATCGGCCAGGCGGAGTTCCGCGAACGGGGTCGCTCCCGTGGCGATGTCGCCGCTGAGCGAACTGAGGTCGGCAGTCGTCTGTGCCGTGTAACTATGAAAATGCACCTTGGCGCGCTTCTTCAATGCACGCGCGAAAGACAGAAGGGACAAAGAAACATCTGCGCGGGAGGTTGTGCGAAATATATCCGGCGGCGCCAGCATCATGCCGCGACCTAGTTCATCTTTCTCGATTCCGGCAAGGTTCAGCGCCGTCCTCTGTCCTGCGATGGCTTGTTCAGTCGGCTGATCGTGAACCTGAATGCCGCGAACACGCACACGCTTCCCACTCGGGAGAACCTCCATCTCATCTTCCTTGCGAATCGTCCCTGAAATCAGCGTACCTGTGACCACCGTCCCGAATCCCTTCATGCTGAACACCCGGTCAATCGGCAGGCGGGCGAGCGCTTCCAAATCCTTGGGACGAGTCTCCGCGGCGACTTTCGCCAGTTCCCGCTTTAGATCATCGAGACCAGCGCCAGTCAACGAACTCACTGGCACGATGGGCGCGCCGTCGAGAAATGATCCGCGCAGGAAGTCCGCGACCTCGAGCTTGACTACATCCAGCGTGTCCGGATCGACCAGGTCGGACTTGGTGAGCACGGTGATGCCGCTGCGCACTCCGAGCAGCCGGAAGATGTCGAAGTGCTCGCGGGTTTGCGGCTTGATGGATTCGTCGGCGGCAATCACCAGCAGGACCAGGTCAATGCCGCCCGCTCCCGCCAGCATGTTGCGCACAAACCGCTCGTGGCCAGGGACGTCCACGAAGCCCAGCCGCAGGACCTCACCGCCGGGTGCGGCCAGTTCCAGGTTGGCGAAGCCGATGTCGATGGTGATCCCGCGCCGCTTCTCTTCTTCGAGGCGATCAGCATCAATACCGGTCAGGGCTTTGACCAGGGCGGTCTTGCCGTGATCAACGTGCCCCGCGGTGCCGGCGATGACGGACTTCATTGAAACGAAGTATAGCCGGGTGCAGGGTCACGCCGGGCTCTTGCCGCAGCTGAGGTACTGGGGCGAAAAGCTAAAAGCTCGCGCCCAAAATGAAGATTGATTACCTTTTCCAGGGTGCCACGTCTCTCCTGTTGTATTCCCACATAAGATCCGTTATCTTATGTGGACTTTCCACAGGAGCACTATGTCCGACGCCAAGCTTGACCTGCTTCAAGGCACCCTGGACCTTATGGTTCTGCAAACCCTCGCCACCATGGGCCCGCAGCACGGGTATGGCATTGCCCGGCGCATCGAACAGGTGAGCGGGGAAGAGATCCTGCTCAACCAGGGGACAATCTACGCCTCCCTAGTCCGTCTGCAAGAACGCGGCTGGATCTCCGCCGAGTGGGGCACATCCGACAACAATCGCAAGGCCAAGTTCTATGCGATTACCAAGAAAGGCCGCAAACAACTGGCCGAGGATGCCAACCATTGGCACAGGCTCTCGGCCGTCATGGGCCGGGTGCTTGCCATGTCAGGAGAAAACAAATGAAGGCCATGATTCGACTGCTCCATCGTCTCCGCTCTTCTTTCGCGCACACGCAGATCGACCACGATCTCGATGCCGAGATGGCGGCACACCTGGAGATGGCCGTGGAAGAAAATATGAAGCAGGGCATGTCCGCTGACGAGGCCCG
>WNFY01002070.1_pt1 | contig 29613 bp, 38 predicted proteins | sample 5400091 | NCBI WGS metagenome assembly WNFY01 (sample SAMN13153364, study PRJNA577476) | soil metagenome | isolation source: 60 cm soil or saprolite under grassland replicate 1 | place: USA:California | collected 2016-06-15 | reverse complement strand
TCGTCGGCATCGACTTTGGCATAAATCGGATCGACCGAGACTACTGTTGTAAGCAAGCTATCTGGCCCCGCTCCTGGCTGGACCAGATTGCCTACGGTAATGCGCTGGTCACTCACTCGGCCGTCGATCGGAGATTTGATTTGCGTGAACTCCAGATTTAGCGCCGCCGCATTCTTGGCGGCTTCGGCCGAACTTTTGGCAGCGGCTGCACCTTGATAGGTAGCAGCCTTCTGATCGAACTCGCTCGCGGAAATCGTGGCCTTGCCGCGCAACTCTTTTGCGCGATTGAGTTCAATCTCGGCAAGCTTGAGCTGGGCATCCATTCGGTCGACCTCCGCCGCGGCGCGATCAAAATCCGCCTGGTAAGGGCGCGGATCGATCACATAAAGGAGATCGCCCTTTTTAACGATCGCGCCCGCCTCAAAATGAATCTCGGTAATATATCCAGACACCCGCGGCCGAATCTCGACCGATTCAACTGGATCCAGCCGCCCTGTGAATTCGTCCCATTCGTTTACTTCCTTCTCGGCGACAGTAACGACATTGACCGGCAGCGCAGGTTGCTCCGTTACTGATGCTTTCTTGCAGCCATTTCCCGTCAGAAAAACGAACAAGAAACCGGCGCACGCAAAAAAGAACTGCCTCATGTAATCAGATTCGCATTCATTTGAGCTGATCGCGAATCGCGGGTTCGGGCAGAGAAGAGGCAGCGGCTGGAGTTAATTGTGTTCGGCGTGACCGAATCCGATCCGCCAAGTCACCTAACGCTTCGACATCGTGCAAAGTGATTAGCTGCTCGATGTCTCTGGCAAACAAAAGATCGAGCGTCCAGCCCACCATCACCCGCAACTTCTTCGGCAGGCGCGGCAGTTTCATCAGATACACGGTTCGCCAAAGCACCCACGCGACGAAGCCGGAAAATTTTATTCCGAACACCATCGCAACGCCTTTGCGGCATCCGATGGTCGCCAGTTGGCCGAGCGTCGTAAAAATGAAGGGCTTCAGAGGCCGGTCGAGAACTACGGCTGCGATGTTTTTCGCTGCGACGAGGCCCTCACGTAAGCCATGCTGTGCGGTTGGTGGATGAAATTTTTCCGTGTTAAGAACCGGCACGGCCGCGCAATCGCCCGCCGCTCATAAGCCAGGAACACCGGTGACGGCGAGGTACTCACTTACCAAGAGGCGACCACGTTCCTTCTGGCAAGGTAACGGTGCAATGACCGGACTTGGTTTTACACCTGCCGTCCAGATGAGGGTTGAGGCGGGAATCCTGTTACCGTCAGTCAAAGTGACGAGCGAACCATCATAGCTCGCCACTCGCACACCCTTGATCACGTCGACCTTGCGCTCGCGCAACTTGCGTTCGGCGTAATCACCCAGTTCCTGGCCTAATTCGGCAGGAGAAAATCACCTGGGTGAATAACAACAACTCGAATGAGTTCTTCATTCAGGTCGGGATAGTAACGCACTGTCTCGCGCACAAAGTCATTAATTGCGCCGGTGGTTTCCGCTTCGGCAAAGCCACCACCCGCAGTCACAAACGCAAGCAACCGTCGACGCGTGGCGGCATCTTTTTGAATAGTTGCCTCTTCTAATAGAGCTAAGACGCGATTACGAAGCATCGCTGCGTCGGATAGACTTTTCATCGTCACAGCCCATCCGCTAACGCCACGAAGATCGAAGAAGTTTGTTTCCGAGCCGAGAGTGAGAAGAAGATGATCGAATTCGAACTCAAGATCGAGCCCCGCTATTCCACCCACGCAGCGAATGCGCCGCGCTGAGAGATCAATTGCCTCCACCTCGGCCTCGACAAACTTCACATGCCGAAGAATGCGACGGACCGGATTGACAATGTCGCCCGGATAAAGATCTCCTGAGGCAACTTCGTGCAGCATCGGAGTGAACAGAATAAAGTTCTCGCGGCTGATCATCGTTACTTCAGCTTCAGCACGGCGAGCTAGCGTCTTGTCCAGGTACATCGCAGCGCTGAGTCCGGCAAATCCGCCTCCGGCAATGACGATACTGGTTTTCTTCATTCGCCCTTCGCGTCTGCTAACAATTGTTAATGCCGTACCCGTTCGCTAGCAGCCTACACTTGTGCGAAACCGCCATCGACAAACAATTCCGTTCCGGTGATGTAGCTGCTGTCGTCGGATGCGAGAAACACGACAGCCTTGGCAATCTCATCCGGGGTACCCAGTCTCCCGAGCGGAACGATGGTGGAAATCGCTGCCATACGTTGCTGGCCCACATCCGAGGAAGCCAGTAGTTTACTCAGTCCCGGCGTGTCGATGGGGCGTGGGCTGATCGCGTTCACCCGAATGCGGCGCTCCTTCAAGTCCGTTGTCCAAGTCCGCGCGAACGAACGCACGGCGGCTTTTGTGGCGCTGTAAACGCTGTTCGACGATAGCCCTTTGCTGGCGACAATCGACGCATTCAGAATGATCGAGGCGCCATCCTGTAAAAGCGGGAGCGCCTTCTGCACCGTGAAAAGGAGGCCTTTCACATTGATGTTGAAGATCGAATCATAGTGCTCTTCGGTTATCTCGCCGAAGCGGGCATACGTCGCGACACCGGCGTTCGCGAACACAATATCGAGCTCGCCCTTCTCCCGCTTGATTTGCGCGAATAGGCGATCCAGATCGCTAAGGTTCGACATGTCTCCTTGTACGGCACTTACATTTCTTCCGATCTCTTTTACCGCCGCAGCCAACTCCGACTCCCGCCGTCCTGTTATAAAGACGTAGGCGCCTTCGTTCACAAACTCCTTGGCCGTCGCAAGCCCAATGCCGCTATTGCCGCCGGTAACCAGTGCGGTTTTCCCTTCAAGTTTACCCATTTACATTCTCCTCCGTTGCCATTTCCTTATTGAAGACTGACTCGGTTGAGTAGTCGCATCAGCAGAGCAACACCGACTCCCCAGGCTCCATTCAGCAGCAGTCCGCCTACGATGACTTTCGGGTCCCAGCCGCCGGCTGGGCCCATGTCCTTGATCGGCATTACTACGAACCACGCGATCAAACTCGGACCCAGCGCACCAATCACGAGCGCCCTAATCCAATAGGCGTTGCCAGTGGAAGCACTAATCAGAGCCCACAACACAATGCCCCACACGCCGCCCCAGAATGCGAGCGAAATCACTGCAGGGATATGAAGGGGTGGGACAGGAGTCATGTTCCAAGGTGCTCGTGGTGAAACGCCGCTTACATACAGCAGCCATAGCACACCCTGGTGAAACACCAGCGTGGAAACAAAACCGGCGATGAATGCTTTCAGGTAAATCATGAGCGGCTCACCTTTCTTCGTTCTTACTCAAAATCATGCTCATCCTTGGCTCGTGTTTATTGCGCGATGAAACCGCCATCGACGACCAGCGACGTGCCCACCGTGAATTTCGCGTTGTCGGAACAGAGATAGAGAACCGCTGCAGCGATTTCTTCGCTGGCGCCAACCCGCCCGACGGGAACGATCGAAGTGAGCTGGTCGCGCAATTCATCTCCGGCAAAGCGATCGAACATGTCGGTGGCGATCACTCCCGGAGCGACAGCGTTGATGCGGATGTTTCGTCTGGCGAATTCGAGCGCGACAGATTTGGTCAGGCCTTCGACAGCGTGCTTCGAAGCAATGTAAATGCTGACCTCCCCTAGACCAACGTGCCCGGCCACGCTGGAATTGTTGACGATGGCGCCGCCTCCGTTCTTAAGCATCGCAGGAATTTCGTGACGCATCGAATTCAATACGCCCCAGACGTTGATGTCGAAAATACGGCGATACTCAGCTTCGGTAGCCTGATCCAGCGGGCCTTTCCATTCAACCCCGGCGTTGTTAAAAGCCACGTCGAGACGGCCGAATTTGTCCACCGTAAAATCGACCATCCGCTTCACGTCCGCATCTTTTGCGACGTCGGCGCCGACGAATCCTGCGTCACCGCCGAGCTTTTTAATTTCATCGACTACCTGTGCCCCTTCTTTTTCACGGCGACCGGTCAGGACGACCTTTGCACCAGCGCGCGCGAATTCGATCGCGGTGGTCTTGCCAATACCGGATGTTCCTCCAGTTACGAGCGCAACTTTGCCTAAGAATGTTTTGTTGTTCATGCAGTTAATCTCTCGTTGATTGTCATCTCTAGAATCAGTCGGAAATGTTCATCAGCACGTCGATATGCGTAATGTAGATCATTGCGTTTCTCCTTAGTTGTCATGACGGTCATCTAATCACATCTTATTCGCGGCCATTGGGATCGCCTACAATCAACTTCCAGCAGCCGTCAGGCTGTCGGCGGAGGACCTCGATAGCATTATAGCGGGCGTCGATCGTCTTTTCTGACGCATCCGTCGTCGTGCCTTGAAAGTCGGTGTATAACACGGCGAGATCATCGACGCTGATTGCCCTGATGATTTGGCTTTGCAATTTCGTTTTGGATCGGATCATTCGTGTTAGCATGTCACGAATGCGGTCGCGGCCTACGATCGTTTCCCCGGATCTCGCCAGGAATCTGGCGTTGGGTGCGTACAACGCTGCGACCGCCTCGAGATCGCCGGAGTTGAGATACTGCACGAACAGACCCGGCCAATCCTCAGGCTTATGCGGTAACATTGCGGGCTTCGTTGCTTTGGGATCAGGCACCGGCGCATCTGTCTCAGTCCGAGCAAGTCCATTCATAACCGCGGCGGCAAACCTATTTTCGCGAGTAAACTGTTGTAGCGGGCGTCATGGCGCAAGCCGCGCATAAAGGGGTTGATCAAAAGGCTCAGGGTCCCGGTGTCATGATCATCAAAGGAGACTTGTAACCACTCGAAAGCCTTATCCGTTTCGCCTCGCGAAGAATAAACCTCAGCAATCTGATAGGCCATAACACCCCTGTCCTTGGCGATTAGCTCGTCCAGAGCGGCATTTGCCTCCACCAGGAAAAAGGCTCCGTTGGTATCCTTCTTTTCCGCGAGGTTTGTCGTTAGATTCCCGTTTTCCCACTGAGACAAACCCAGCGACAGAGCTCGTTTGAATGCTGTCAAAGGCGACGATGTGTTATTCATGTTTCCCTTCATGGCGGTCCCTTCGATCGTTTAGGTACTGACAATTAGAGTGCTGGATGAGTGGGCGAGACTAACGAAGGCCTCCCGCGATTAGTAGCGTTTCTCCCGTAATCCATTTCGAATCGTCTGAAGCGAAAAAGACTGCAGCGGGCGCAATGTCGTCTGTGTGTCCGACGCGACCGAGCGGTGTCTGCGATTCAAACATTTTCCGCATATCGCCTTCAGTGTAACCGCCGGCTACGGCTCCTTCCGTTATTACCATGCCGGGTTGATGGAATTGACGCGGATTTTTCGCGGCCCCAGTTCCTTTGCCAGAGTGCGCGTGATCGCATCCACAGCGCCCTTCGTCGCATTGTAAACCACCGCAGTTGGCGGAGTCAGGGAACTGGCAAGCGAACCGATGTTGATCACGCTGCCGCCTTCAGGACCAAAGTGCTTCAGCGCCTCCTGCGTTGCCAGCATCATGCCGAGCACGTTCGTGTTAAACTCCCGATGAAATTCTTCTTCCGTTATCTCTTCGAGAGGCGCGAACTGGTAAACACCGGCGTTGTTCACCAGAATGTCAATCGTGCCAAACGCTTTCTTCGTTGCGTCGAAAAGCTTTTCGACTTCCGCCTTCTTTGCCACGCTGCCCTGCACCGCGACGGCTTTCCCGCCACGCTTGGTGATTTCATCGACAACTTTGTCCGCGTCGGTTTTTGAAGACGCGTAGTTAACCACTACGCTTGCACCTCCTGCTGCAAACTCTTTGGCGATGCCCGCGCCGATTCCTTTCGACGCTCCCGTCACCACCGCAACTTTTCCGTTTAGTTTTCCATTTTTCATTTGTGTTCCTTTCGTTTGTTTTACCAGGGAAGTGGTTGGCCAAGATGGAAGAACCCGCCGCTCGGGCCATCGTCGGCAAGTGTGGCGAGTTGCGCGCTCGTCTTTCCGCCCTCGCTAACTTCCATCGTCGCGTTCGGGCCGCCCATCTCAGTCTTTACCCAGCCGGGATGCGCGGAGTTCACTTTGATTTTGCTGTCGCGCAACTCGTAGGCTAGATGGATCGTGAAGGCGTTCAGCGCAGCCTTCGACGCGCCGTAAGCGAAAGTCTTGAACGGGTAAATTGGCGAGTTCGGATCGGAATGAAGGGTGAGAGAACTCAGGATGCTGGAAACATTCACAATTCGGCCTGCCGGCGATTTGCGTATGAGTGGCAACAGTTTTTGCGTCAGCACAACGGACGCAAAGAAATTCGTTTCAAAAGTTTCGCGCAAGATTTCCGACGACACCGCGCTAACAGGGTTTGGCCCTGAGCCACTCGGCGAAATTTGGCTCTCTTTCAAAACGCCTGCGTTATTAACCAGGATATCCAGCCGGCTGTACTTTTTCGCGAAGTAATCGTAAGCCTTCTGATGATCCTGCGATTTGTTAACGTCAAAGCCCAGACTTTCTGCAGTAATGCCTTCGTCGCGAAGCTTCGCAGCTGCGGCGTTGCCCTTTTCCGAATCACGTGCTCCGAGAACGACAACGATACCTTGCTTACCAAGCTCGCGCGCGGTCTCCAAACCGAGACCGCGATTGCCGCCAGTAATGAATGCAACCTTTCCGTTTGATTTTGTCTTACTCATTTTGTCCCTTCATTTTTGTTGCGCTCAATTGAATCAGAGGTTTAACACACCGAGTTGCTGCATCAGCGAGAAAAGATTTCCCACACCCCAGTGGTCGGTGATCTTGCCGTCGCGAACGCGCATCACGTCGACAGTCTCGAAGTGAATTTTGCGGTGAGTTGGAGCGATGCCGAGGAAATCTCCTTCATGTGTTCCGTAGTATGTCTTGTACGTGATCACCCGGTCGCCATCGGCGAGTTGCCAATGGATCTTTGGGTGAAAGTCGGGGAATGCGTCGCGAATATAGCCGTAGAGCTTGCGCACACCGGCTTTGTCGGGCGTCATGTTTGGCTAAGGTGTGTGATCGACGAAGTCGTCTGCAAAGAGCTCGTCGAAAACGTCGAACCTTCCTCTTCCTTGAACCTCTTCAGTATTCCGGCGCACTACAGCTTTCGCCGCGTCGGACGGTCTGATGGTGGTCATACGAGTACTCCCTCTCCGTTGCCAGATGGCTTTAACGGGCCGATGTCCGCGTCGCGGGACCTGTCGGCGTGGGGAATCACCGATGTCTGGAGCACGTGTTCGGTTCGCAAAATCTCTGCGGCGCGCTCCCCAATGACGACACAGGGTGCCATCGTGTTACCGGTAGTTACCCGTGGCATGACCGATCCGTCAGCGATACGGAGATTGTCGGTTCCATAGACTTTAAGTTTGCCGTCAACGACCGACATCGCGTCTCGCCCCATCTTGGTGGTACAGGTCATATGCCAGTAGCTCAGAGCGGCATCCCGGACAAAGCCTTCGAGCGCCGACCCTGTCAAGTTGCCTGGCATCACTTCCCGCCTCGTGAAAGATCGAAGCGGGGCAGAGTTACCAATCTCGCGGCAGAGTGCTTTGCCATTTTGTTTCTTCTCAGTTCTCGATTCTCTCTTTGCGTTGAAGTTAATAGTCGTTCCGCTTGTCCGAGTGATTGCGTTGGTTAGGCAGCTGAGCGGTGTTCGCTCTGTGAAGAAACCCCTAGCAGTTCTGCGAGGCGCGATTCGTAAGCCTCGCACATGGGACACTCGCCATTAGGCTGAACCCATTCGGGATGTTCCTTGAGCAAGGCCTCGTGCATCTGGCGTTGAAGCTGAACATAAGGCTCGACTTCCTTAGTAGCCATTCGAGAAGCGTCCGTCTTCATGGCCAATACGATCGCCAGCAACTAACGAACAACCATTGCGCGTGGGTGGGATTTTCCTTTGCCACTCGCGGGGTGATTCGTCCTCCCTCTTTCGAGGTAGGAAGGCTGTTTAGTTCTACGCGAGCGAGTTTTTAGCTAACCGAGATCTTCGCGAATTGAGCGCAACCATCCCAGCTGCGTTTGAAGGGTTCGTGCAGAGGTAATCGTAGATAGCCGAGAAATCTTCCGTCGCATGCCCTCCGCGCATTGCGAGCCGATATAGTTCTTTCGCAGCATTGGTTAAGGGCATGGCCACATCAGATTCATATGCACTCACTGATGCAAGATGCAGATCCTTTTGCATCCAACGCAACGGAAATTCGGGATCGTAATTCCCAGTCTCGATTTTCTCCCGCTTCGCCGCAAGGAATGGTGCGACTGCAGGCATACCGAGCAATGAATCGAACAATACTTTGCGCGAGATTCCGAGTCCTTCGCCCAACGCCATGCCTTCGGCGAACGCTGCCATAGCGTTACCGATTAATAGATTAATCGCCATTTTCATCGAAGTTCCCATGCCGTGACCGCCTACGTGAACAATCTTGTTGCCCATGCAAAGCAACAGCGAGCGAATCGTTTCTAAATCCGCATCTTCGGCGCCAACCCAGAAGACAAGTTTTCCCTCCGCGGCGACTGCTGCAGATCCGGTCACAGGCGCATCGACGAAACGAATCTGCCGCGCCGCCGCTGCGGCGGCCATCTTCTTGGAGAACGATGGGTTAACCGAACTGCAATCGACCCAAAGCGCATTTGGCCGAAGATAATTCAGAAACCCGTTCGCACGTAAAGCCGCCTGTTCGACTGCGTCGGGGTTAGCCAGCATCGTAAATAGGATATCCACTTGATCGGCAACTTTTGCCGGGGAATCAGAGAATGTTCCGCAAGGACCAAGTAACGGCTCTGCTTTAGCGCGTGTGCGATTAAACACGGCCAATGCATGGCCATGCCTCTGCAGGTTCGCCGCCATGCGACTCCCCATGATGCCCAGACCAATGAATCCAATTTTCATCCTTATTACTTTCTTCAGGCCGCCATAGCTAACTCCGATTCGTAGGAATTCTCCATTTTAGCGGTTTCTCCATCTGTGTTTAGCTTGGCGTTACGTGAGGCAAGCCCAGCGATGCCAGTGTATCAGGCGACAGACTTCCGGTTACGTTCAGGTGATTCGCGATTTGGTACTTCGCCACCGCGTCACGGGTGGTCGGTCCAAAAATGCCGTCAATAGAGCCACTGTAGTAGCCCAAATTGAACAGCTGCGTCTGGACAGCTTGGACCGTGGCGCTATCACCTGAGCCTAGGTCATAAGTGGTCCCGTTGTAATCGTACGGGTCGGTGTTCATGTAGTAATCGTACGGGTAGTAGTCGTCAGGGTAATAGGGTAAGTAATCCCACGGGAAGAAACCGCCATCTAATCCGCACCAAAACCCGTCGAGAAACACAAAGAAGCGGCCATGGTCAAAGTGAACATGCCGCCTGTCCCAATCGTTGTGCCAGTTCGTATCATGCCGCGCGACGACGTGATTGCGAAGGCCGGAGAAGCGCTGATCCGACTGCCTTGCGACCTCCGGAGGCGAAGATTGTGCGCGAGAATCACTGGCCTGAGACTGTATGTGCGACGGATGGCCAAACGAAGAGAAGCGAGGCCCTGTACCCTCAAAGTTCGGAGCACCACCTCGACCGCGCATTCCGCCAAAGCCGACGCCACCTCCACGGGTGCCAACTCCACCTGTGACGACTCCGCCACCGCGGAACACGCCGCCGTGGAAACCACCGCCGCCGAAGTGACCGCCGCCACCAAAGCCACCGCCACCGCCAGAGTGGCCACCACCACCGAATCCACCACCACCGTGCCCAGCCGCCCATGCTATGGGATTGAGCGCCACGGCTGTGATGCCAACTATCAAAGTAATTAGTTGCTTAATTCTCATGGCTTCAGGTTCCGCCGCGGCTTGCTTGGTAGCCATTGCGCGTCCGCGGGATTTTGCGGTGCCACCTCGGAGCTGGCGTTAGCTCCCTCTTTGGAGATAGAACGAAAAGAGACGGCGCGCATGACCAAGGCGCAGTGTTTGTTCAGCGCTTCGGAGCAAACACGCTTTTCAGAAAATCGATACCTTGCGCGACTGCAGCACGCGTGGGCGCAGCTCCGGCGAGTGCGTTCAGCATCACGAAATCATGAATGGTCGCGTTGTATCGCGTTGTCACAACTTCGACTCCGGCCTCGATCAACTTGCGACCGTAGGCTTCGCCTTCATCGCGCAACACGGCGTTCTCGGCCGTGATGATGAGTGCGCGCGGTAAGTCCGCGAGTTGTTTTAACGACGCGAGCAACGGAGAAGCTGTTGCATCCTTGCGCTGGTTGTGATCGGGAAGATACTGGTCCAGAACCACTGCATGGCTGCTCTCGTCAACCAGGACCCGTCGGCGAATTCTTTGTACGAGCCGGTCTCAAAATCGGCGTTAGTGACGGGATAGAAAAGAAGCTGCGCTGCAATGGCCGGACCGGACCGTTCCTTTGCGAGGAGCGACACAACAGTTGCCATGTTGCCGCCCGCACTGTCGCCGGCAACCGCGAGACGTGTTCCATCAACGCCAAATTCTTCGGCGTGCTCTGAGATATAACGAGTTGCTGCATACGCTTGTTCGATAGCAACCGGATAGCGATGCTCCAGGGCGCGGTGGTAATCAACGAAGACGACCGTCGGGTCGGCGTCGACTGCTAACTCTCTGACCAGGCGATCGTGCGTTTCCTCTCCGAGTTCTATGTCTGACCTCTCACTCAACTGAAAAGTCGCGCGCCTAGAATCGGTCCACGGACTAAGCATAATGGAATGGAGACTGTTCTCATCGATGGATGTTTATTTTGACGGTCGAAAACTTGAGCGAACCGGATCATGCCTTTCGTCGATGACGATGATCGTATCAGGCGCAGTGAGTTTGCGCGGCTAAGGTGCTTTCTTCTGTTAGGACTCGACGGACGACGTCCAAATTTATCCGGTTCGATGCGCCGCACGAGGGTTAACCGTATGTCTGGCGGCTTCGCTCCGATTATTGCACAATAGGCAGGATGGAAGAATTGAGGAATTCGCCGAGCGCAGCCAGCGCTCCTCAGAGCGTCTGGAGGGCGCAGGGATGGGTAGGGCTGTTGCTCATTGCCACATGTTGGCCGTTGAACTGGACGCTAAAAGGCGTTACGGCGTATCTCTTTTTTCCCTTATGGCTTGGGTATGTGCTGGTGGTGGACGCGCTGGTAGTGGCACGGACGGGGAGTTCGATCTGGACGCGGTCGCGGAAAGAGTTCGTACTGCTGTTTGTAGCTTCTTCGCCGGTTTGGTGGATGTTTGAGGTGATCAACCACCGCACAGCGAACTGGGAGTACCTGGGAAGTAACCATTTCGCAACATTCGAGTACTATCTGCTTTGCACGATTTCGTTTTCGACGGTGATGCCGGCGGTGTTTGAGACGGCTGAGTTGGCCGGCAGTTTTAAGTGGGTAGAGCGGTTCACTTCTGGACCCCGGGTTCCGGACACTGCGCCGTTGGAACTAGGGTTCTTTTTAGCAGGAACAGGAATGCTACTGCTGACGGTGGCTTGGCCGAAATACTGTTATCCGTTTGTTTGGACGTCCCTGGTGTTGATATTGGAACCGCTGAATCGCTGGTTGGGAAGAGAGCATTTCATGGAATATTTGGAACGCGGGGATTGGCGGCCGATTGTGTCGCTATCGGTTGGGGCGTTGATTTGCGGATTTTTCTGGGAGATGTGGAATTATTATTCGTGGCCGAAGTGGATTTATCACACGCCAGGGGCCCAGTTTTTGCATGTATTCGAGATGCCACTACTTGGTTATGGCGGATACGTGCCGTTTGCGCTGGAGCTGTTTGTATTGAGAAATCTTTTGTGGCGAGGGGCGCCTAGGATGAGGTGCCAACACTTGCTGTAAACGCCAACTTTCTTACCCGTCTCCTATTAGGGCTTCGACTCCGGCCCGGGCGCATTCTTCGTCTTGCTCATCCGTTTGCGCACCGCTTACGCCGATTGCGCCCTCTAGTTTGCCGCTGCGAATGACTGGCAAGCCGGCGCGGCTTCGAATGTCGGGAACGTGGCCACTACCATTCCGGTTAGCGGGTAATAGGCATTCTCGCGTAAGGTTCCTCCGCTGGGCGAGCCTGATTCGGCTGCCGCAACGCCTTTGCCGATAGATTCACGGATTGCGTCCATCAAAACGTTATCCATTCGCTGATGGGCAACCAAATGCCAATAGGCATCGCAAACACTAAGGCTAATAGCGGCGGTCAACTCTCTCGCTTTGGCTAGAGTAGCCTCCATGGCGCGATTCGCTTCGGCGAGTTTAGCATACTTTCGTCCGAAGCAATCTTATCTAGCTTTTTGAATTAGCCATCCACAATAATCGCCTTCGCGCTCGTCCGTCGTAACTCCTTACTAAGATTGACCGCTTCGCGGCATTTTGCGGTGCTAGTTAAGAGTAGCTACTCAATCTCTCCTTCGGGGCAGACGATTGAATGCTTTCAGGTGGCCGTCGTAACGGCGGCATTCGTGCAAGCAGCAATGTAGGCGGGGACTGGTTGCCTCTCCATTTTCAAAAAACGGAGACGAGCAAAACTGATCCACCACGCAGTTTCAGCGAGCGCTATTCCTTTTCGACGGAGACTTCGGTGGCCTTAATTATCGCAAAGACGGTGTCGCCCTCTTTGAGATTCATTCGCTTCACCGAACCGGTTGTGATAATCGAGGTTACGTCTCCGGCCTTAGTTTGGATGACAACTTCTGACACAACTTTGTCAGAAACGATTTTCTCAATTGTGCCGCGTAAGCGGTTTCGAATGCTTGTGCTCATGGTTTATCGCGACTCCTGTTTAGGGCTGCTCGAAGGCCTAGCTTGCCGCAGCACCACCTGTGACGAATCCTTTATGTCGGTAACGATCAAAAATCGTTGAGATGCCGAAGAGTTTGGATCATTGCCTGCGAGCACCTTCAGCGGTCCGATAGCCTGGACAATACCTGCGCCATCGGGATTTGTTTTCAGGACCGCAAGTGGCTCAAGTTTGCCGAATGGCGACTGATTAGATTCCGCTAGATAAACCTGATATTGCGTCTGGGGAGCAAGCCCTCTCGCCGCGATCTGAACAAGATCCAATAGACCTAACGAGTTCACGGCCACCGATGCCTGAGCTTCTGGCAGCGCGGGCCCGACCGACCCCAACTGCAACCGCGCTGTATTGGCAGCGGCACCTAGCGGCATCAGATTTTCCGTACCAGGACCGCTGGGAACGGCGTTCGGCACATAGACCGAAGCCTGAGTCGTTTGTCCGATCGGAATATTCGCGATGACCTTGTTGGTGACGGTATCGATCGCCACGCAGTGTTCGCCGTTTTCTAATGCCACATAAACTCGCGAGCCGTCGCCCGACGGCCAGATTCCATGGGGAAGTTCACCTACGGGAATGGTCGCAACCAATTCCGGTGTTGCGCCTCTGCGGAACGCTTTCACTTCGTTCGCCCCACCGATAGTCACGTAGGCGAATTTTCCATTGCGATTGTTTGCGAAGCTTACGTGATTCGTGATCGGACCGGTATCCAACACCGCCTTTTGCTCGAACGGCGGCTTCGCATTGAACACCTGCACCTTGCCTACGTCTTTCAACGTGATCCAAACCTCGTCATTTTCCGGAGTAACAGCGATGTTCGGAGAAAATGGACTCACTTGCGGCAATCGCTTGATGATCTTATGCGACGCGACATCGATAACTGCGAGTTCAGGAGTAAAGCTGGAACACACAAAAGCGTATTTGCCGTCAGCTCCGAATATGGTCATACCCGGACCGTTGCCAAGTTCGATGCGCCGCGTCTCTTTCGTTCGCGCGGGATCGATCACCGACACGTAGTTTTCGCCGCGAACCGTGACCCATAACTCACGCCCGTTCGGAGTGAAGAAAGCTTCATGCGGCGATCTACCCACGTACACGACGCCTTTAACTTTGTTTGTCGCTGTGTCGATCAGAGTTACGGAATTGGATCCAACCGAGACGACAGCCAGAGTCTTGCCGTCGGGCGAATAACCGAGCCCGTGAACGAGAAGCTGTCCTTTGTAGAGCGGGCTCAGCGCTCCAGGCACAGGATCGCCAAGTCTTATAACACCGAGCAATTTGTTCTTGGCCGGATCGATTACCGAAACCGTGTTCGACGTCTGATCGGCCGTGTAAACGCGGTCGTGACTGGAGATTGGAATATCCTTTCTTGCCCAAGGCGCTTGTTGCGCCATTGCGCATGGCAATAAACAAAGAGACATGAACCAATGGATCATTTTCATCTTTGGTTGTCCTTTCGGGTGTTAGGAGTGGGCGTCTGATTTTGTTCTGTCGAAGCTGACTCCCTCTGTTTCAGCCAGCGCTGCATCAATTCAATTTCTAGTTGCTGGTCGGTGATGATTTCCTGCGCGAGTCTGCGCATTTGCGCATCTTTGCCATACAGCAGCTGTGTTTTCGCCATATCGATAGCCGCCTGATGATGCGGAACCATCAATCTGACAAAATCGACATCGGGGTTGCCGGACCGCGCTACTGCCTTCATGGCCATGTGCATCTTGTCCATGCTCGCGATCAGCTCTGACCAATCGGGGTCGGGGGTTAGCTGGCTGCGGTGGTCGTTAGTTTCTGCCTGAACACCCGCGCGAAGCAGTCCAACACCAAGGATCAAAACGGAGATCCCCAAGACGAGAGCGCCAACAAAGAGCAACTGAAGTGCGCTGTGGCAGTTGAACCGTGTCTTGTCCGGTTTCATCGAGCGTTCGCTGCCTTTGTCGAAACCGCGCTCAGCGCGGCAGCCAGGTTTGCCGTGCTCATGAGGTCGGGAGATGCCGGGCTTGGCCTTTGCCCCAAGCCCACATCGTAAGGGCAACGCCAATCAAAGCCGGGAGAGTGACAGCGGAAAAATCGCGAAGAATTGCCGATGGAGAGCAAATGCCGACTGCAACTTCCCACAGGTGCAAACCGGCATGTGCGATAAGCCACGACGTTGCCGCAGCCCACAACACAAAGCGGCTCGCCGGTCGGATCATACCGACGCCGAAAGCGGCGCCGAGGAACATCTGAATAAGCCCAATATCACGGATGAAATGCTGATTAAAGGGACCCGTGTGGGTGACGCCAGGGACGAGGTAATACCACGTCGATGGAGCGAGGAGCATGAACAGTCCGTTTCCAAACAGAAACAGGCCATTGAGGGCTGCCATGGTAACTACCACTATCGAAATGGTCCGATTCTTTGCTGTCATATTGCGTTGCTGAGTTCGCTCTAAGGCGTCGAGTGACTGAGCCAGTCTGCGAAATGCGTTGAGCCGAGGCAGGGGTTATCTCCAGGGACGAGGCTTTTATCGTTCACCTCTATGCCGTAGTAGAGCGCGTGGACGTCCGTAATCACTTTGCGTGGGTCGCCGTTTGCGCTCAAGAAACGCCGGACGAATTCATCCATTCGGATCGATTCGGGGCCGGCCACCTCGACCGTATCGTTTAATGGTTCGGCGATTGCGACATCGGCCAGGGCGGCAGCGACATCATCCGACGCGATGGGCTGCATAAGAGCGGATGGTAACCGAACCGTTTGCCCTTCGGTGGCCGTTTGGGCGATGCCCTTCACGAACTCGAAGAACTGCGTCGAGCGGACGATGGCGAATGGAATCCCTGATGCCTTGATCAGATTTTCCTGAGCCATCTTCGCGCGGAAGTAGCCGCTCATAAGAAGGCGATCGGTGCCGACGACCGACAGCGCTACGTGATGTCGCACGCGAGCGGCGGCTTCCGCGGAAAGAAGGTTGCGGCCTGAGGTCTCGAAGAAATGTAGCACGGCGTTGTCCTCCCACGATGGCGAGTTCGCGACGTCAACAACGACCTGAGCGCCTTCAAGCGCTTCAGCCAGTCCCTCACCGGTAAGGGTGTTGACGCCCGAGGAGGGGGACGCCGCCACTACCTCCTGGCCACGCTGGCGAAGGTTGTTTACCAGCTTTGTTCCGATGAGGCCAGTGCCTCCAATGACCACGATCTTCATTTTCTTATTCATATGCGTTTGTTGCTCCAAGGATTTGGTTTTTCATAACGGCATTTGTAGCCGGCTAGCCATGATGATACTTTTCATTCGAGTCAGCCTTTGATGAACGCGAGCAGGTCGGCATTGATGACGTCGGCTCGCGTCGTGATCATGCCGTGCGGGTAGTCCTTGTACGTCTTCAGCGTGCCGTTCTTGAGGAGCTTGGCTGAAAGTGGACCGGCGGCCTGATAGGGCACGATCTGGTCGTCCTCGCTATGCATGACCAGAACCGGCACGGAGATCTTCTTCAGATCCTCCGTGAAGTCGGTCTGCGAGAACGCGACGATGCCGTCATAATGTGCTTTGGCGCTACCCATCATGCCCTCGCGCCACCAGTTCCAAACGTTAGGCTCGATCGTTTTCACGCCGGGACGGTTGAAGCCGTAGAACGGGCCGGCCGGCAGGTCGTAATAGAACTTGGCCCGGTTGGCGAAGAGTTGGGCCTGGAGATCGTCGAACACCGATTTGGGCAGGCCTAGCGGATTGGCCGGGGTCTTCACCATCAGCGGCGGCACGGCGCTGATGATCGCCGCCTTCGCCACATTCTTATCGCCATGACGGGCGAGATAACGCACCACCTCGCCGCCGCCGGTGGAATGTCCGACGTGAATTGCATCCTTCAGGTTGAGATAGTCGGTGACGGCCTTGAGATCGTCAGCATAATGATCCATGTCGTGGCCGCCGCCAGTCTGGGTCGAGCGGCCATGGCCGCGCCGATCATGGGCGATTACACGGAAGCCCTTTCCGAGGAAGAAAAGCATCTGCGCGTCCCAATCGTCCGCCGAGAGCGGCCAGCCATGGCTGAATACGATGGGCTGACCCGTGCCCCAGTCTTTATAATAGATGTCGATGTTAGCTCCGTTTTCTTTTCCTACAGTGATGTATGGCATAATGGGTTCCTTTCGGTGTAGGTTGCTTAGAGATGTGCCGCCCATGGCAGAATCATCCCTGACCAATCTTCGTCCTTACGGGTCGCGTGTCACGTGACGGTTTTATGAATTTTACGAAGATCTCGTCGGTCCGAGTTGCACTCGTCGGCGGTTTGCAAATACTCCGAGGTATCTATGGCAACCGATCAAAGAAGCGGGCTTGTCGATATACCGAGCAATCACTCGGTCAATGAAACGGCGCCGAGAAGCTCAAAACAATTCTCCAGTCAAAACGAATTACATTGTTCGCGCTGGTCGATCACAGCGGAGAAGGGGCCAAAGCGGGAATAAAAATGCGTCCGACGAAGCTGCTGATCTTTGGAAATCCGAAAGCTGGAACGCCAGTAATGCTGGCCGCGACTGGTAGCGCTATCGATCTTCCGCTTAAGATTTTGATCTGGGAAGATGCTCAGGGAAGAGCGTGGGTTACTTACAACAGCCCAGCTTATTTGCAGAAACGGCACAACCTGCCGCCGGAAGTATTACCGAACATCGCCGTAATTGAAACATTAGCGAAGAATGCTGCGGAATAATCATGAGGGTGAAACCATGTCACACCGCTGTCACTTAGGAAATGGAACCCCTCTTGAATCGGATTCTCACGCTGAATCTCATCGCAACGACTGTGGTTTTCTACGTAGCGGCGAGGATTTACCTTCTGCCACAACTTGGGCGACTGCGTCCGCGCACGGTGTTGATTCCAATTTTGTTGCTGCACTCTTTGCGTCATCTCGGTCTAATGTTTTGACTCGGGGCGCGACTTATCCACGCTTGCCGCCACAGTTTGCGTATCCAGCGGCGTTAGGGGACTTGCTTACCGCGGTTTTGGCTTTCGTCGCTATCTTTTTCGTTTCTCGCAATTCGACCGGCGCTCGGCCTTTGGTTTGGATCTTCAATGTGTTTGGCTCAGTCGATTTGCTCGATGCGATCACTCTGGCGACCATTTACAACGCGCCTGACTTTATGGGACCAGCCTGTTGGATTCCTGCGTTTTGGGTACCTGCTCTGCTGGTCACTCATTACATAACGTTTCTTATCCTGATCAGATATTGGAGAGATCAAGTATGAGCCTCCTGGAGGGCGAAGAGCGACCGCTGTTGCGTCTCGTGATCACGCTCGGTGGATCGAATCTTAAAACTCGTGCTGCTTTCATCTGTTCCACAGCTGGTCGAGGTTTAGCGCATCTAGCTATTGTCAGAGACCTTGTTTCATTTTAACGGCGGGAGGTGGTTCAATGTGACCGCCGAAACCTTTGCGCATGGCAGACAGTACCTTCTCAGCGAAGGAGTGTTCCCGGCGCGAACGGAAACGGGTGAAGAGCGCGACCGAAAGCACTTCGGCCGATACGCCTTCCTCGAGTGCAGCCTGAATTGTCCAACGCCCTTCCCCAGAATCTTGCACGAAGCCCGTATAACCATCGAGTTGGCGATCACTCGCTAACGCGGTGGCAGCCAGATCAAGCAGCCAGGATGAGATAACGCTCCCGCGTCGCCAGAGCTCGGCGATGTCCGCAAGGTTTAGATTGTACGAAAGTCCCGCCGGTAGGTTGTCTGAATTCGCGCCGCACAAGATGTCAAACCCTTCCGCGTAGGCCTGCATCAGGCCGTATTCAATTCCATTATGAATCATCTTCACGAAGTGTCCGGTGCCTGATGGACCACAATAAAGGTACCCCTGTTCCGCAGTGCTTTTTATCCGTTCACGGCCAGGTGTCTTTGGAATGTTCCCCGGGCCAGGTGCGAGGGTGGCGAAGAGCGGATCGAGTCGCTGGGCACTGGCTTGATCGCCGCCGATCATTAGGCAATAACCACGCTGCAACCCCCAAACGCCGCCGCTCGTTCCGACATCGAGATAGTGGATTCCGCTGGGTTTAAGCATCGTACTGCGGCGGACATCGTCTTTGTAGAACGAATTGCCGCCGTCGATGATCGCATCGGCCGGCGCCAATCATTCCAATTTGCATAATTATTTTGCTAAAGCAGTCCTGGTTGAAGGACTTTTGAGTTAAGAATTGCGAGCGGGCTGTTTCGATATCGGCAGTGGAATATGCAGCGCTTGTTATTCGCGTGGTGCAGCTTCGCGCAAACGGGACCGACACCTCCGCGAACCCGGAGAAAGGTCTCGGCCGCGGCGAGCATCCCTAACTGGGGAGCAGTGAAATAGATCCAAAGCGCATGCCAATAGCTGGCAGAAAACGCTGAACCAAATGTTCGTGCCGAGTTCGTGCTCATCCCGGACAGCGGCGATTCGAAGGTCATGTTACCGCGGCCGATCCATCAAATCTTAGCCGCGTATTGATCCGCGAACAACGCTGGCTGCCCGCCTGTGTGCAGGAACAACACAGTTTCGTCCTTCTTGAAGAAGCCTTTGCGGATCAGATCAATCAGTCCCGCCGCGGCGCGCCCGGTATAGACAGGGTCCAACAAAAGGCCTTCGCACGTTGCAAACAAGCGGATGGCCTCCCGCTCTGGCTCGGTTAACACTCCGTAGCCTGCCGAGCAATGGCTGGTATCTGCCAACACCTGACCCGGTGTGAATTTGATACGCTCTCCCAGCTTTTCACTCGTCAACGACGCCAGATCCGACACGTGTTCCTTCAACCAGTTTTCTGATTCATCAACGCTGATTCCCAGAACCTTGCCTTTGTACCCAAACGCACGCTGACCCAACAGGAGTCCTGCGTGCGTCCCACCCGAGGATGTGGCAAACACGATCCAGTCCGCCTCGAGGTTTTGCTCCATCAGCTCTTTCACCGCGAACGCATATCCCAGCGCGCCGGTGGCGTTCGATCCACCATACGGAACCAGATAAGGTTTCTTTCCGCCTTTAGCAGTGCGACCGAATGTCTCCTGAAGGATTCTGTACCGATCGTTGCGGTCGGCCACATGCACGATTTCCGCCCCAAATAACTGATCGAGCAAAAGGTTCGCAGAGGGGAGCTGTGGCTTTTCGCCTGTCATGACCAGAATACATTTAAATCCAAAGCGAGCCGCTGCCGCTGCCGTCTGACGGCAATGATTCGATTGCAATGCCCCACCGGAGATTAAGGTCTCAGCGCCTTGATCACGCGCTTCCGCTACGAGAAATTCCAACTTGCGAGTCTTGTTACCGCCAAACGCGAGTCCGGTTTGATCATCGCGTTTGATTAACAAACGCGGCCCTCCCAGAGCCTCAGAGAGACGCGGCAACGTTTCAATCGCCGTTGGCAGATGAGCAAAGTGCAATCTAGAAATATCCATTACGCCTCTCTGGTCTAGGTTAATTTCTGCCAATGGATCACGTCCGTTCGTTCGCTACAAGTATCTCATAAATCGGACGATTAGAGCGTCAGTATCGCAGATGTCGGCCAGCTTGGCTGATTCGTCAGGCAGGCTGCCAGCCTGACATCCGGTTGGCTTAGCGCTTTTCATGGTGATGGCTTTGAACTGGAAATCGTATTTGTCGATTCGCCGATGATCATCAGGTGCCAAGCGAGGTTTGATTGAGCTTTTCGTAATCTGCAGTGGTGTCGATGTCGATCGCTGCACCGGGGAAATTGAAGGGCGCGACATCGTGTCGCCGAGCGAGAATGATTCCTTTGGCTCCGCTATCTCCTCTGAGCTGCGACAGATTGGCGAAGCACGATCGATCAAACAGCGCCGGGACCCCAAGAGTCTCTGCGTAAGCCGGGGCGACGATTGGCTTCCCGTTTTCCACGTGCAGTTTAAGGAGCTGCCTGAGCGCCGCAGCGTTCACGAATGGCTGATCGCAAGTGAGTAGAATCACCGCGTCGAGATCAGCGGCAATGTTAGCGGCATGCTTTACACCAACAGCGATAGACGAGCCCAACCCGTTCGACCAGTTTGGGTGCTCGGCAATCGAGACCGGGAGCCCGGCCAACACCGACGTGATTTGTGCCGCATCTGCACCGACGACCACCACGATCGGCGCGCATCCAGCGTCTTTTGCGGCCGCAACAATACGCCTAACGAATGGTTCGCCTTGAAAAATCGCGAGCTGTTTTGGCTTTCCGAAGCGAGCCGAATCGTCGGCGGCGAGCACGACCGCGGCCACTTTCATTGAACCATTATGCGGCCTGTCCGCCGACGGTCGTTGCAGAGGAACGAGTATTGGCTCCCCGTTCCCGGAGAAGGCCGCCCACACGACCGGACAATGCTGCCGCAACTTCGGCCACAATCGAGAGCGCTATTTCCTCGGGCGCCTCACTGCCGATGTCCAGTCCGGCAGGCGCGAACAAATTGTCGGGCGCGCTATCGAAATCGAAGACCGCATATTCGCTTAGCTGCGCCAGAATCTCGGCATGACGTTTTTTTGGTCCGAGCAGCCCAACGTATCGGAGTTGCAGCGGGATGACCCGATGGAGCGAAAGAAGATCGCGACCGAAGTTGTGATTCATCACTACGGCGGCGGTTTGGGTATCGCTCCGAAAATCTTGGCTCAGTTCGGATGGGTGTCCGAAACGTTCGACCATCAGCCAAGGTTTTCCGCGAGTTGGGTAATCGGCTCAATCTGGGGTCCGGTCCCGAAAAGTTAACAAGCGGACCGGAAGCTGTAGCGTGTCGATGAAAACGCCGCGCCGTTCCGCGAGAAAAACATCGGCGGGTAACAAGTCGGAGCCGAGTGTTTCGCCTTCAAAGCATGTGCGGACGCGGCAACGTTTTCATGAATGCCTAGGCGACAATCTTGTCGCGCATTCCACCGTAAACAAGGCCACGAACCAAATCTCTCGTGTAAAATTCGTGCGGGAAGCCGAGCTCAATCTGACTGGCTTCATCAAGCGTTTTCAATTGGTCGGCCGACAACGAAAGGTCGTAACTCGCAAGATTGTCCTTGAGTTGTGACAGTTTTCGCGCACCGATGATGGGAATGACTGGCACAGACCGATAACGCAGCCATGCCAAAGCAACTTGTGCCAGGCTGCGACCGACCTCATCGGCTACGGCTTTAACGGCTGCAACGATGCGCCTGGCTCTTTGCTCCTCCGGCATGAACTCCTTCACCATATCGGAGCTCATCCGTCCGCCTTCGGAAGAACCGTGACCGTGATATTTTCCCGTAAGCACGCCACTGGAAAGAGGCGACCATGCGGTTACTCCAAGATCCAGCGCTTTAGCCATCGGGATCAGTTCCCGCTCGACTGTTCGCTCGATCTGGCTGTATTCGATTTGCAGCCCAACGAATGGCGACAAGCCGCGAAGAGTAGCAAGCGTATTCGCCTGAGCGATCCACCAGGCCGGCGCATCGGAGATTCCGACATAAAGGACCTTTCCCTGACGAACGAGATCGTCCAGGCCGCGCATCACTTCCTCGACAGGAGTGATCTGGTCCCAGATGTGAACCCAATAAAGGTCAATGTAGTCAGTCTGAAGCCGCTTCAGACTCGCTTCGACTGCCTGCACCATGTTCTTGCGGTGATTGCCCGCTGCGTTTGGGTCCGTGCCCGGAGCGGCGTTTGTAAATTTCGTTGCGAGGACCACGCTCTCGCGATGTTCTTTAAGAAACTCGCCGAGAAAGGACTCACTTGTGCCATTCGTGTAAATATTGGCGGTATCAACGAAGTTGCCGCCCGCTTCGCGAAAGGCGTCATAGATTTTTTTCGCCTCATCTTTGCCTGAGCCCCAGCCCCAGTCTTCGCCAAAGGTCATGGTACCAAGGCAGAATTCCGAAACACGCAATCCTGATTTTCCCAGTAGTCTGTAGTTCATAATCCTAATATTCGTGGATGTCTGCCAGCTTGGCTGACTCCGCCGCCAGGTTGCCAGCCCTGGCGAGTTGGCGCTGGAGGCTGGCAGCCCCCCGCCCGCCGAGTCGGGCTAGCAGCCTGATATCCGATTCTTCGCTATGCGTGGCGCGTTGCCTCGAACAGGAACCACGCCCGACGCTCCGTCTCATCGATCCAAACTTCGATCAGACTCGCGGTAGCGACGTCACGATGCTCGTCGCACACGTTGTGCGCCTCGCGCAGACGTGCGGCTAGCGTCCGGTTGTCGTCCGCTAACTCAGCTAGCATGTCGAGAGGTCCGACATACTCCGCGTCGTTATCGAGCACCCGCTGAGTTCGGGAAATTTGGCCGATGGATCTCAACGTAAGTCCGCCGATCTTTCGAACTCGTTCCGCGATCGGGTCGGTCATCGCGAAAAGCTGGTCAGCCTGTTCGTCGAGCAGCAGATGGTAATCGCGAAAGTGCGGTCCGCTCATGTGCCAGTGGAAATTTTTCGTTTTCACGTAAAGTGCGAACACGTCCGCCAGAATAGCGTTCATGGCTGCAGTGATGTCTTTGGTCGCTGAAGATGTGAGATCGGTTCGTGTCTCCAATGGGGCTTCGCGTCTGCGAAGCAGGTCCGAAGTCTTCCTCGAATTAGGTTTGTTCATAGTTTGCTGGGTTGATGGTTTGTCGGCGCGATCAAATACATTTTTCCTGTTACGGATTTTGGTGTTTTGCTGCGCCATTGGTTCTTCCAATTCTATTTGATAATCGCTCATAAGCATCTCATTTGGTTCGTTTTTGTCGGTTTACGATCTCGTTGACTATCCAGGCCTCGGCGATTACGCGTTCGCGGGATTTTCCAGTGCCGAGAATGAGATAGCTCCTATTCCCTCATTGGAGGTAGAGCGCAGCAATCGCAGCCGGTACGGCTGCCACTACAGCTGAATCAAGCCGCGCCGGGTGGCGTTTGCCACGGCTTCGGTGCGGCTGATAACGTTCATCTTGGCGAAGATCGCTTTCACGTGCGATTTCACTGTGCCTTCGCTGATAAAGAGCAAGGAGCCGATTTCCTTGTTGCTTTTTCCGTGGGCCATCAGCTTAAGCACGTCGATCTCGCGTGAGCTCAACGTTTCGCCGCTGACGCGCTCAGCCAGCTTGGCCGCGAGGTGAACTGGGACGCAGGTTTCGCCTGCGTGAACACGGCGGATGCTATCCATCAACGCCTCGCGCGGAACGTCCTTGAGCAGGTAGCCTTTGGCGCCAGCTTGAATAGCGCGGAAAATGTCTTCGTCGCCGTCGAACGTGGTGAGCACGATAATGCGCGCGTGCTCATCGCCGGCGCGGATTTCTTTAATTGCACCGACGCCGTCGAGCTCTGGCATTCGCAAATCGAGCAGTGTTACATCGGGACGATGCTGCTTCCAAAGATCGACCGCTTCCCGTCCGTGACTGGCTTCGGCGACTACCAGCATGTCCGGTTTGCGCCGAATGAGTGATACCAAACCTTCGCGTACGACGCTGTGGTCATCGGCGATTAGAACCCTGATGGGTGATTTTTTCGGCGCAGCTTGGCCGCCCGGACGGTCCGAGCTCGCCGCGGTACGAGTCCGTGTCACCGCGGCGACGGGACCGGACCGGCGTTGGGACGCGGTGTTCCTGCCATTTTTGCGAGTGGGATTCTTTTTCGATTTCACGACGCCGATCCGCCATTGTAGGGCAATGTGACGACCACTTTGGTGCCATTGCCTCGCGCGCTGGTGATATTCAGTTTGCCGCCCATCTGTTCCACACGCTCCCGCATTCCGGCCAGACCGAAGCCATCATGCTCGTCTTTAACTTCGAATCCGTCGCCGTCATCGCGAAGTTCGAGACGCAATTCTTTCGTATCAAAGCTCAGCCGCGCTTCGAAATTGCGCGGATGCGCGTACTTGAGCGCGTTGGTCAATGCCTCCTGCCCAATGTGTAGCAGGTTCTCCTGCCAATATTGCGGGAGATCGCGAAGTTCGCCTCGGAGATCAAAAGTTGTGTGAAGCGCTGTTCCGGCGGTTGTGTTCTTAATGATTCCTTTCAACCCCTCCCAAAAATTGCCGTTTTGCAAAGCTTGCGGTCGCAGCGCGCGCACTGATCGGCGCGCCTCGTTTAAACTCCGTCTTGCTAATTCCATGGCACGGTGCAGATGCTCATTAGCTTCCTTGCCCCGGCAACAACCGATTGCATCCTCGGCCGATTCCAGTTGTACGATCACGCCGGTGAAACCTTGGGCGAGCGTATCGTGGATATCGCGCGCCATTCGATTTCGTTCTTCCAGAATGGCGGACTGCCGGCTTTGCTCGGCAAATTCATTGAGTTGAATTGCCAGCATCGCCTGGTGCGCGAGCGCCTGAGCCAATTCGATTTCTTCCGGTCGATAAGGCGGCCGGTCGCCGTGACGAATACCGATGAAGCCTTTCACGCGTCCGCCAATCAGGGTTGGAATCCTCAGAAATTTTTTCGTTCCTCCAGCTTTTAAATACTCGCGAAGATCGTTGGAGATAAACGGATCATGTTCCACATGCTCGCAAATAACTGGTGCTCCGGAAAAAAATAGCTCACGAAGTCCGGGGTCTTCCTTCCAAGATAAAGGATTTTTGATGAACGGATGCTCCGGATCCCCTTTTGCAAAATTTGTTCCCTCGGCCCATGCACGCAAAACGAGCGCATCATTTGATTCATCCAACAACCAAAGGATCACACTTTGCGCGCCAAGAAGGCGGCCAATTGTGCTCAACATTTGTCCAAGGAACTTGTTCGGTGCCGGCGCAGTCGTGAGAACATCCAGGCTGTAGGTCAATGCTTCAACTTGGCCGCGCGCGACTTGCTCGGAAGCGCGCAACGCTTCCTCCACGCGATCGCGTTCAATCGCTATCCGCACAAGGTCCGTCGCCAAGTCGATTAGCTCGAGGTCTTGCGGGTTGGGACTCCGCGTTTCGCGATAGTACATACAGAAAGTCCCAAGGACTTTTCCGGCAGAAGAGATTACTGGATTCGACCAGGAGGCCCGGAGCCCATGCTTCAATGCCGAGGCCCGATGCTCAGGAACGTCCCAAAGCGGATCGGCCGCAATGTCGGAGACAATAACGGGCGATTTGCGATACGCAGCCGTTCCACAAGAGCCGGCACAAGGTCCGATCGGCAGATTCTCCATTTGCTGAGCCCATTCTTTGGGAAGACTAGGCCCTGCAATGCAATCCAGATGGACACCGTCGGCATTCAGTAACAAGACGGAAGCGAGCGTGCCGGCTCGTTGCTCCTCAATAATCAGACACAACGTGTTTAGGATTTCCTTCAGCCCGACACCAGTCGCGATCATTTCGAGGAGCCGTTTCTCGCCAGCCCGCAAAGCTTCGCTTCTCTTGCGTTCACTAATGTCGCGCAGGATCGCTTGGAAATATCCACCGCGTATTGCAGTCACAGAAACTTCCACGGGGATGGTATCGCCGCTTTTTCGTACGAACGTTCTCTCAAAGCGCAGAGTGCCTCCCCCTCTTAATTTCTCAAGGCGCTCTAGAAACAGGTCGCGTTCTTCCGCCAAATAGGTGTCCGTCACGGGCGTGCCAACCAGTTCGTCCTGCGGGATTCCGACTAGGTCAGCGCCGGCGCGGTTTCCCAAAACGCAGATACCATCGGCGTCAACGACGTAGATCGCGTCGGGCGAAATCTCGATCAGGTCCCGATATTTCTCTTCGCTCTTGCGCAGTCGTTCTTCTGCGCATTTGCGCTCGGTCACGTCTCGCAGTGTGCAGAGGGTAGACAAAAATTCTCCCGCGTCTGAGAGACGTGGAACGGTGGCACCATCAAAATGGATAACAGCGCCAGCTTTCGTTTTCCAGCGGACTTCGTACTCCCGCGCTTTCCCCGTCAGCACGTCCGCAAGCATTGCGCGGGCAACCTGCCGGTCCTCGGGAAAGAGCAACAGGTCAAAAACATTTGCTGCGCGCAATTCCGTTTCAGAATAGCCGCTCAGCTGGACGCCGCGCTGATTGATGCAGAGGATGTTCCCAACGCGATCCAACGAAAGGATCACATCATGGGATAGTTTAAACAGGTATTTTGCTGCGCTTTCGTCATCGTTGGGTCGCGGACAAGGTTCGGCCCGCGCAGTGAGTCCGCCAGAGGGCGAAAGCTTGGTGGTGGACTCGACGGGCTCCGCAGCGGTGATTTCTGATTTCATAACAAGCTAGTTAACCGTCCGTGCAAATCGATTTCTCGTGCGAAGGTTGTGCGCGCCTGCGCATGACAGAAATCTAACAAGCCTGCGCTGTTGCGCTACTTTTGTTTCCTCCCTCGAAAGAGGTGTTATCCGGTCTCCCCTGCGAAGCACCGAAAAATCCTTCGACCGCTTCGTGGTAGTGCGACGCGAGGTTGTCTAGGGTTTGGAAACAAAAACTTATCAGAAATGAAACTCAAACAACTACAAACCAGTTCAACGCCCAAGCTACCGAGGGCTCCTCGGCGCTCCCGGCGACGTCATGATCCGATGCTTGTTCTCAATATGGCCCTTTTTAACTTCACCGACGGATGGAACCGCGCGTTTTCAAAGGAGCAGTACGCGCGCTTCAGCGTCTAACAACTTGATTCACGCGATGGAACCCGCTCCAACCGCAATGAACGCCGCCAGACATCTTGTCGTTGTGAAGGCGCCCGTTGATCGCGTCTACGAACAGTGGTCGCGATTGGAGGACCTTCCCAAATTCGTCACGCCGCTACGAAAAGTGCAAAGAATCGATGACACGCATTTTTCCTACACCTGGCATCCGGATGGCAGCGACCAAAAGGGAGTCTTCCACATCATACTTCAAGTTCCCGGCCGACGAATCGCGTGGCGTAGCATGTCCAACGGCTTCATGTCAGGCGTGGTCTCTTTCGAGCCGTATTCTCAGGAGGAAACGGAAGTGACGCTGAAGATCCGTTCGATTTTCGATCCCCCAAGTCTGTCGCAAAGAGTGGAGGAGTATCTGGGCAATTTTAAACGGCTGGTTGAGAACGGAGACACTATCGGATGAGAACTTTACCTACTCGGGAAGCACTGATAGCAGCCTACTGGCGAAAGCTGGCAAGCTCTATTGAAGCTGCGTACAAGGGTCGTGGCCGCGTGCTTGCGCAAACAGGTCGACGCCGCTCCCGCGGCAACGGTGCTGCCAAAGGAATCCCTGCCCGGCAAGCAGCGGACTAACAAACAGCCATGTGGATTGTTCGTTTAGCTCTGAAGCGGCCGTACACCTTCACGGTGATGGCCATTCTGATCGTGCTCATGGGCATTGTCACGATCATGCGCATGGCTACCGACATTTTCCCAAAAATCGACATTCCCGTGGTGAGCGTGATCTGGAGCTTTCCCGGCGTCGCGCCCGAGGAAATGGAAAAACGCTTCGTCACGGTGACCGAGCGCGCCATGACCACGACCGTGAACGACATCGAGCATATCGAGTCACAGAGTTACAACGGCGTTTCGGTCATCAAGGTTTTCTTCCACGAGGGCGCCAAGGTCGAGGCCGGCGTTGCCCAGGTCACATCGATCACCCAGACGCTCCTGCGCATTCTGCCGCCCGGCACAACGCCGCCTCTCATCCTTCAATACAGCGCCTCGAATGTTCCAATCCTGCAACTCGGCCTAACCAGCAAAACGCTTTCTGAACAGCAGCTCTACGATCTTGGTTTAAATTTCATCCGCACACAGCTCGCAACCGTGCAGGGCGCACAAGTCCCGCTCCCATACGGTGGCAAGTCGCGCCAGGTCATGGTCGATATCGATCCGCAGAAACTTTTCGGCAAAGGACTTTCCCCAGCGGACGTCAGCAACGCGCTCAATGCCCAAAACGTCATCCTTCCGGCCGGCACGCAGAAAATCGGCGACCGCGAATACAATGTGCGGTTGAACTCGAGCCCGGAACTTTTGCAGACACTGAACGATCTGCCAATCAAACAGGTAAACAACGCGATGGTTTACATTCGCGATGTCGCGCACGTTCGAGATGGCTTTGCCGTGCAAACGAACATCGTTGCGCAAAATCGAGTGCGCTCGGCACTGCTTACGGTTTTGAAAAGCGCGAGCGCGTCCACACTCGATATTATCAGCCGGGTGAAAGCGGCGTTGCCGCGGATCAAGGCGACCTTGCCGCCACAGCTCGACATCACTCAACTGTTCGATCAGTCGATCTTCGTGCGGGCCGCTATCAACGGCGTTGTGAAGGAGGGTGTGATCGCGGCGTGCCTGACAGCGCTCATGATCCTGCTTTTTCTCGGAAGCTGGCGCTCGACTCTGGTGGTCGCCACTTCAATCCCGTTGTCGATCTTATGCTCGGTCATCATTCTCAGCGCGCTCGGCCAAACCCTGAACCTGATGACCTTGGGTGGACTTGCCCTCGCCGTCGGCATTTTGGTGGATGACGCTACGGTCGAGATCGAGAACATCCATCGCAATCTTGCCATGAAGAAGCCGATGGTGCGCGCCATCCTCGATGGCGCGTCGCAGATTGCGGTGCCGGCGTTCGTCTCAACTCTCTGTATTTGCATCGTTTTTGTGCCGATCTTTTTTCTCAGCGGTACGGCCAGATTTCTTTTTCAACCGCTCGCCATGGCGGTGATTTTCGCCATGCTCGCTTCTTATCTTCTCTCGCGCACAGTCGTTCCGACGATGGTGAGATTTCTTCTACGCGAACATCTCGATGAAATTGATACCAGCCTTGCCCAGAGTGTTGAAGGATCTGACGGCGGCGAAGAGAAGATCGCCAATCGGTCTCGCGAAAACTCGACCGCGCCTCGTCTAAGCGGCTTAGGCCAAATTTTCGGTTTTTTGAGCTGGATTCACGAGAAGTTCAATCATGTGTTCGAAAAGCCTCGCGCCCGCTATGTAAATGCGCTGCGCTGGTGTCTCGAGCATCGCCGCCTCGTGTTCGGAGCTATGGGCGCCATGCTGCTTGTTTCGTTCGCCCTGGTTCCTTTTCTGGGGCGGGATTTCTTTCCAGCGGTCGATGCCGGCCAATTTCGATTGCA
>WNFY01001250.1_pt1 | contig 29632 bp, 20 predicted proteins | sample 5400091 | NCBI WGS metagenome assembly WNFY01 (sample SAMN13153364, study PRJNA577476) | soil metagenome | isolation source: 60 cm soil or saprolite under grassland replicate 1 | place: USA:California | collected 2016-06-15 | reverse complement strand
TGCGCTGGTCGGCGCAGTTGTAGGCGAGTACCTGGGTGCGACCCAGGGCATCGGCCTGATGATCCAGACCGCGCAGGGCACCTTCAATGCGAACGGCGTCTTCGCGGCGATGGTGATCCTGGCAGCGCTCGCCTAGCTTGCAGAGTTCCTGATCACCGCACTAGAAAACCGTCTGATCGGCTGGCGACCCAATACCGTCAGCGATGTGGCCATCTAGACCATGAACAAGAAGGAGGAGATAGCAAAGTAGCAGCAGAGCTCAGGCGTTCGTCAGCGTAGCCGGAGCACCGTCCGATCGTTAGACCTGTTGGCGGTAACACCTGGTCACGCATATGATTATCGAAGACCGGATAGGAGGAACCACATGAACTCATGGAGTCGACGGCTTGGTTTGATAGCCAGCATTATCTCTGTTTTTATCCTTAGTGCGTGCGGCAGTAGTAGCGGTAGTACTGGTAGTGGTGGTAGTAGCGGTAGTGCAAAAACACAACTCAAGATTATGGTTGGTGGGCTTAGCAAGCAGATCTATTTGCCGAATATGCTCACCAAGCAGCTAGGATACTTTGATCAGCAGGGCCTGGATGTGACGCTCATCGACGAGGCATCCGGGCAGTCGTCTGAGAACGAAGTGCTGGCGGGCCAGGTGGATGCGGGCTCGGGGTCGTACAATCACACCATCGAGCTGCAAGCGGCTGGCAAGCAAATGGAGGCCGTGGTTCTGTTGAACGTTGCGCCCGGTGAAGCCGAAATCGTTTCCGCCAAAGTGGCCAGCCAGATCCACTCGGTCAAAGACCTCAAAGGCAAGAATCTAGGCGTAACGGAACTGGGTTCAGGAACGCAAACCCTGACCACCGCTCTGCTGCACAATGTCGGGATAACGCCAGATCAGGTGCATTTCGTGCCAGTGGGCGCTGGCGATACCTTTATCGCGGCGTTGCAGCAAGGCAAAATCGATGCCGGTATGACGACCGAACCGACAATCTCACGTATTCTGGCGACGGGTGTCGGAAAAGTCCTGGTCGACCTGCGCTCGCCACAGTCGACGCAAGCGGCTCTGAACGGGCCTTACCCATTCATCAGCCTGTTTATGAACAACAGTTACGTCAACAGCCACAAAGACGTTGTCCAGAAGCTGGTGAACGCCTACGTCCAGACGCTGAAGTGGATGCACACGCATACAGCGGCGGAGATCGCAGACAAAATGCCCGCCGATTACTACGCTGGCGATAAAGCCCTCTACGTGACGGCTTTACAAAACCAGATGGCCATCTTCAGTCCAGATGGATCAATGCCTTCTGGTGCTCCTCAGTCGGTGCTCAATACCGAGTATCAGAGCAATCTGATCCCGAAGGACAAGCAGATCGATCTCAACGCAACGTACACCAACGAGTTCGTAAGCAAAGCAACCAGCTAATACTCTTTCCTGTCATGAATGCCCGGGTGTCGGCCTCAAAGTTGATGCCCGGGTTGTCTTGTCCAGCTCCATGGGCTGGGGAGGAAGAAATGGATACCGAGAACAAGAACAGAAGTGAGGTCGCGCGTTTAATGCAACAGATCAGGCTCGAATACGAGGCTGCCCAGCGTGGACTCACTGAGGTTGCCATTGTGTCCAACCACGCGTTCATTACAGCGCGAATGGAGATCATCTTAGCGTATCAAGTCGCGCTGCTCGAACAGGTTGGTCCAGAAGAGGCAGCGAAACTGCTCGACACCCTTGAGTAGTACACTGCAAAAGGAAAGACTCCAACTGGTATGCACAAAATGGTCAGGCGGCTAAAGTGGTATAATGCACACACGTATAGGCATTCCGGTACAGGATGTCACATTGGATAGGTATGTTGTCCAGTACGAGATTGCGTTCACTGTCTTCGTTTGCGCTCAATGAGCGCGTCTGGGCCAAAGTGTTCGGTGGTCTTTGGTGGTCTGGTATATGCGCAGACGGATCGATCACCCGACGGAACTCACCAGGGAGTACTGGCCATATGCTGTATTTCGTGCGTCGATCTCTCCTTTTCCAATTGCTGAGCGTATATCTGCTCTTTGTCATTGTCGTGCTGATTGGAGGCGTGGGATTTAATGCTGTTGTCGAGCAGCAGTTGCGCAATGATGCTCAGGCATCAGACCAGGCGCTGGCGCAGGAGATTGCGCTCAATACCAGCCTTCAGTTACGTGACGCCGAGAACTCGCTTGTGGCGTTAAGCAAGCTTTTGGTGAAGGACAATACGCCGAAAGCGATGACGAGCACCTTCCAGACTTTCCAGGCTGCTCGCAATGACGTAGATCACATCTCCTGGCTCGGCCCATTGGGTGATCTGCGCGTTACCTGGCCACCGGGTGAGGTCGGGTTAGGAGCAGAATTCTCTCCGCCTGACATCATACGGCGCGCTCGCATTGCTAACAGCCCGGTCTTCGAGGTGGGCATTGCCGTTGAAACAACCCTTAATGCGGGCGTTATCATCGCTGAACCAGTGCATACCGATGGTCAGTTGGTTGGTATCGTAGCAGCCAATATCTCCCTTGTCGAACTTAGTGAACCCCTAAAAACAGTCGTCCAGGCACAGCAGCGCCAGGGACGGCACCTTATGATCAGCATCATTGACAACCGGGGAGAACTCATAGCTACACCCCTATCTGAGCGGATACTACAAACGGTGTTGGACGAACTGCCAGGCGCTGATCAAGCTCTGAACGGACACATAGCCTCACGCCTGGAACCGGGGACCGATGGTCAGAACTGGCTTTTTAGCGCCGTGCCAGTCCCGGATGCTGGCTGGGCTGTCGTTGTGCAGAGGCCCGAGAACGAGGCATTAGCGGTCGTCGCGCAGTTCCATCTCTGGTTGCTAACGGCGGCATTACTCTTTACTATCGGCGGTCTGTTGTTCTGGCTCATGTTGCTGAACCGGGTCATTCGTCCCCTCCATATACTCGCTATCCAGCATCAGACGTTACCTGCTTCAGAGCAATCGATCCCGGAACATGCAACTGTGCTGGCTGTGCGTAGTGACGAGGTCGGCGCCCTGGCACGCTCTCTCGTACGTCTGGAACGCGATGGCCTGCAAAAACTTGGTAATCTGCGCACGTTGCTAGAAACGTCGAACGCCGTGGTCAGATCACTTGAACCATATACTGTCGTAGGAAAGATTATTCGCGAGGTGCGACGGCTGGTAGATGTGCAGGCCGCAGCGGTGCTCTTGCCAGACGAGCAAGGTGTGCTGCGTGTGCTGGTTAGCGACGGTCATAGCGAACGTTACGACCGCGTGCTCTCCCTGTCTCCTGAGAACGCGAGTTCGTCAGCGGTGCTGGCCCTGCGCGATGGCAAGCCGGTGCAAAAATTGCTTGGCCCCGATCAGTCATCGTTCTCCTACGATGAAGGCTTCCGCTCGGTGCTGGCGATCCCGATCATCAGTCGACACGCGGGAGGCGTCGTCCTGTTAGTACATCGTACTCAGCCTCAGCCCTTCAAGCAGAACGAAATAGACTTGCTACTAACGTTCGCTAACTATGCTACGCTCGCCTGGGAACACGCAGTGCTTTACGAACGTAGTGATGAACGGTTACGCGAGGTGGCACAAGAGAATGAGCAACTGTATCAGCAGGCCGCCGAGGAGAAGCAGAGGCTGGAAGCGATTATGGGCAGTATGAGCGATGGCCTGGTGCTGACAGGCGTTGACGGGATGATACTCTATGCTAACCTGGGGGCAAGCACGATCGTGGATCTACCCAGCGAGGCTTTAGAGCATCAGCCCGTCGGCACACTCTATGATGCGCTGTGCTCGATGGCGGTGGATTCTAAGGAGTGTGAGCGAGCTCTGGCACGGGCGCAGTCATCTGAAGCCACGGTTGTTGAGATCAGGCGCGATGGCCAGGGCCGTGCTATCCACTTGCGCCTGTTCGATGTGGACGACGAGTCGGGGCGGGCGATCGGGCGAGGCTTGCTACTGCGCGATGTGACGCGTGAGCACGAACTTGACGAATTTAAGACGACGTTGCTGGCCGCAGTCGGTCACGAATTGCGCACACCTCTGGCGGCGATCAAAGGACACGCGTCGACGCTGCTCCAGGAAGATGTGACCTGGTCACTTGCGGATCAGCGCCATTTTTTGCACACGATCAGCGGTGAAGCCGATCGCCTGGCTCAGCTTGTAAGTAACTTGCTTGATCTCTCCCGTCAGGAGGCCGGGCTGCTCCTTCTCAAGCGTACTCCCACCAGATTGCAAGACCTTGTGGTGAAGACCATCGAGCGGCTAAGCCAACCGGGTATCATACTATCCTCGCAGATCTCCGCAGATCTGCCTCCGGTCAGCGTGGACAGTGCGCGCATAGAGGTTGTGCTCCACAATCTCGTTGCCAATGCGCTTGTGTATGGTGAAGGCGAAGTGTGCATCGCTGCCGAGAGGCGAGGCGATGGAATTGTTGTATCCGTTTCGGATAATGGTCCTGGTATCGCCACTGACGAACTGCCACATGTGTTCGAGCGTTTCTATCGGGCGCGTCATGGCCGTCAGCAGCGTTCTGGCGGTACTGGCCTGGGACTAACCATCTGCAAGGCCTTCATCCAGGCCCATGGAGGCGTCATCTGGGCTGAGAGCAGCGCGCGAGGTGCCACTATCTCGTTCTCGTTGCCGCTGGTCTCACCTGTAGCTGTTGATACGGCGGCAACGGAGTTCTCGATGGAGGAACGGAGGTACATATGACGACGAAGGCGAAGCGCATTCTCCTTGCCGAAGATGAGGTAGCGTTGCGCGATTTCGTGAGCCGAAACTTGCGCGCACGCGGCTTCGAAGTACTGGAAGCGAGTAATGGTCTGGAGGCTATGGCCTTATGGGAGCGCGAGGAGCCCCATCTACTGATTCTGGACATTATGATGCCGCGCATGGATGGCCTCGAAGTCTGTCGACGCGTGCGCGAGCACTCTGACGTATCCATTATCGTATTGACCGCGCTGGATGCTGAAAGCGACAAGGTCACAGCGCTTGATCTCGGCGCAGACGATTACCTGACCAAGCCGTTTGGAGTGGAAGAGCTCCTGGCTCGTGTGCGCGCTGTGTTGCGCCGTACTCAGGGAGAGACCAGGCCACTTACAGACGACATAAAACAATTTGGAGACCTTGAGATTGATCTTTCGGGACATGTTGTACGCCTTCAAGGAGCAGAGGTGCGCCTATCGCCAATAGAATTCTCCCTTCTGAAACTACTTGTTACCAATGTAGGTAAGGTGGTTACTCATCGCATGCTGCTGCAAAGCGTCTGGGGACCTGAATACGGCGGCGAGGCCGAGTATCTGCGCGTTTATATGAATCGTTTGCGCCACAAGCTCGAGTCCGATCCTGCTAATCCGCGCCACTTACTCACCGAGCCGGGCGTGGGGTATCGCTTTGTCGCTCCGGAAACTGAGGGAACGCGCCGTCGTCCTAAAGATAAGTAAAGCAAGTTACTCATCGAAAGGTGAGAAATCGCCTGGGAGGAATATATGGATAATAATACTATTGCTGGTTTCCATCATCTCACGGCCATCGTGGGAGATCCACAGCAAAACGTGGATTTTTATACTCATGTACTGGGGCAACGCCTGATCAAGCGGACAGTCAACTTTGATGATCCCGGCACCTATCATCTCTACTATGGGGATGAAGTAGGGATGCCTGGCACCATCATAACCTTCTTCCCCTGGCCCAACGCTCCACAGGGACGCCGGGGCGCGGGACAGATCGTTGACATCTCCTTCTCTATTCCGGCAACTGCTCTCGACTACTGGGTTGAGCGTCTGGTACTACATGGCGTTACGGTCACAGGTCCGGTTGCGCGCTTTAATGAGCAGGTGATCTCCTTCTTAGATCCACATGGACTCTCATTGGAGCTGGTTGCACACCAGGAGATGGATCCTCGTAGCGGCTGGAAGAAAGGACCAGTGCCAGAAGCCTATGCTATTCGCGGCTTCTATAGCGTGACGCTGGCAGAGAATAACCAGGAGCAAACGGCAACCATGCTTACCGATGTGCTCGGTTTCCGCCCTCTGAAGCAAGAAGGTAATCGTTTCCGCTATGAGACCGGAACTGGTGGTCCTGGAGCTATCGTCGATGTCTTGAGCCTGCCCGATCAGCCGCGTGGTAGGATTGCAGTGGGCACAGTTCATCACGTTGCCTGGCGTACAGAGGACGATGCACACCAGCTTGACTGGCGTCAACACCTGCTCAATCGTGGCAGCGACGTGACTCCTGTCATGGATCGCCAGTACTTCCACTCGATCTACTTTCACGAGCCAGGCGGTGTCCTTTTTGAGATCGCTACTGATCCGCCCGGATTCGCCATAGATGAGCCTGTGGAGGAACTGGGCACACATCTCAAGCTACCGCCGTGGTTAGAGCCGAAGCGTCCTCAGATCGAGGAGGTGCTGCTGCCGATTCAATTGCCAGCGGATAACGCAGGCAAGGGCGAGAACTAATGAGCCGTCTGGAGGTCTTCAATGGATAATAGTGCAAATAAGATAAACGGACCACACCAGGGACAGCCTGTGCTGGTTGAGGGTGAGCCGCTTGAGAGTGCAAAAGCTGCCATGATCATGATACATGGTCGTGGCGCGTCGGCAGAAGATATCTTGAGTCTGGCAGCCGAAGTGGACCAGCCTGGCTTTGCCTACCTTGCACCCCAGGCCGCCGAAAATTCATGGTATCCGAACAGCTTTCTCTCACCCATCGTAAGCAATGAGCCCGCTCTTTCTTCCGGGCTGGCTGTCATTGCATCCCTTCTTGATCGCGTGGCCGCGGCTGGAATACCAGCGGAGCGCACTATTCTGCTCGGCTTCTCACAGGGAGCATGCCTCTCGCTTGAGTTTATAGCGCGTAACGCTCGCCGCTATGGTGGCGTTGCTGGCCTGAGTGGTGGTCTGATCGGTCCCGATGATACCGTACGCGACTATCCAGGCTCGCTTGCCGGCACGCCGATCTTTCTTGGTTGCAGCGACATAGACTTCCACATACCGAAAGAGCGTGTTCTCTTCTCGGCTGAAGTCTTACAGCGGCTTGGTGCCGCAGTCACGGTAAAACTCTACCCGCGCATGGGGCATACCGTCAACCTTGATGAACTTAAGGCAGTCAGGACAATGATGCAAAACCTTATCAGCACTCAAGTATCGTAACTAGTTTTCCAAAATCTCGCGTTTTCTAGCGCTTCATAGCGTTTGATGACAGTTTGTTCACGATTCTTGACACGATGTTCTCTCTCGGCTACAATCTCTGCCAGAGCACATTTCCAACTCAAGAGTGCTTGTTGGTTCGCAGGGAAGTCGTTTCCTGCGGGAAAAACACGAGCGCAAGAGAGGTTGACCTATCGTGCTCAAGTAGCTTCCAAGGCGCAAGCCAAGGAAGTAGAGGATGGTAAGGCAATGGCAACATTGCTGGTAGTCCATCCAGTACGGAGTGTCGTTCCCGTACGAAGCCAAAGACAGCAAGCGATCAACAGATCGCTATGGTTTTTGGAACTATAGTCATCCTGTTCAAGAGCAGGAAGACAGGTTCGTTACTCTGTGATGATTGCCTCCGTTTGTGTAAGTAGGCACAACGATTTTGTTACTCTACTTATTATCAGGAGGCTTTCATGTCGTTTTCATTCGCGTCTCTTATCCCTGCAGATGGTATTACGGTCCAAATTGGCAATCATGTCTGGTCTTTCGGAACTAATCTAATCGTCTACCTCATCGTTGCGGCTGTGGTTGGCCTCGTGGCAGAGTTTATTGTTGGTTGGCGTCTTCCATTTGGTTTTATCGGTGCAATTATCGCTGCCATCGTTGGCATCTGGTTAATGACACAGGTGATCATTATCAATGGCATCAGTGATGTTACTATTGCAGGTGTTCCTCTCCTAAGAGCGCTCATCGGAGCTATTATCCTGGTAGCACTCTGGCATCTGTTGACCTATCGTTCCTGGAGTGGCCGTCGTCGTTATTATTCCTATCGTCGTTACCGTCGCTACTAGCGTTCTTTCATATATACAGAAACGTCGCTCTGGGCTTCCATCAGAGCTGTTCACCCATAATGGTCTGTTTATCGCCCGTAGGGGTGGGCCGTGCGCCCAATCCATTTCAGTGAAAGGAGAGACCGGTTTTTTGGTGTAGGGAAAACAGGATTTCTCTGCCTTAACTGAAATATTGGGCGCACGGCCCACCCCTACGGACACGTTTAAATAGCCCCAGGCTTCCCTGCAAACTCCTTGACAATCTCCTCACTCATACATGAAGATATAGTTGCTATATAGAAGCAGGTGTATCAGTATGGCTATCGGCGCTAAAGGAAAAGATTTATGACTACTATAAAACAACGAGCCGGAGAGGAGACCGATCGGCAGCAGCCTGGCCCGGTAAACGAGCTGGTGCGCAATCCAGGTATGCCTCTGGACCTGAATTGGGTGCGCCAGGTGTCTATTAACCGCAGTGCCGTTGAACGGCGTGCCGCAACACTGCCTGCACGACGCACGGTTAAGAAAGAGTGGCAGGCTGCGTGGCTTTTGCGTGCTATTACCTGTATTGATCTGACTACGTTGGCGGGTGATGATACTCCTGGCAATGTCTTGCGTCTCTGTGCCAAGGCGCGTCAACCTGTGCGTCCCGATATTCTGGCAGCACTGGGAGCCAGGAACTTGCAGGTTGGTGCGGTTTGTGTCTATCACAATCTTGTGGCTGTAGCGATCGAGGCGTTGCGGGGTTCGGATATTCCGGTAGCCGCTGTCTCAACGGGCTTTCCAGCCGGTCAAAATCCTTTCGAGCAGAAAGTGCAGGAGATCATGGCGTCGGTACAGGCAGGAGCGGCTGAGATAGATATTGTGATCTCGCGTGCCCATGTCCTGACCGGGAACTGGCAGGGGCTCTATGACGAGGTACGTACCTTCCGTGAAGCCTGTGGGGATGCGCATATGAAGACCATCCTGGCGACGCATGAACTGGCTACGTTGCGCAACGTGGGTATGGCCAGCCTGGTATGTATGATGGCAGGCGCCGATTTTATCAAGACCTCGACCGGCAAAGAGTCAGTCAATGCAACGCTTCTGGTGGGTCTGGTGATGGTGAGAGCCATTCGCAATTATTATGAGCAGACTGGCTATAAGGTTGGTTTTAAGCCTGCTGGTGGTATCCGTTCCGCGAAATCATCGTTGGACTGGCTGATCTTGATGAAAGAAGAACTGGGGAACGAATGGTTGAATAACGCGCTTTTCCGCATCGGTGCCAGTGGCTTGCTCTCCGACATCGAGCGGCAGCTCTCGTACTTCGTTACTGGTCACTATGCGGCGGCGCACCATAATCCGATGGTATGATAGCAGTATCCTGTAAGCGGATAGAAAAAGAAAGCATACTCCGGTCTTGCGCCGCATCGTGATATAAGCGTATACATGAAGAAAACGGGATGGTCAAGTGATTATGTATAAGAGAGGCGTAACGAAATGAGTGTAATGGATATATTTGAGACGATGGATTATGGTCCTGCACCAGAAGCAGCCTCGCCCGCCCTGGCATGGCTCAAAGAACATCAACCCTTTAACCTTTTTATCAATAATCAGTGGGTTCAACCTGCCAGCGGTCAATATCTTGATAGTGTGAATCCTGCAAATGGCAAAGTATTGACACAGGTCGCTTCTGCCAATAGCGCAGATGTGGATGCGGCTGTGGCGGCGGCAAGTGCGGCATTCGAGAAATGGGGCAAGACGCCTGGACACGTACGTGCGCGTTACCTCTATGCCCTTGCCCGCCAGATCCAGAAACACTCGCGCTTGCTGGCCGTTCTGGAAGCGCTCGATAATGGCAAGTCGATCCGTGAGACGCGTGATATCGATATTCCCCTGGTAGCACGTCACTTCTACTATCATGCAGGTTGGGCTCAACTCATGGCCTCGGAACTGCCTGGCTATCAGCCTCTGGGTGTCGTGGGTCAGATTATCCCCTGGAATTTTCCTTTGCTGATGCTGGCATGGAAGATCGCGCCCGCCATCGCTATGGGCAATACCGTTGTGCTCAAGCCCGCACGTTATACACCCCTTACAGCGCTTAAATTCGCCGAGATTGTGCAGGAGAGCGGTCTGCCTCCCGGCGTCATCAATATCCTGACAGGTGAAGCCTCGCAGGTTGGTGAGGCGTTGGTACGTCATCCTGGCATCAAGAAAATTGCGTTCACTGGATCGACCGATGTGGGACGCAGTATTCGTCGCGCTACGGCTGGTTCCGGCAAGAAACTCTCGCTCGAACTGGGCGGTAAATCGCCCTTTATCGTCTTTGACGATGCTGATCTGGATAGCGTCGTCGAAGGTGTGGTGGATGCGATCTGGTTTAACCAGGGACAGGTATGTTGTGCAGGTTCACGTCTCCTGGTGCAGGAAAATATCGCCGATCGCTTGCTTTCTAAATTACTCATACGCATGGAGCGTCTACGAGTCGGAGATCCACTGGACAAGGCCATCGACATCGGCGCTATCGTCTCATCTACCCAGTTACAAGAGATACAGCGCCTGGTAGCACGGGGCGTCGAAGAAGGCGCGCAGGTATGGCAACCATCCTGGGCCTGTCCGACCGATGGCTACTTCTTCCCTCCCACGCTGTTTACCAACGTGTCGCCTGCCTCAACGATTGCGCAGGTGGAGATCTTCGGCCCGGTCCTGGTCGCTATGACTTTCCGCACGCCTGCCGAAGCTGTAGAACTGGCAAACAATACACGTTACGGATTGGCGGCAAGCGTGTGGAGCGACAATATCAACCTTGCCCTCGATATAGCCCCCAAAATCAAGGCTGGTAGTGTCTGGGTCAACTGCACGAACCTGTTCGATGCTTCCAGTGGCTTTGGAGGCTATCGAGAGAGCGGCTTTGGACGCGAGGGTGGCAAGGAAGGTCTCTACGAATACGTACGACACGCCTGGGAAGCTCAACTTGCTTCACCTTCAGGCTATACTCCCACTGGAAGAGCTGCAAATGGAGCAAGCTCTTCGTCCTTTACAGACTCCCTTCTTGCTGGAATAGACGATGAACTGGATGGTTTGTCTGCACCCGAAACAATAGAATTGCCAGCTATTGATCGCACCTCCAAGCTCTTTATCGCAGGCAAACAGGCACGTCCGGACTCCGGGTATAGTCGCACTGTCTACGATCCTGCCGGTCAAGCGATTGGCGAGGTTGGCGACGGCAATCGCAAAGACCTTCGTAATGCAGTCGAAGCTGCCCATAAAGCCAGCGGTTGGGCGACTGGCACAACGCATAATCGTGCGCAGATCCTTTACTACATGGCCGAGAATCTTTCTGTGCGCGAGGATGAATTCGCACGCCGTATCGTACAGCAGACTGGTCGCAGCCATGTCGATGCCATGAGCGAAGTACAAACGGTCATCTCGCGCCTGTTCAGCTATGCCGCCTGGACCGACAAGTTCGAGGGCGGTGTGCATCGGCCCCCGCTGCGTGGCGTTGTACTGGCTATGCCTGAAGCTATCGGTGTCATTGGCATAGCCTGTCCCGATGACTATCCGCTGCTTGGTTTCATCTCGCTGGTTGCTCCTGCCATCGCCATGGGCAATACTATCGTCGTTATCCCTTCGCAGATAGCGCCCCTGAGTGCCACCGATAGCTACCAGGTGTTTGAAACCTCGGACCTGCCTGCAGGAGTCGTAAATATCGTGACTGGTGAGCGCGATGCTCTGAGCCAGGTTTTAGCCGAGCATGACGATGTTGATGCCATGTGGTACTTCGGAACGGCAGAAGGATCGAAGCGCGTGGAACTGGCATCGGCGGGAAATATGAAGCGCACCTGGGTCAACTATGGCCATACTCGTAACTGGCTGGATTCTGTACAGGGTGAGGGACAAGAGTTTTTACGCGCTGCTACCCAGGTCAAAAATATCTGGGTTCCTTATGGAGAATAGCTGTAATAGATAGTTCTTAAGCGTTTCTCAGCATTTCTTTCTCGACAAATCGGAACTAATTACAATGGCTGCTCAACTGCAAATACACTATCTCCTGCTTGCACTTCTATTGGTTGTTGATCAACCAATGTTGCGTAAAAGCCACGTCGCCCATTGTGCAGAAACTGAAGCGTCTCTTTCATGCACTGATTAGAGAGCGGGAATATATCCTGAGCGGCGAACTGGCTGAATTGTGCACAAGGGGCAGCTATTTCTATGTTTGTTAGATACACGAGCTGTCCCATTGAGGTCTGGATCGCTACACCATTTCCCAACTCGTCAAGCATGTATTCCTGATCGGTCTCGATCAGAATATTTTCTCCTGCACAGCCGTTGGTCAGATGCGATCCGAATTTGTCGCGCATAGCTTGATAGTGGCTGGTGAAGCCGAACGAGATGTCATTGTCGATACGGTTGCGCGATGCGGGATGTTCTCTATGATGTACATCCACGATCTGCTTGCCATCTGTTGTGATACCAATCACTCCACGCGCTGTCAGGCGCAAACGACTAACTACAAGGAGTGGGGAAGGATCGTAATAGCGTTCTGAGCGCCCTTCAATCTTAAGGGAAGAGCGTTGTACCTGTACACTCTTGATGCGACCAATTTCGTACATGATAGTATCCCTTTTTGCTATTTGAGCGCCATGTTGTGGGCCTCCACACTGATACGCTATTTACCGACCACGTCACGCAACTGTTGCACCACTTCCTCCAGTTGTGTCGCTGCATCAGTGGCGGAGGTTGCACCGACGGCGAGTTGCTCTGTAACTTGTGTTGCAACCTTCAGGGCTGTGGAAAGCTTCTGGTTGCTGCTACTCTGATGCTGGGTTGCCTCCTCGATGTACCTGGAGGCGGTCACGATCTGCTCCAGACTTTTTCTAGTTGCGCGTGGGTCCATATATTGCCAGCGATGCACGAGTTCGGTCCCAACGTCGTTGAGCTGTCGCGCAGCAATTTTTGTGGCGTCAGTATAGTATTGTACCGATTGCAGGCCAACCTGGGAGGAATCGACCACCCACATCTGTTCGGAGGCGGCATCGTGCTGGCGTGAGGCCAGTGAACTGAGTGCGTAGCTATTGCTGCGCAGATTCTCCACCGAACGCAGAATCGGGCTTGTGATACCCCGACCTACGATCAATCCAAGCAGAGCAACCAGGATAGACATGCTAACGGCGACGATAATAGTCACTATCAACTGTTGATTGGCGAGCGCCGTTACTGTATTCACGGGGCTGAGCACAAAGTAGTGCCAGGGGAGGACTGTGGTAGGATTATGTACCACCTGAAAGACCTCTTTCTGTCCACCGGGCTGCATTTGAAAGTTGCTTATTGGTGTAGATCTTTGTATTTTTCCTGCCAGCGTGCTATCAGCAAGGATTGGCACCGGATTAGTACTACCAAAGCGTTGTTCCTGGCTAATCTGTTGTTGCACGTTCGCGGGCAGGGACGCGACGCTCTTAAAGAGGCGGTCACTCTGAGTATCGGCGATACGCACGCCGTTTTCGTCGAGGATAAATGCGTAGCTACCGGTGCCATTATTCCCACTGTCGGTCGTAACGATGTTCCAGATGTAGTCGAGATTGAGCGTGGCGCGTAAAAATCCTAGCAATCGAGGTTTCTGCTGTGGAGCGCCCGGAAGCTGTGGCGTGGCAATGGGTACGTAGATATCGACAGATGCTTTTTTCGTGTCTGGATTGTAGTAAACAGCCGAGACAAAGTTCCGGCCAGAGACGACGGCTTGCAGGTTTTGTGGTGGAACCAGGTATTGCCCATGTGCTTTGGGTAGAGTGGGGTAGGACAGGCGTAATTGCCCTTTGGGATCGAACAGTGCCCAGGTAGTATAGTTTTTATCGCGGAAGGTCCCGGCACTGAGTCCGTACTGTGCGTGAAGGGTCAATGTCTGATAGTCGGGGGCGCCAGGAGGTGCAGCAAGAAAATCTTGTATGGAGGGTACCTGCGTGATCGTTTGTGTGTCGAGGAGACGCTCATGCAAATAGGCGTCGATCAACTGCACACGTGTTTTGGCGTCGCCTTCCATTGCTTTGTTGGCCTGTGCAATAAGTTGCGGACGCGTCTGCCACTCGCTAAAGCCCAACGTAATCAACAAGGGCACCATAGCTGCGCAGACCAGTGCTATTGAGACCTTGATAGAGAGTGAAAACCGCCGCCGACGGGTAGTTGCAAAATCTTGTTGAGACATGGTAATAACCATCCTTGCCAGAATATGCTCTAGTGCTCCCAGGGATCATCCGCAGGGAACTTATCGTATAACTCCAATGTCTTCCAGATCGTGAAGCAATCTTTGAACTTCTTCTGGTGGGCGTCCGGTCAGACGCACCAGTTCTACAATGGTTCTATGCCCATCGACAAGTAAGAATAAGTGCCGATGAGAGCGCGAAAGCCCAGCCCGATCAAGCAGGCGAAACGCATCCTCCGCTGCGCATGTACGATGAGGGCCTGGCTGTGTAGCAGGCGATTTCTGTTCAATCCAATCTAATTCCTGCCTGGTCGATGATGCGACCGGTAGATGCGGTTGGGTATCTTTTAAAGGCTGCGTTATGGTGCTCCGCGCTGCGGGGAGCGATGTAAGCTGTGAGGAGCCAAGCGGCCTCGTTGTTGCTGCCTTTGTTTCAGGTACAAATATGAAGCGGCAAGTGCTCCATGTACTCAGCCAGCTCAGTGCCTCCTGTCCTTGCAATCTGCCTCCTTGTGCCTGTATTACCTGTCCATTACTAAAAATGATCTCTCCGTCTTCTAACTTCATGCCTTCGCCACGCTCGACCAGCAGGTGCCCCGTTTTTTTCCCGAGCTGAAGGACCTGTATCACGTTGAGTAATCTATCCGTAACCGTTCCTCGTCTTTGTGTCATGAACATATTACTCCGCCTTTTGACGAGTTATTTCTTTTGCATTAGATGAGTTTTCCGGCCTCCAATGAGCCGCAGTGTCTCTGCTTTCATACGAGCGTGTTTGTTCAGATGGGTCATACAAGCATAACACATGTGGGCAAGTACAAGAAAAAAGCTTCATCCGTTACCCCAATTCTCCTACCAATGTTTTACCCAAAATAGTACTTTTTGGGCAATGCCCTCGTAGGATAGTGGTAATATAAACACCTGCGAACGCGTTTGCATAGAGCTATTGAAACGTCGTCCACCTGACCCGTAGCGGCATGCCTCGCGTGTGCCGAGTGGCCTGCAATGGACTCTGGTCGCCCCCACTCGGCACACGCGAGGCATGCCGCTACGGGAACTTATGAATGGCCCTGGTATTTGTGCCGGATAATCGCAAGAGCTTACACTAAGAATAAACGCACATTGGTCCCGATAACTGGTATTATTTTACCGAAACGTGCGACAATAGGTAAAAACTATGTTAAGCTGTGAGTAGTTGCGCAAGCTCAATGATAAAGCTTGTGAGCAGAGTAGTGAGATGTTATACTGCATAAACATGTTGGGCTATGCCTGGTATTATTTGGAAGCAGGAGCTTTTGTCCATGGAGTCTCGAAACCCCTCTCAACCAACAGGGTCATCACCCGGTGTGAGAGGTCAGGGTGACAGCGCCCCACCACCCGAGCAGCTTTCTATTAATGAGCTTGCTCGATGTTGCTCAGAAGAGACCAACAAATTTCTCAAGCAGAACGTATCGAATGATCGTTACTGCCTGGAGCTGTTTCGTCGCGCCATCGTCAAGCGGGATGATGACGCCTGGTCTAGTATTTACCAGCAGTATGCGCCTCTTGTGCTGACATGGGTCACGCAACATCAGAGCGCAACACCTCTGTTGGGGCAGGATGGTAGTGCTCCGCTTGTCAATGCCGCGTTCGCCAAGTTTTCGCAAGCGTTGACGCCTGCCAAGATGGGGAACTTTGACTCGCTGGCAGCAATATTGAAATACTTAAAAATGTGTGTGCATAGTGTGGTCGCCGACGAGGTACGTTCACGGCAGTCGCGCCAATACGAAGAGACGTTGGAGGCGATAGAGCATGAGCCGGCCAGCGATGATCCTGCCGACGATGTTGTTTCCAACATCTCCGCTCAGGGTTTGTGGCAGGTTATCCAGGAGGAGCTCAATGGTGAGGATGAACGTATCCTCATTTACCTGGCCTATGTTCAGGGTATGAAGCCCGGTGAAATCAGTAGCCAGCATCGGCGGCTCTTTCCTACCGTCGATGATGTCTACCGTATCAAGCGTAATGTGCTTGAGCGTCTGCGTCGTAACAGACGTTTGCAGATGATGTTTCGGCACCAGTACCCCTGACGCGTCCAGATATCATGAGTAACACGTCCAAATTTTCGAGGTTGTAATTAAATCTAATACGGGAGTGCTAAAATAGTAGCACACTTCGTTTATTAGGGTGAAAAGGATAAAAGATGTCTGAGTAGTGCGTAGTCCCACGCTGGTATTGGGGAGTACCGCTGGTGAACTGCAAAACTACTCCCTGCTTTGTTGCTTGTATAGTGTCATTGTCGTGATGTATCGTCACTTTTAAGGGGCGAGAACCGACATCACCCTTGATACCTGACGGGTAGTCGGTCATAGAGTGTATTCGTGTGCTAGTTCCGTATCGTAATTTCCTATAAGCGCTGTTTTGTATCGTGAATATGTAATGCGATGCTTCATCTAGCTATGTAGCCTATGTACTGAGCCTGTATCCTAATGTGAATCTAGAGGAAACGCTCATGGAGTGTAGTGAACCGGGTACTATTCGTGATGAAGAGTTAGTCGCCTATCTTGCGGGGGAGAAAGTGCGGCCTGCCGTTGTCCAGCACCTTACGCGCTGCCAACGTTGCTCGTCGCAATTGGCGACCTACCGCCGAATAGAACTCAAGCTTATTAGCAAGCTCTACAGGTGGGATTGTCCACCCAATCAGATACTAGGCGAGTACCAGATGGGGATGCTCAGCAGTGAGCAAGCACTAAATGTGAAAAACCATCTGCGTATGTGCGTGCTTTGTGCTGCTGAAGTGGCAACACTCACGGAATTTCTTGCGCATGATCGTATGCTCGCTGAGCCGGTATCTGTAGCACAAAATACGGTCTCCGTACGTCCTGCTGCGACGAACAATCATCATCCAGCCCGGGATGCGAAGCGCACATTGGATTCTCTGCGTGAGCACTCGTTGGCTGGTGTGCGCCGAATTGTTGCGACGCTCTTGCCACAACAGCCTCGTCTTGCGTATCAACGGGATGTGTCTTCACAGACTGCTTTGTGGCCTCGTCGCTACTCTGCGGAAGATGTAAGCATCTCTATTCAGATCGAACGCGGTCCCAGTCGCAAGGACTCACTCCAATTGATCGGTTTTGTGACTCGCCAGGGGACGACATTGGAAGCGATGCAGGGAACTCCTGTACGGCTTTCAACATTAGCAAGCACGGGTAAAACGGTCTATACTCAAAATATCGATGAACTGGGTAACTTTGTCTTTTCGTCGCTCGTTCCGGCTACCTACACGCTGGAACTGCAACTGCCTGAAGGTATTGTTGTAATCGATCAGCTACCTGTAACCACAGAAGAGTGATGCCGGGTTTCCTGGCATTACCCTTTTTTCGTGCCTCACATTGTATAACGAGCAAGATGTATCATCGTAACGATATGCTAAAATCTCTATAATCGAGCGTATAAAATATATAATAAGACGGGTGGGAGAAGGGATTATCCTACCTCTATCTCAGTTATATCAGTGTTGGAAGAATGCTTGCTTATGACGCCCCAGGATCTTGTCAAAACACTGTTGACTGTACACGAAGAACAGGGGCGACAACTGCTACAGGCACATATTCCTGTATTCAGTGATATCGCTCTTGATCGCCTGGTCTATCTGATCAAAAAAGAAGCAGATCGTTGTTGGAACACGAACGCGCCACTCTCTTTTACGCTCTCCGGATATCTGCTCCTCCTTGGTGATAGAACACGGAATATGTATTACCATGCTCTGGGTCTCATGGCGCGTGGTGATGCTCTCCGGCGCCTGGATCGTGATCAGGATGCGCTCCCCTTTTTTGACGCTGCTGGTGAAGAGTTCCTGGCAATGGATGATAAGGTGGGGTGGGCACGTACGCGTATCGGACGTATGAGCGCCTGTTTGCACCTGAACCGTACTACCGAGGCGCTCAAGGATGCTGGGGCGGCGCGTGAAATTTTTATGCGGCATGGGAAATTGCTGCGTGCTGGTCAGATTGATGTCAATGCCGCGATTATCAACTATGAACTCGGACAGCACGACCAGGCGCTGCGTCTCTTCGATCGGGCCATCGAGACATACTTGCAATTGGGAGAGGGCATTGATCTGCATATCGCTCGTGCTCGTGGCAATAAGGCGCTTGCTCTGGCTGCGCAGGGCAAGTTTCGGGAAGCTGCGACGCTCCATGAACAGGCCCGCACCACTTTTGCCGCTCATGGTGAGCGTGAAGAGATCTCGGTTGCGCGTGAAGAACTTAATATTGCTGATATTTATGCTGCGCAGGGACATTATAGCCAGGCATTGCTGCTCTACAATCAGAGCAGAGCGCTCTTCCAGAAACACGGCATGGGTTTTGCTGCTGCTGAAGTTGCGCAACAAATGTGTCTCTGCCTGGTACGTCTCAATCGCGCCCATGAGGCTTACGAGCTGGCTGGAGAGACCGTAGAGTTCTTTCGCGACTCTTCTGTGCAGCGTCATAATCTTGCTCGCTCGCTGATGCAGCAGGCCGCAGCTGCAACCATGCTGGATGATTTTCACACGGCTGATGAGATGTTACAGGAGGCGAGCGACCTGCTAGAAGAGGGTGGTTTTATACGCCTGGCAGCCCTTGCACGTCTGCGCCGGGCTGAGCTCTACTATGCCGATAAACAATTAGACGCGAGTTTGCGCGAGGCTCGTCATGTCGCTGATGCGTTTGCGGAACAAGAAGATCTGCCGCAACTGGCACGTGCTATGCTCTTGCAGGCGTATATTGCCGATGCGACGCGGGATACCGAGACGGCAAAAGATCTTTGCGATCAGGCGCTGGATATCGCGCGTGGACAGGGATTGCTTGATCTGAAATATCTTTGTGATGATCTGCTGGGACAACTTGCGGAACAACGTGGGGATCTGGAGGCGGCGGCGAATTACTATGATCGTGCTGTACAGGGGATCGACGAGGTGCAGAGCCGCTTAGTATTGGATGAGCGCACCAGTTTCCTCGAGGACAAGGGCGGCATTTATCAACGCGCTATGACACTGGCTATGAGGCGTGGCAATCGAGACCAGGCGCTTATCTATGTGGAGAAGGCAAAGTCACAGGTGCTGGGCGACTATCTGCGTAACAATATTGATATTCGTCTGCGAGCTGGTGATAAAGCAGGTGAGGCTATTCTTGAAGACCTTGCACGCTTGCGCGAAGAACAGGCCTGGTTCAGTTCGATTGTCTATGAGAGCGACGAGTCCAACTTGAGCGATACCGCGGTTATGCGTATACGTGCGGTTGGACCGGTACGTGCGCGCCATGAGATGCAAAATCGGGAGCGTCGCATTGAACAATTGTTGGAGCAGATGCAACTGCGCTCTGCGGGAGATCTTGTTGCGCGCCCACGTCCCAACTGGACCAATAGTATTGTGACATCGCTGTGGCCGAAACTGGAACCCAATGCCTTGATGCTGGAGTACTATCTCGCGGACCAGGATCTCTATATCTTCCAACTCACGCGTAGCGGAGTTGATGTACAGGTGGTTTCTAACGCGGTTCCCCAATTGGAGCGTCTCCTGGCGCTCTGGCGGGCCAATCTCGATCTGGCTGCCCAGGCTTCTGGCATGCCAGACCGAGCACAGGCCTTCTTCGGTCTGCAAGAAAATAGCCTGGGGTTGCTCCAACGGCTCTATGATCTCCTGCTACACCCGGTCTCCAGTGCACTTAACGCCTGCGAGCACCTGATCATTGTGCCGTACGGCATGTTGCACTACCTGCCTTTTCATTGTCTTTTTGACGGAGTCCAGTTTGTGGTTGAGCGATTCAACGTCTCCTACTTGCCTGCGGCAGCGCTCCTGGATATCTGTCGTCAGCGTGGGCAGCGTATCCAGGCGCGCGGAGTACATTTGCAAGATGCCCTTGTACTGGGGCTCTCAGATGGGGGACGTCTGGCTTATGCGGTGCAAGAGGCCAGAGCGGTCGCGGAACAACTGGGGACGCGCCCCATGCTTAACGAAGAGGCCACGGCGGCAGTATTGTGGACTGCTGGTGAACATAGTCCCATTGTGCATATCGCCGCCCACGGGCTCTTCAGACTCGATGCACCCAACTTCTCGCATATCAAACTGGCAGATCGCCAGCTCAGTACTATCGAAGTCTTCAATCTCGACCTTTCGTCCAGCTCGCTAGTTACTTTGAGCGCCTGCGAGACGGGGCGTGCTGTGGTCGGGGGAGTCGATGAAGTCATCGGTCTTGGGCGAGGTTTTTTGTATGCCGGTGCAGCCTCCCTCTTGCCAACGCTGTGGAAGGTCGATGATGCCAGCAGCGCCGAATTAATGGGGATGTTCTACCAGGGGCTCTTAAACGGCTATACCAAGGTTGCTGCTCTGGCTGGGGCGCAGCGTGCCTTCATCGCCCGCTCACGCACCTCAATTCGTCCCTATCGTATCCACCCCTACTTCTGGGCAGCGTTCCATCTTATTGGCGATGCTGGCAAATTATAATGCAACGCCTTTCTTGATCCCTGCCACCAGGACGCGATTCAGGCGCAGATGGCCTCTGAGGAACATGACTCTGGCACTATTTTCTTTTCCCTTTACAAAAAATGCTATTGTTTATTATAATTTATTCAATAGAACGTACTGATTTTTAATGTTGAAAGTGTAGGTTAGGTATTAGGTATGGCAATGGATTTAACTTTTGAGAGCGCCTGCAAGATCGTTAAAAGTGAATATCCCGAATTAGTCAAAGAGATTGATGCTCTCTCTAATATTATTATCGCGTCTGGGATCGCCATTGTTGCGGTTCCGGTTACTGCGGCGGTTGGTCCGGCAGTCATCACACCACTGGTGATTCTCCTTACTACTATTGGCACGATATCCAACTTCGTTACTGTAAAAAACGAAATTCCTAAAACTATCGAGAGCATCATTTCCAAAATAACGAGTAAAAGAGATCAAGATCCACACGAACAATTCATGCGCATGCAACGAGCCTACACTCTGATATGCTATACAGCCTTCTTTGATACCCTCAGTCGCAACAAACAGCTTGCGCCACTGCTGCAAAAGATCAAGCTGAGTGAGGAAGAAAAACGTCAGACGCTTAATTACACAGTTAGAGCCCTGCTAGGTAAGGCTAGCGCAGTAACTGGGGATGTGGAGACGAACCTGCTTAGTTTTGAGATAAATCTACCACATCCCGGCGATACGTTCGAGACACAGCGTAAATGTCTTCTTCAACTCTATCAAAAGTTAGCTGAACTTATAGAAATTTTCTTCGCCATGGATATTGTCCATAATAAGGTGCAAGCAATGGGGGGCCAGGAAAAGATCAAGGATATATTGGCAAAATTGCCAGAGAAGGGACTGGAGTCGTTTCGCGACCAATATAACGTGCTTGCAATGAAATTTCCAGAGTTTGCTGTATGGCTAAACCTACAAAAAGATGACAAACTCGTTCAGCTTGGAGAACACTCGTTGCGGCTGCTTAAAGAAAGTTCGCAGGTGGAGCAGAGGCAAACGGATGCTGTTCTGCGCGCGCTTGCTAATCATTACACGAGCATTATTGATGCACCAATCATTGATGACCCTGGTAGCAAATTGACGTATCCAAAGAAGCGCGACATTTTTATCCTTCAGGCATTTAAAGTCACCCACTATAAAGATGCGGAACAATTAAAGGACAGTTTCTGGGAAAACTTGCCGAAGCGTTATGATTTGGAGAGTTTTTTACAGGCTTATTTCAACCACGAAGAGTCTAGCACGAAAGCGCCTCTGATCATTCTGGGGCAACCTGGCTCTGGTAAATCTTTGCTTACCAGTATGGTAGCCGCACGTCATATCCCTTTGCCATTCACTCCTATAAGGATCGAGCTACGCCATACCAATGCCGAAGACCCCATCAGCGCACAGATCGAGGGCCAGATCAAACGTGATACCGACAGAAACTTCGACTGGACAACATTGCGCGATCATACAGTTGATGGTCCAGCATTAGTGATCTTCGATGGCTATGATGAGTTGCTCCAGGCTACCGGCAAAGTCTTTTCTGGTTATCTTAATCAAGTGAGAGAATTTCAGATTCGTCAACTTGCACTCTCTGAAGGGCAGCAATCTGTGCGTGCCGTTGTGACCAGCCGCTTTACACTCATTGACAAAGCTGTCATTCCACCTGGCTCTACAATTATTCGTCTGTTAGAATTCGATGAAGAGCGGCAGAAGCTATGGATGGACAAATGGAATACAGCGAATAAATCCTATTTTCAGCAGAGTCCTACCAAACCATTCCAATTACCGCAAGATCACAAGGATATCAAGAAGCTAGCTGAACAACCACTATTATTAATGATGCTGGCTATCTATGATTCTGAGGGCAATCCCCTACGCAACACAGGCGATTTTGATCAATCACTGCTCTACAATAGACTGCTGCGCCGCTTTGTCGAACGAGAGCTAAAAAAAGAAGAAGTCGGTATGTACTTCTGGCAGCAGAGTGAACTTGATGAGGCTGTAGACCGTGAAATAGAGCGTCTGGGAGTCGCAGCAATTGGCATGTTTAATCGCCGCAAAATATACATCCAATCTGAGGATTTAAACGCAGATCTCAAATTTTTCGGTCTGGAGAAAAGCTCGTTGGAAACAGTGGAGCGCAAACATCTCACGATAACGAGACCTGAGCTTTTTCCGTCAGAAAAAGTCTTCGGCGGCTTCTTTTTTCAAAAACTGGAATCAGTCCGCAAAACCGCGCAATCCGCTGTGCATAAATTTTCAACCAGAGCCGATGATACAGCCTACGAATTTCTGCACAACACTTTTGGCGAGTTTTTGACTGCGGATTTCATGTTGCGCAAGGTTTTAGAGGAAACAGAAGCTATTCGTCAATTAAGAGGCAAAAAATCTCTAAGGAGTACATTGGCACAAAAATTTGAACAGATTGATGGGCTGGAGCCGGGATGGTTCGCACGCTTTATGTACGCACCGCTCTTTTCTCGCCCTGTCATCGCAATCTTAATGCGCGAATGGTCGCACCATTGTGTGCGGAACGCAGAACGTGACTTCGATGAATTTCTAGATGACCTCGATACCATCATTATCAGCCACGTCAACCTCCTGCTAACTGGCAATGCCTTACCATCATTGATGTTGGGCGATCAACAACCTTTCGCCACTCTCCCAACTATCGGCTACCTTGCTATCTATACAATTAATTTGATCCTGCTCAGAACGCTTCTCGACCCCAATGGCTATATCTTTGACGAGGAAAAAAGCTTCAAATCCGAGGATGGTACGCGTGCCTGGGATCGTCTCGCCTACCTCTGGCGCTCCTGGTTCTCCCTTGAAACGCTCAACGGCTTGGCTGCTATTCTCAATACTCGACGTGATGATAGCAAGATTTATCTTGAAATTAAAAAAGACTTTTTGGCTAGTTCAGGTATTAATCGCTTCCTGCAAGTGCTCAATGTCAGTCATGCTCTGGCTGATAATATCACAGGGGGGCTGATTGGTCTGTTTGCATATGATGCTTTTACAAACGAAGAAGCTAGTCTTGATAATATTCGCAAAAAATTGGAGGCTGAGCAGATATATGAGAGCTTAAAAGCGGAGATCTTCACTAAAAGACTTCGGAATTTGAGAAAAAAGAAGAATGTTAATCCTCAAGACGGCATTGCAAAAAGATCCAGGGAGGCGCTTTGCCAATATACATGCCTTTGCGCTCGCCCTTGAGCAGGCTGCGCTTCAGTCGTCTCAGTTATTCGGGCCTACATTCGTGAAACCATCCTCCATGCCCTTATCATCGTCACCAGTTATGGAAACGCCAGCTTTCCCGGCTTCCGCTATGTTTAGGGGATCTGGTTCCTTCTCACGCCGTGCGTTGCTAGTACTACTACCGTACTTAGTCGGGTAACTCGTAGAGAAATGGCTTGTGAGGCTCGCCCTCGATACACTCTGTGAGAGTGTCAGTGCACTCCTAAAGCCAACCTACATGATAAATACGGTAGTAGCACTAGTAGCAGGAGGCATGGTGGGAATGGCTGGTGTAGGAGGGGTGGCAGCGTGGTCGATCCTCTCTCGTACTAACGCAAATCCTGCCTCTTCAAAGAGTATTTTCAAGCAAGCGGGAAGCTCCACAAATGGCACGCAAGTGGGAAACTCCACGAATATAATGCAAGATAGCCCTATACTCACTTTTTCAGGGCATACTGCGCCGGTACTGCTAGCCCGCTGGTCACCTGATGGCAAGCTCGTTGCCTCGGGCGCGATGGATGGGACGGTTCTGGTCTGGACAGCAGATGAGGGGAAGACCCGCCTATCGGTGCGTAGTACAGTCCAACCCACACAATCTGACGACTATGCCTGGTCAATCGATTGGTCTCCGCGTAAGAGCGTCCAGCACGTGGCCGTAGGTTTTGTTGACGGCACAATCCAGGTACTGGATGCGAGCAATGGACAACGAGTCTCTTCGTTGAATAATCCCATGTTTAGAGTGATTGTCCTCTCCTGGTCACCAGACGAACGTTACCTGGTTGTGGGAGGCGGCGATTCCACCATTCGTGTTTATGAGTATCCATCCTGGCGCGTCGTTACAACCTATCAGGAACATACCAATACCGTCAAAACCGTAGCCTGGTCACCCAATGGCCGCTGGATCGCCTCGGGCGGGTCGGATACCACTGTCCGTGTCTGGGAGCCATATAGCGGAAAGACCAGGTTCATTTATAATGGACACAGCAAGGATGTAGCAACGATCTCCTGGGCATATGACAGCACACGTGTGGTATCCACTGCTTACGATCAAACAGCTAGAATATGGGAAATTGCGAGTGGGCGCACTCTTCAGACCTATAAGGCACCCGGCGGAGCACCCATAGGTGATGCGAGATGGTCGCATAGTAACCGCTTCATCGCAGTCTATAGTGGAGATGGGCAAGTACATATCCTGAATGCACAAACAATGCAGGTTGTGCAAAGTATTATAACGGGCGTAGTCTACAGCCTCTCCTGGTCCCCTGACGACACACGAATCGTTGCCGCCAACTACGACAATAACGTGCGTATCTGGCATATTGGCTGAACAACTGTGTGGACCGTTATATATTTTACAGCAGAAAATATGCCGATAGATATTTACCAGGAGGTTGGCTATGCTTTGTCTCGCGCCAGACTATATCTATACACCACAAGGCCTACAGTCTCATATGCTTATCTCGATCTCGGATGATGGACGTATTGTGTCCATTAGTAAGCAGGAAGCTCTAGACACGCAGAAGAATGAGGTTGAGCAACTTCGGGGTGTTGCCCTGCTACCTGGTTTTGTGAATACGCATAGCCACGTTTTTCAACGTGCGTTGCGTGGGCATACGCATCGTCCTCTCTCTAAGCAGGATAGTTTCTGGACCTGGCGACGCGCGATGTATGCTGAAGCGCAGCGATTGGACCCCGAGCGTTTGTACGGGATTGCCCTATCCACCTATCGCGAGATGCTGGCAGCAGGCTATACCAGTGTAGGCGAATTCCATTACGTTCACCACCAGCCTGGAGGACGACCTTACGTCAATCCCAATGCTATGGCGGAGGCGGTGTTACAGGCCGGGCGCGATACTGGTATACGCGTGGTCTTGCTCATGACGGCTTATGGGCAAGGTGGTTTTCATCAACCGGTGGAAGAAGAACAACAGCGCTTTTGTGATCGTTCGGTTGAGGACTATCTTGAGCGTGTCGAAGCGTTGCGTCGAGCTGGTATTCCTGTTGGTGTAGCTCCGCATTCGGTACGTGCTGTACCGGAAAGCTGGTTCCGCGCTATTGCTGATTACAGTCGTGCTCACAATCTACCGCTGCATGTGCATGCTGACGAACAGATAGCAGAAATCGAGCAGTGCAGAGCAGTACATGGCTGTACTCCGATAGAGCTGCTCGCGCGTTTTGGCGTTCTGAGTCCCAGAACAACTATCGTCCACGCCACTCATGCCAACGCCGCTGAACTTGCATTGCTGGCTCAACACGGTTGTACTGTTTGCGTCTGTCCTACGACCGAGGGCGATCTTGGCGATGGTATCGCGCCCTATGCTGAGTTGTTAGCAACCGGAATACCTCTGGCTATAGGTGCGGATAGCAATACGCGCCTTGATCCTATCGAGGAATTGCGTTGGGCCGAATATACTGCTCGTATGCGCTATCAACGTCGTCGTGTGCTTATTGCTGACGAACTGAGCTCTCCTGGGCCTCTCTTGCTTGATTATGGGACGCGCTGTGGAGCGTTTGCTCTTGGATTGGATACAGGTGTGATTGTTCCTGGTGCACTGGCTGATTTTGTAGCGGTAGATCTCAACCATCCTATGCTGAATGGTTGGACTGCTGACGATCTACTAGACGTAGTGTTCTTTGGCGCGACCTCTGAGATTGTGCAGCAAGTATGGGTGCAGGGGAATCAGCGAACCTGTGCAAGAGTCACTTAAAGTTTGCATTGCACCATGAAACGCAAAGGTAAGGTATGTCGTACACTACATATAAGAGGTAGTCGGGGTGAGTGTATCTCCTCACCTCATCCAATCAGAAACAGTAGGAACGTCTGAAACTGCTTCACACTCTATGCGAGGAATCGTTATGGAAGCCAAAGAGAAAGAACAGCAGGATGAGAAGAAGTCCGAAACGATGCCAGAGCCTCTGAAGGCGATTGAGTCTGCCCCTGCGGTGCAGGCGGTTGGATCCTCGCCTCTTGTGCGAGAGGGAGTCAAACCCTTAGCAGCATTTTGGACCAAATTCAATAATGATTGGGCAATGGGTCTGCAGGCAGGAGCGCTGGCGTATAACCTGTTACTTGCTATCTTTCCTATTGCTCTTGCTCTCATTGCTATCCTGGGCCTGGTCTTTGGGAGCATCGGGTTGGATGTCAAAGATCAATTCATTAATGGTATCCAAAGTGTTCTTCCACAGCAACAGGGCGTTTCAAAAGGGGTCATATCGCAGGTTTTTAATAATCTGAATAAAAATTCCGGTCTCCTGGCAATTATTGCTGTACTTGCGGCTATCTTTGGTGGCTCACGGCTCTTCATTACGCTCGAAAATTGCTTTGATCTCATCTTTCATGTGCGCCCTCGAACAGCTTTACGCCAGAACATCATGGCTCTTAGCATGCTGCTGCTCTTTGTTGTCCTTATACCAATTATGGTGTTGGCATCGGCTGGCCCTGCTTTTGTCATCTCTCTTCTGCAAAAAACTGCACTAGCGAGCATTCCTGGTATCAATGTCCTCTTTAGTTTGGGTGGTATCCTCAGCAGCTTACTCGTGGCATGGCTTTTGTTCGAGGCTATCTACATCGTCGTTCCCAACCAAAAGATTAGTTTCCGTAATAGCTGGCGAGGAGCTGTCGTGGCGGCAGTCCTCCTCCAAATATTCCTCACGCTTTTTCCGTTCTATGCAGCACGTTTTCTCGGAGGCTATGCCGGTCAAGCAGGCTTTGCTGTCATCCTTATAGTCTTCTTCTACTACTTCGCGGTGATTCTGTTATTGGGCGCTGAAATCAATGCATTTTTTGCTGAAGGGATACGGGCCACACCTGATAATCTAGCCGTCATGGTTCACAAGATGACGAGTCATGAGCCGAATACTCAACAGGAGATAAGGGAGCAGGCTCCCCCCTCTCACAAGGATGAACGTCCTGAAGGGGTGGTAGATAGGGAGCAAGGCAACGCCCCCTCTGACGGCAAGGGGAAGTCCAGTAAGTCCACTGGAGCACCATTGAAGCGATTGCTTCCCCCTTCCTTGAGTAGGGAGAAGAAACAAGAGCAGTCGTCGAGGACCTCACCATCATTTGGGACCTCGAAAATAGGGACGTTCATCGAGGTAGCCGCGGGAACGATACTCGCCACGGTGATAGAGTTAATTCGTTTGCGTCGAAAGAAATAAGGATGCTATAAAAATGCCGGACGACCTTCGTGGTCACCCTGTATCAAACGACAAGTTTCTTGTAAACTCCCTCCAAAGAACGCTCTAGCAGTCAGTGTACAGTGCTAGAGCGTTCTTTGACACTACACTTGACACTATACCCTGTTTCTATAACGGCTTTTGAAACAATCTATCCATTTTTTCAGCAGCGTCTTTCTGCATGGAGAAGATCACGTGGGTATAGTCTCCAGTTTGCTCAAGGTTACTATGTCCAAGTATTTCTTGTACCATTCTGGGGGTTACTCCCATGCTTTGAAGCAAAGTCGATGCGGTATGTCTGAGATCGTGAAGCCGCATACGTGGTAAGCTTGCCTTGTCTAAGAGAGCGTAGAAGTTATCTAACAGAAGATCTGGATCTAAGAAGTCTCCACGTCTGTTACAAAACACTAAGTCTTTATTTGTCCATTTTGCGCCAGCTTTGAACCGTGCATCCTCTTGTCGTCTTTGATGTGCTTTCAAGTAGTTACAGACGGTTTGAGAAATGGGGATCGTCCGCTCACTGCTTTCTGTCTTGGGGTCGCCTTCAACATACCCGTATTGTCCCAAACGCCCTACTGTACGGTGTACATAGATAGTTCCTTTTTCGAAATCAATATCACTCCACCGAAGTGCTGCAAGTTCACCGTGTCGCATGCCTGTTGTCAATGCGACAGCAAGAAGCGCCTCTAGTTTGTGACCTCTTGCTGTCATTAGCAAGTGTTGTGCTTGCTCAAGCGTTAATGAAACACTCTTTCGTTTCTTCACTGGTGGAAGTGAGATACCAGTGCTAGGGTTGTGCGAAAGCAACCGCCCTTTTACAGCATAATCAAGGGCACGGTGTAGAACCTTTTGCATGGAGTGAACAGAACTAGGAGACTGCTTCTCCTTCAGCTTTTTGTTATAAAACGTCTGTATGCGCTGTGTTGTCAACTTTTTTAATTGATACTGCCCAAGTTCGGGAAGAATATGATTATTGAGCAACCCTCGATACCGTAAGTAGCTGCTATCACGGATGTTGAGTCGATGGACTTCCTCTAGCCACCAGTTCAGAAAGTCACTCAACTTCTGATTAGGGCCACTAGCAAGTATCCCTTGCCGTTGCTCTTGTAACGCCTGTTGAAGCTTTTCATAGGCTTCTCTCTCAGTAGCTGCGTAAAGCGATTTGTACTTGCCCGTCTCTTCTACCTTGAACTTTGCTTCCCATCGTCCATCCTTGCGGAGAAACACGGTCCCGCCTCCGCGTATGCCTTTTTTTCGCTGTCTTGCCATGAGTGATTTATCCTTTCAAACAGACGCCGCTCCATCTGGCCCATACCAGGGATAGAGCGGCGTCTAGAACACACATTGCTTACAGTGCCGAATGATTCGGCGGTGGAATACTCCGACAACTTGTCGGAAAAGTCGTTTGCGAGAGGCGGGTGTGATGTACTTCTTGAGCGTAGCCTCTCGCATGTCTCTACAGGCCGATAGAGGTAGAAAGAGGGTGAATAACGCCCTCATAGAGAGTGGTGAATAGGAGATTAGTCCTGAGCCTCTCGCAAAGGCTTGCGTGAACCCGCCTGCCATGCTATACTCTGAGGGTAGACGTCTAAACGGCTTTTCCAGCCCGTCAGGGATTGAAACTCACAGGT
>WNFY01001286.1_pt1 | contig 29682 bp, 23 predicted proteins | sample 5400091 | NCBI WGS metagenome assembly WNFY01 (sample SAMN13153364, study PRJNA577476) | soil metagenome | isolation source: 60 cm soil or saprolite under grassland replicate 1 | place: USA:California | collected 2016-06-15 | reverse complement strand
GCGTTCTCGGGCTCGACCGCGATGCGAGCGCGATTGCGCTGGGGGCCGATCTCGTCGAGCGTGCGGCGGGGCGCCTCACGCTCGTCGAGGCGAATTTCGCCGAGCTCGATGCGGTCGCGCGCGAGTTCGGGTTCGACGCCGTGCAAGGCATCCTGCTCGATCTCGGCGTCTCCTCGATGCAGCTCGATCGAGCCGAGCGCGGATTCTCGTTCCGGCTCGAAGGGCCGCTCGACATGCGCATGAGCGGTTCCGGGCCGAGCGCAGCCGATATCCTCGCGCGGGCCTCGGAGCGGGAGCTTGCTTCGATCATCGGTGTGCTCGGCGAGGAACGCCATGCGCGGGCCGTGGCCCGGACGATCGTGGCGGCGCGACGCGAACAGGAGATCCGCACCACTTCCGAACTTGCGGCGATCGTCGCGCGGGTCGTCCGCGGGCGCCCCGGCGACATCCATCCCGCCACCCGCACGTTCCAGGCCCTGCGCATCTTCGTGAACGACGAGCTTCGCAGCCTCGCCGAAGCGCTCGCTGCAGCCGAGCGGCTGCTCGCGCCCGGGGGCCGGCTCGTCGCGATCGCGTTCCATTCGCTCGAAGACCGCATCGTCAAGACGTTCCTCAACGCGCGCAGCAGGCCAGCCGCCCCCTCGCGCCACCTGCCGGAACGCGCGCAGGCGGCGCCGAGCTTCCACGTGCTGACCAAGCGCCCGATCGTGCCCGACGAGACGGAAATTTCGGCCAACCCCCGCGCCCGGTCGGCGAAGCTGCGTGCGGCCGAGCGCACGAGCGCCGCAGCGCAGCCGGCAGAGGCCGAGTTGGTGCCGCGGCTGCCGACGCCGGACGAGATCATGGGGCGAAGCTGATGCTGCGCATTCTGCATATCGGCGTTTTGGCCGCGCTCGTGCTCGCCGCCGCCGACGTCTACAAGATCAAGTTCGATTCCACGCTGCAGGCCGAGCGCGTCGCCAAGCTGCGCGCCGAGATCCGCCGCGAGCGCGACGCAATCGCGGCGCTGCGCGCCGAATGGACCGCGCTCGACCGTCCGGAGCGGATCCAGGCGTTGGCGCGCCGTCACCTGCCGCTCAAGCCGATCGAGATCACCCAACTCGACGCTCTCGACCAATTGCCGGACCGGCCGTTCGATCTGGTGCCGCCGGTGGATTCCATCGGGATCATGGTCGACATCGATGCGCACGGCGATCGGCCGACCGGAAGCATCCCGGCGGGCCCGCGGTGAGCCGATGCACGCGCCCGTTCCACAGCCTGGACCCGACGCCTCCGGCGACAAGTGGCGCGAGCGCCCGCTCTACCGGCTGCTGTATGGACGAGGGGCCGATCGCGGCGCCAAGGCCAAGGCGCGGGTGGCGCTCGCCATTGCGGCATTCGCAGCCGTCTATGCGGTGATCGCGACGCGGCTGGTGATGCATGCGGTCGCGCCCGACGTGCACGTCGCCCGGCGCAGCACCGCGCAGGACGCGGTCGCGACCGCAAGGCCGGATATCCTCGACCGCAACGGCGAGATTCTGGCGACCGACGTCAAGGCGCCGTCGCTGTTCGCCGAGCCGCGCAAATTGATCGACGTCGACGAGGCGGTCGAACTGCTCACCGCGGTGCTGCCCGATCTCGACGCCGGCGAGCTGCGCGAACGGCTCGCCTCCAAGCGCGGCTTCGTCTGGCTCAAGCGCGAGATCTCGACCAAGCAGCAGCAGGAGATCCATCACCTCGGAATCCCGGGGCTCGGGTTCCTCGACGAGAACAAGCGCGTCTATCCGAACGGCGAGGAGGTCTCCCACGTCATCGGCCTCGTCAACATCGACAACCAGGGCATTGCCGGCATCGAGAAATGGCTCGACGCGAGCGGGCTCGCCGCCCTGCACACCGCGGGCTTCGCCGCCGATCGGCTGCAGAACCCGGTAACGCTCGCGCTCGATCTGCGGGTCCAGCATGCGTTACGCGACGAGCTCCTCGCGAGCCAAGAAAAATTCAAGGCCAAGGCGGCGGCGGGCCTCGTCACCGATGTGCGCACCGGCGAGGTGATCGCCATGGTGTCGTTGCCGGATTACGATCCCAACAATCCCCGCCAGGCGATCGATCCGACCCGCATCAACCGGCTCACCACCGGCGTCTACGAGCTGGGCTCGACCTTCAAGGCGCTCACCCTGGCGATGGCGCTCGATTCCGGCAAGGTGTCGCTCGCCTCCACGTTCGACGCCCGCGTGCCGCTGCGCTACGGCAAGTTCAGCATCGGCGACTACCATGCCCAGAACCGGGTCCTGAGCGTGCCGGAGATCTTCACCTATTCGTCGAACATCGGCACCGCGCGCATGGCGCTCGCGGTCGGCGTCGACGCGCACAAGGCGTTCCTCAGGAAAGTCGGGCAGCTCGACCGGCTGCGCACCGAGCTGCCGGAAAGCGCCGAGCCGCTGGTGCCCAAGCGCTGGGGCGAGCTCAATACCGTGACCATCGCGTTCGGCCACGGGCTGTCGGTTGCCCCATTGCAGGCGGTGATGGCGGTCGGCGCGCTCGTCAACGGCGGCCATCTTATTCCGCCGACGTTCCTCAAGCGGAGCGAGCAGGAGGCGCGGGCGCTGGCGAGGACCGTGGTCAAGCCCGAGACCAGCGAGAAGATGCGTTACCTGATGCGGCTCAACGCCGAGAAGGGCACAGCCATGAAGGCCGACGTGAAAGGCTATTACATCGGCGGCAAGACCGGCACCTCGGAAAAGGTCGTGGGCGGCCATTATTCCAAGACCAAGGTGCTCAACACCTTCATGGCGATCCTGCCGGCGGATCAGCCGCGGTATCTTTTGACCATCATGCTCGACGAGCCGCAGGCGACGCCGGAGACGCACGGCTTCACCACTTCCGGCTGGAACGCGGCGCCGACCACGGGCAAAGTGATCGCACGGATCGCGCCCCTGCTCGGGGTCGAGCCGCGGTTCGATCTGCCGCCGGCCGACCGGCTGATCCTGACGAGCGCGAAAGAGGTACGGTGACCGCGCCGCATGGCGCGCGCCGAGCCTCGAGGAGCCCAACCTGCACGACGCCGATGAAGCTTGCTGATCTTCTGAGCGACGGGACCACGTTCGATGCCGGGCATGCCGGCCTCGACGTGAGCGGCGTGTCGGCCGACAGCCGCAAGATCCGCCCCGGGGACGTGTTCGTGGCGGTGAGCGGCGCCAAGGCGGATGGCCCGCATTTCATCCCCGATGCGGTTGCGGCCGGCGCGGTCGCGATCGTCGCCGAGCACACGCCCGAGGCGGCGTTGCCGGCGTCGGTGCCCTTCGTGCGCGTGCGCGACGCGCGGCGCGCACTGGCGCTCGCCGCCGCCCGATTGTTCCCGCGCCAGCCCGAAACCATCGTCGCGGTCACCGGAACGAGCGGCAAGACTTCGGTCGTGGCGTTCGTGCGGCAAATCTGGACGCTGCTCGGCCGGCGCGCCGCGAGCATCGGCACGCTCGGCGTCGCGGGCCCCGGCGTGGACTCCTACGGCTCGCTGACCACGCCGGATCCGGTCGAGCTGCATCGCACGCTCGAGCGCCTGGCCGCGGCCGGCGTCACCCATGCGGCGATGGAAGCGTCCTCGCATGGGCTCGATCAGCGCCGCCTCGACGGCGTGCGGCTCAGCGCCGGCGCATTCACCAATCTCAGCCGCGATCACCTCGATTATCACGCCGATCTCGACGCCTATTTCCAGGCGAAGCTGCGCTTGTTCGAGACGCTGGTCCCGCCGGGAGGCGCGGCCGTCGTCGACGCCGATCACGAGCAGGCGCAAGCAGTGCTGAGGGCGGCAAAAACCCGCGGCTTGCGCGTGCTGACGGTCGGGCGCGCCGGCAACGACATTCGCCTGGTCGAGACCGGGGTCGAGGGGTTTTCGCAAAACCTGGTCGTGGAACATGCGGGCAAGACATTCCGCATCCGGCTGCCGCTGGTCGGGGAGTTCCAGGTGGAGAATGCGCTGGTCGCCGCCGGTCTGCTGATCGCGGCGGGAGAAGCGGCGCAGCCGGTGCTTGCCGCCCTGGAGCGGCTCCAAGGCGCCAAGGGCCGGCTCGAGCTCGTCGGCCGCAAGGACGGGGCGCCGATCTTCGTCGATTACGCGCATAAGCCCGACGCGCTCGCCAAGGCGCTCGAAGCCTTGCGGCCTTATGTGAAACATCGGCTCATGCTCGTGTTCGGCGCGGGGGGCGACCGCGACCCCGGCAAGCGTCCGCTCATGGGTGCGATCGCGGCCCAAAAAGCCGACCGGGTCATCGTCACCGATGACAATCCGCGCAGCGAAGATCCGGCGGCGATCCGTGCCGCGATCCTGGCGGCGGCGCCGGGCGCGCTCGAGATCGGCGACCGCCGCGAGGCGATCCGTCGCGCCGTCGCCGAGATGAAACCGGGGGACGTTCTGCTGATTGCCGGAAAAGGCCACGAAAGCGGCCAAATCGTCGGCAACCGGGTATTGCCGTTCACCGATCACGAGGCGGTCCTGGCCGCGCTCGAGGAGAAGGTCGCATGAGCGATCGCGCGCTGTGGACGCTCGAGGCGATGGCCGCTGCGATGCGAGCTTCGCGCGCGGGGTCGCTGCCCGCGACCGTCCGCGGGCTTTCCATCGACAGCCGCAGCATCGAACCGGGGGAAGCATTCTTCGCCATTCTGGGCGAGAACCGCGACGGCCACGAGTTCGTCGGCGCCGCGCTCGAACGCGGCGCGGCGCTCGCCGTCGTCTCCAAGGAAAAACGCGGCGCCATGCCGCCGGACGCGCCGCTCCTGATCTCGCGGGCGCGGCGCGCGCGCGCTCGCGCGCCCGCATCGTCGCGGTCACCGGATCGGTGGGCAAGACCGGGACCAAGGACGCCCTGCGCGTGGCGCTCGCCCGGCAAGGCGAGACCCACGCCTCGGCGGCTTCTTACAACAATCATTGGGGCGTGCCGCTGTCGCTGGCGCGATTGCCGCAAGCCGCACGTTTCGCCGTCTTCGAGATCGGCATGAATCACGCGGGCGAGATCGCGCCGCTGACGCGCCTGGTCCGGCCGCACGTCGCGATCGTCACGGCGGTCGAGCCGGTGCATCTCGAATTTTTCGATTCGGTCGAGGCGATCGCCGACGCCAAGGCCGAGATTTTTCTCGGGCTGGAGCCGGACGGCGCCGCGGTCGTCAACCGCGACAGTGCGCTCTACGAGCGGCTCGTGCGGGCGGCGCAAGCGGCGGGCGCGACGAGGATCGTCGCGTTCGGCGAGCACGAAAAATCCGATGCGCGGCTCGTCAAGCTATCGCTGCGGCCGGACGGATCTAGCGTGCGGGCAGACGTTCTCGGCCACAAAATGGTCTACAAGCTCGGCGCGCCCGGCCGTCACCTCGCGCTCAATTCGCTCGCCGTGCTCGCGGCGGCGGCGCTCGTCGGCGCCGATCTCGCGATCGCGGTGCTGGCGCTTGCCGCGCTCGAGCCGCCGAGCGGCCGCGGGCGGCGCATCGCGCTCGAGACGCCGAACGGCGCCGCGCTCCTGATCGACGAGAGCTACAACGCCAATCCGGCATCGATGCGCGCCGCGCTGGCGCTGCTCGGCCAGGCGGCGGTGAGCGGTCGCGGGCGCCGGATCGCGGTGCTGGGCGACATGCTCGAGCTCGGCCAAAGCGCCGCGGAATTTCACCGGCAATTGGTCGAGCCGATCGTGTCCAATGACATCGATCTGGTGTTCTGCGCGGGCGCGCTGATGCGCTCACTGTGGGACGAGCTGCCGCCCGAGCGCCGCGGCGGCTATGCCGAGACCTCCGCCGCGCTCGAGGCCGACGTGCTCGCCACCATACGGGGCGGCGACGTCGTCATGGTCAAGGGCTCGCTCGGCTCCCGCATGGGCTCGATCGTGAAGGCGCTGGTGCGCCGCTTTCCCCGTCAGGAGGCCGCCGCGCCGGCGGCCGCGCAAGGCTGAATCATGCTGTATTATTTGACGGAATTTTCCGACAAGATCTCGATCTTCAACGTCTTCCGCTACATCACCTTCCGCACCGGCGGCGCGGTGGTGACCGCGCTCGTGTTCGTGTTCCTGTTCGGACCGAGCATCATCAATGTGCTCCGCCTGCTGCAGGGCAAGGGCCAGCCGATCCGCTCCGACGGGCCCGCGTCGCACCTCGTCAACAAGATCGGCACGCCGACGATGGGCGGGCTGATGATCCTCTCGGGGCTGGTGGTGTCGACCCTGCTGTGGGCCAATCCGCTCAACGCCTACGTCTGGACCGTGCTCGGCGTGACGCTGGGGTTCGCGCTGGTCGGGTTCTACGACGATTATCTCAAGGTGAGCCGGCAGAGCCACAACGGCTTCTCGGCCCGCACCCGCCTGGCGATCGAAGCCGCGATCGCGGTTGCGGCGTGTCTGGTCATCGCCATGCTGGGGCGGGCGCCGTTCGCCACCTCGCTGGTGTTTCCGTTCTTCAAGGAGCTGGTGGTCGATCTCGGCTGGTTCTTTCTGGCGTTCAGCGCCTTCATCATCGTGGGTGCCGGCAACGCCGTGAACCTGACCGACGGGCTCGACGGCCTCGCCATCGTCCCGGTGATGATCGCGGCGGCGAGCTTCGGGATGATCTCGTACCTGTCCGGCAACTTGGTGTTCGCCGACTATCTGCAGATCCATTACGTCGCCGGCAGCGGCGAGCTCGCGGTCCTGTGCGGCGCGGTGATCGGCGCGGGGCTGGGATTCCTGTGGTTCAACGCGCCGCCGGCATCGATCTTCATGGGCGACACCGGCTCGCTCGCGCTCGGCGGCCTGCTCGGCGCGGTCGCGGTCGCCACCAAGCACGAGATCGTGCTCGCGGTGATCGGCGGCCTGTTCGTGCTCGAGGCGGTGTCGGTCATCGTGCAGGTGGTGTCGTTCAAGCTCACCGGCAAGCGCGTGTTCAAGATGGCGCCGATCCATCATCATTTCGAGCAACTCGGCTGGACCGAGCCGCAGATCGTCATCCGCTTCTGGATCGTCTCGGTGGTGCTGGCGCTCGCCGGGCTGTCCACGCTCAAGCTGCGGTGACGGCCGTGGGGGGACCGAACACGACGGCGGAGGTGGCGACGTGATTCCGGTCACGACCTTCGCGGGCAGGAAGGTGGCCGTGTTCGGGCTCGGCAGCTCCGGGCTTGCGACCTGCGAGGCGCTTGGGGCCGGTGGCGCGCAGCCGATCGCCTATGACGACGATCCGGCCAAGGTCGCGGCAGCGGCGAGCCGCGGCATCGCCACCGCGGATTTGCGACAAATCGACTGGACGCGCATCGCCGCCTTCGCGCTGTCGCCCGGCGTGCCGCTGACCCATCCGGCGCCGCATTGGAGCGTCGCGCTCGCCCGCGACGCCGGCGTCGAGATCGTCGGCGACATCGAGCTCTTTTGCCGCGAGCGCCGCGCCAGAACCCCGGGCGCGCCGTTCGTCGCGGTGACGGGGACCAACGGCAAGTCGACCACGACGGCGCTCATCGCCCACGTGCTCACCGCGGGCGGCCTGCCGGCGCAGCGCGGCGGCAACATCGGCGTGGCGATCCTCTCGCTCGATGCGCCGGCGCCGGGCCGCGTCCACGTGATCGAATGCTCCTCCTATCAGATCGACCTTGCGCCGAGCCTCGACCCGTCGGTCGGCATCCTGCTCAACGTCTCGCCGGACCATCTCGATCGGCACGGCACGATCGAGCGTTACGCGGCGATCAAGGCGCGGCTCGTCGAAGGCGTCCCGGCGAACGGCGCGGCCATCGTCGGCGTCGATGACGAATGGTCGGAACAGATCGCGGACCGGCTCGAACGCGCCGGCAAGCGCGTGACGCGCGTCTCGGTGCTCCGGCCGCTGGCTAACGGGTTCTACGCCGAGGCCGATCGCATCTTCGAAGCCAAGCCCGGCCGCAAGCCGCGAACGCTGACCCACATCGGGGGCATCGGCTCGCTGCGCGGCCTGCACAATGCCCAGAACGCCGCCTGCGCCACCGCCGCCGCGCTTGCGCTCGGCCTCGCCCCGGAAGCGATCCAGCGCGGCCTGCGCTCGTTCCCCGGCCTCGCCCATCGCATGGAGCAGGTCGGCCGCAAGGGCCGCGTGCTGTTCGTCAACGATTCCAAGGCGACCAACGCCGATGCCGCCGCGCGTGCGCTTGCCAGCTTCTCGGATATTTTCTGGATCGCCGGCGGCAGAGCGAAAACCGGCGGCATCGCCGCCCTCGCCGAATATTTTCCCCGGATCCGCAAAGCCTATCTGATCGGCGAGGCGGCCCAGGAGTTCGCCGCGACGCTCGACGGCCGCATCGCCTACGAGCGCGCCGGCACGCTCGATCGCGCGGTCGCGCTCGCGGCGCGCGATGCGGAGCAATCGAGATTTGCCGATCCGGTCGTGCTGCTGTCGCCGGCCTGCGCGTCGTTCGATCAGTTCCCGAACTTCGAGATCCGCGGATCGGCCTTCCGCGAGCTGGTGCGCGAGCTCGACGGCGTCGAGGCGGTCGAGGCAATCGAGGAGAGCGCCTGATGGTCTCCCGCGCGGAACGCAGCCTGTTTGCCCGCTGGTGGTGGACGGTCGACAAGCTGATGCTGGCGGCGCTCGCCGCACTGATGTTCGGCGGCATCGTGCTCTCGCTCGCCGCGAGCCCGCCGGTGGCGGCGAGGCTCGGGCTCGATCCGTTCCATTTCGTCAATCGCCACGTGCTGTTCCTGATCCCGGCGTTCCTGGTGCTGACCGCGACTTCCTTGCTCACGCCGCGCCAGATCCGCCGGCTGGCATTCGTCGTGTTCCTGGTCAGCCTGGCGTTCGTCGTCGCGACCTTCTGGTTCGGCGCCGAGGTCAAGGGCGCGCGGCGATGGATCGTCGTGCTCGGCGTCAACGTGCAGCCCTCCGAGTTCCTCAAGCCGGCGTTCGTGATTCTGATCGCCTGGCTGTTCGCGGAATCCTCGCGACGCCCGGAAATGCCGGCCAACACCATGGCGCTCGGCCTGCTGCTGCTCACCGTGACGCTGTTGGTGCTGCAGCCCGATTTCGGCCAGAGCATGCTGATCGCGCTGGTCTGGGGCGCGCTGTTCTTCATGGCCGGCATGCGGATGATCTGGGTGATGGGCCTCGCCGGCGCGGCGACGATCGGGCTCGCCGCGGCGTATTTCACGGTTCCGCACGTGGCGCAGCGGATCAAGCGTTTCCTCGATCCCTCGTCGGGCGACACCTTTCAGATCGACACCGCGCTCGAAGCCTTCGCCAAGGGCGGATGGCTCGGCCGCGGCCCCGGCGAGGGCACGGTCAAACGCATCCTGCCGGACAGCCACGCCGATTTCGTGTTCGCGGTGGCGGCCGAGGAGTTCGGCATCGTGCTGTGCCTGATCCTGCTGGCGCTGTTCGCGTTCATCGTCGTGCGCGCGCTCCTCCACGCCTTCCGGGTGCAGGATTCGTTCGTCCGCTTTGCGACCGCCGGGCTCGGCATGCTGTTCGGTCTGCAGTCGGCGATCAACATGGGCGTCAATCTGCATCTCATTCCGGCCAAGGGCATGACGCTGCCGTTCATTTCCTACGGCGGCTCCTCGCTGATCTCGCTCGCCTACGGCATGGGCATGCTGCTGGCGCTCACCCGCGAGCGCCCCGGCGCGTCGATGTTGCCGCCGGTCGATGCCGTCGCGCCGGCCGCGGCGGCTCCGTCGGCGCAAACGGCCGGTGCGGCCGGGCGACCGGCCTGATGCACGAGCGCGGCGGCGCGGGCGGCGGCGCGCCGGTCCTGCTCGCGGCCGGCGGCACCGCCGGCCATTTGTTCCCGGCCGAGGCGCTCGCGGCGGCGCTCTCGAGGCGCGACGTCGCGGTCGAGCTTGCGACCGATGCACGCGCCGCGCATTTCGCGCAAGATTTTCCGGCCGAGCACCTGCACGTGATTCCCAGCGCAACCCTGCGCGGCCGCGATCCGTGGAGCTTCGCGCGGACCGCGGCGGTCCTGGCGTGGGGCACGCTCAAATCCTGGCTGCTGCTGCGGCGGATGCGCCCGGCCGCGGTGGTCGGCTTCGGCGGCTATCCCACGATCCCGCCGGTGCTGGCCGCCGCATGGTTGAACATTCCCACCCTCATCCACGAGCAGAACGGCGTCATGGGCCGCGCCAATCGCCTGCTCGCCGCTCGCGTCCGCGCGATCGCGACCGGCTTTCCGGGCGTCGTCGATGCGGACTCGGCGCTCGCCGTCAAGACGACCGTGACCGGCGACCCCGTTCGGCACGCCGTGATCGAGGCTTCCGCCATTCCCTATCCGGAGCTCGACCCGATCGGGCCTCTGCATCTCCTCGTGTTCGGCGGCAGCCAGGGCGCGCGCATCATGGCCGACGTGGTGCCCGCCGCGATCGAGCGGCTCGAGGCGCCCGTGCGCTCGCGGCTGCTGATCGTGCAGCAGGCGCGCGAGGAGGATCTCGATCGCGTCAGAGCGATCTATGCGCGGCTCGGGCTGAGCGCCGAAGTGGCGAGTTTCTTTGCGGATTTGCCCGCGCGCATCGCCGCCGCGCATCTCGTCATCTCGCGCGCCGGCGCCTCGAGCGTCGCCGAAGTCGCCGCGATCGGCCGGCCGGCCATCCTGGTGCCGCTGCCCCATGCGCTCGACCAGGACCAGCTCGCCAACGCGCAGGTGCTGAAGAACGCCGGCGGCGCTATGGTGCTGCCGCAGGCCGAGTTCACGCCGGAACGGCTGGCGAGCGAGATCGCCGCGCTTGCCGAGAATCCGGATCGGCTCGTCAGGATGGCGGCGAAGGCCCGCGCCATGGGCACGCCCGACGCCGCCGAGCGGCTCGCCGATCTCGTGTTGCGGGTCGCGGGCGACTAGGGTTCGGTTTCGGATTCCGGCACGGAATCCTGGCTTGACCGTTACGTGTTCTGTAACGCATACTGCCATCGATGATTCGGGGCTTCGCCGATCGGGCAACCGAGCGCTTCTTTCGAGACGGCGCGTGTCCGGCGCGCTGGCGATCTTTCCAGAGCGTGGCATTGCGTAAGCTCGATATGCTGGACGCGGCGACACGGCTCGGCGACCTGCGTTCCCCGCCAGGCAATCAGCTTGAAGCCTTGAAGGGCGACCGCGCGGGCCAGCACAGCATCCGGATCAATCGGCAATGGCGGCTGTGTTTTCGATGGACGCCCAACGGACCTGAAGAGGTCGAAATTGTGGATTATCACTAAGGAGCCGATGATGACTCGTGTGCGCACCCATCCGGGGGAAGTACTGCGGGAAGAATATCTCGTCCCGCTCGGCATGAGCGCGCGGGCGCTCGCCAAGGCGCTCGGCGTGCCCGCGAACCGGATCACGGAGATCATGCGCGGCGAGCGCGATGTCTCCGCCGATACCGCGATCCGGCTCGGACGCTATTTCCGAACCGACCCGCGATTCTGGCTCAATCTCCAGGCCGCCCATGACCTGTCCGTCGCCGAATCCGGGAACGATTACTCGAACGTAGGCCCACGATCGGCAGCTTGAGGCACCAATCCGATGCGCAAGTTTGCGCTTACGCCCCGCGCGCCATAACAACATCGAAACCAAATACGGGAGCGGAGCGCACGTGAAATTGCCGCGCGACATCGGGCCCGTGCGCGACAGAACATCCATTGGTCCCAACTCGCGCCTCACCGCACCGCCGAAGCCGTCCCGACGCTGGAGGAATTACTCACGCTCGTCCGCAAAGGTCCAATGCTCGGCTTTGAGAGAACCCCTCCGAGGTTCCTCCCAAACTTCCAGGTCCGAATCCCACGGCCTGAGCGCGATCGCAGCAACGGGTTCCTCATGGGTCGCCAATGCGTTCGTCAGCCGGTGGATCTCCTGGAACATCCTGAAAATCCAGGTCCGCAGCGCGATGCACATCCCCGGTGTCAGGTTGTCCGGCACCGGCGCGTCTCCGCTGGACGACATCGGCCGGCGCATGAAGTCACCCAGTGAAAGACTGCAGTCTTCGAGAGCCTCGACAACCTGCTCGGCGAGCTTGGGCATGGCGAACCGCCAATTGTGGAGTCTCAACGCCTTGTACGCTGCTCCCTGTCGCGCGTTGCGCTTCGGCTCCTTCAAAAACCCATTGTCGACAACGATGAAGCTGCAATCGGGAAAATTATCTCGCAAGATTACGCCCGCCTCGAACGAGTCGGCCCTGCGGTCGGGAATATAGAATATTACCGGCTCGATACCGTGTGACCGCGCCTCTGCGATGACATCGGTGCCTCGCAGCAGCTCAAGAAATGTCATCAGCGAGTGATGCGTGACATCCACGATCCGCATCTGGGAGGAAGGCTTGGCAAGCGTATCGAACAGCAGCATCTGGTCGCGCACCACTGCGAGGTCGATGACGCGGGCTTCTGCCGGGAACAAGGCATGAAGCCCGCGCTCGACTGCATCGGTGTCGAAAATACAAGGCGTGCCGCCGGACAGGACGAAGTAATCCGTGAGCGTCCGGGCCAATAACGTCTTGCCGACGTGCCCGTGCAGCGAGGTGACGATCGCCGCAAAGCTCGGGCCGGGCATTGCTTTGGTCAGGCTGCTCGGGTCGTCACCTCTCGGTCGGCGAGCCGGTCGACGAGATTGATGCGATCGTATTCGCCGCTGATATGGTTCATCCAGGTTCGCACATATCCCCGCAGAACCAGCGAATTGCTCGCGGTCTGGCCATCCTCGTCGCGGTTCGCAATGAAATCGGAGAAAGGAACCCCGGCCAGCTCGGCCTGTTCGTAGGCCATTTCATTCAGCTTGGGGATGGTCACCTCGACGGCATCCTTTGCCAACTTGAAATATCTCTTGTGGAGGTCCGGGTTCCACTCGAAAAAGCTGGCTTCATTGATGAAGTTTTTCACCAGCAGATAATCATGGCCGTTGGCATGAGGCCGGATCTCGGCGATCTCCTCCATTGAAGCGATCGACGGACCGATGACATGCAAGAGAATGAAATTGAACTCACCGGCGTCGACCAAATCGAAGAATCCAACCTCGGCAAACGTTTTCAGCGTGTCCGATAACAATCCCGCGCGTACGTCGACAACGCTGACTTTTGCGTCGCTGGTCGCCAGCGTGTCGATCACCTTGATCTGATCTGCCGCGGTCTCGAGGTCGATCACCTCGGTGACCTTGGGATGAAAGCGTTTCAGCGCTCCGCGCGGAAACTCGGAATCGAACGCCCGCGTAGGCGTGTTTCTCGCGGCCAGATAATCGAGTACCGTGCGCGCGATTGTCGTTTTGCCGACGCCGCCCTTGTCGGCGCCAACCAGAACTACTACTGGCTTCACAGTCTCCTCCTGTTTTGCTCAATGCTGCGAAGGCCTTGCCTCCGAGCCACGTTTCGGCATTGTCTCTTGGAATTCCGGGTCGCACCTGAGCGCACCCATAGGCACGCCCGAAGCAACCAGCCCCAGGTCTTTCGCCCTTATGGCCACCACGGCATGCCAATGCGGCAATCTTGCGACGATGCGGTTCGAGCATGAGGCCCGCGCGGCGGCATGAGGAACTAGGGGGGCAAACGTCTTGGTCAACGATTCCTCCATTGGTGGAGATCAAGATAAGGCGTTCAGCTTGGCGGAATGTCGATTCGTTGGTAAATTCCACCATGTCACCAAGACAATGCGGCGGCGCGGGCGGCGTGTGCGCGGCGGGAACTGTTGCCGAATTGTGGCCGCCGGGACCTCTGCCGCCATCTACTTAGAAAAATCGGTGCCGCCGCCCTTCAGACGGTCGCATTTGCGCCCGAGTGCCGCGCGATTTCCAAACCGGTCTGCGGCAGCGTGAGAAACGAAGGGGTGGGGCGAATGTTTCGGGCCAGGCGATTGGACGCGGATCGCGCAGGCATCGGCGTGAGGCGCACATGAAATTGCCGCGCGACATCGGGCCCGTGCATTTCGTCGGCATCGGCGGCATCGGCATGAGCGGCATCGCCGAAGTGCTGTCGAACCTCGGCTATTCCGTGCGCGGCTCCGACGTCGCCGAGAGCGCCAATGTGGCGCGGCTGCGCAAGATGGGCATCGCGATCGCGATCGGCCACGACGCCACGAACGTCGAGGGCGCCGCCGTCGTGGTGGTCTCCTCGGCGATCAAGCGCGACAACCCGGAGCTTGCGGCGGCGCGCGAGGCGCGGCTTCCGGTCGTGCGCCGCGCCGAGATGCTGGCCGAGCTGATGCGGCTCAAGACCTGCATCGCGATCGCCGGCACCCACGGCAAGACCACGACCACGTCGCTCGTTGCCTCCCTGCTCGACGCCGCGCATTTCGACCCCACCGTGATCAACGGCGGCATCATCAATGCCTACGGCACCAACGCCCGCATCGGCGCCGGCGACTGGATGGTGGTGGAGGCCGACGAATCCGACGGCACCTTCCTGAAACTGCCGGCCGACATCGCCATCGTCACCAACGTCGACCCCGAGCATCTCGATCATTTCCAGACCTTCGATGCGGTGCAGACCGCGTTCCAGGCGTTCGTGGAAAACGTGCCGTTCTACGGTTTCGCCGTGATGTGCGGCGATCATCCCGTGGTGCAGATGCTGGTCGGCCGCATCGAGGACCGCCGCGTCATCACCTACGGCGAGAATCCGCAAGCCGACGTGCGGCTCGTCGATCTCGAGCACGCGCACGGACGCTCGCGCTTCACCGTCGCGTTCCGCGACCGCGCCGGGCAGACCGTGCACGCGATCGCCGATCTCGGCCTGCCCATGCCGGGGCGGCACAACGCGCTCAACGCCACGGCGGCGATCGCGGTGGCGCGCGAGCTCGGCATCGACGATTCGGTGATCCGCCGGGCGCTCGCCGGGTTCGGCGGCGTCAAGCGCCGCTTCACCCGTACCGGCGAGTGGAACGGCGTCACCATCGTCGACGATTACGCCCATCATCCGGTGGAGATCGCGGCGGCCCTGCGGGCCGCGCGCGAATCGACCCACGGCCGCGTCGTCGCCGTGATGCAGCCGCATCGCTACACGCGGCTCGCGACGCTGTTCGAGCCGTTCTGCACCTGCTTCAACGACGCCGATGCGGTGATCATCGCGCCGGTCTATCCGGCCGGCGAGGCGCCGATTCCGGGCGTCGATCGCGATGCGCTGGTCGAGGGCGTGCGCGCGCGCGGCCACCGCCACGTGCTCGCGCTCGAGGAACCCCAGCAGCTCGCCGCGATGGTCAAGGAGCTGGCCGAGCCCGGCGATTGCGTGGTCTTTCTCGGCGCCGGCAGCATCACGCAATGGGCCTATGCGCTGCCGGGCGAGCTCGCCGCGCTGGGGGCGGGAGCCTGATTGGAAGGGCGGCCCAAGCCGGACCGGGCCGCCCCCGAGATCGGCTGGAAGATGGTGATCGAACAGCCGGCCTCCCCCACCCGGGAAACCGGGGGCTCCGGGGGCCCAGGTGGTGGAACATCCAAAGCAAGAAGCGTTCCTAAATTGGCTCGGTTCGTCCGTACAGCACATGGTCGCAAGCGGTTTTCGTTAAAAGAGAGTGGAATCTCTGCCCATGATACAGGTCCGCGTGATTGGTTCGCTGCTGAGCATCGCGCGCGCTTCATCCTCCCCTGGAGGGGGAGGGTCGGCAGCGAGCATGTTGCGAGCTGCCGGGGTGGGGGTGACGCGGCTTCACCCCACCCGGCTCGCCGCTCTGCGGCTCGCCGACCTCCCCCTCCAGGGGAGGTAGAGAGAGTGCCGCGTAGGATGCGAGCTGATAATCGGATCTCGTGTGGCTCCATGAGCTTTCCCGACCTCACCGCCGAGCTTAAAGCCAGCATGCCGAAGCTGCGCGGGCGGCTGCTGGCGAACCAGGCGCTGAAAGGTTTGACCTGGTTTCGCGTCGGCGGGCCGGCGCAAATCCTGTTCATGCCCGAGGACGAAGCGGATCTCGCGTATCTACTCGAGCGATTGCCGCCCGACGTGCCGGTCTCCCCGGTCGGGCTCGGATCGAATCTCATCGTGCGCGACGCCGGCGTTCCGGGCGTCGTGGTCCGGCTCGGGCGCGGGTTCGCCGGCGTGGCGATCGAGGGCGAGGGGGTGCGCGCCGGCGCCGCCGTGCCGGACGTCAAGGTCGCGCAGGCCGCCCAGGAAGCCGGCATCGGCGGCTTGGCGTTTTTTCGCGGCATTCCCGGCGCGATCGGCGGCGCGCTGCGCATGAACGGCGGCGCCTATGGGCGCGAGACCAAGGACGTGCTCGTCGAGGCGCGCGGCATCGACCGGCAGGGCCGCATCCGGGTGTTCGGCAATGCCGACATGGGCTTTGCCTACCGGCATTGCGGGATCCCGGAGGACGTGATTTTCACGCAGGCGCTGTTTTCCGGCGCGTCGGCCGATCCGCAGACCATCAAGTCCGAGATGCAGGCGATCACGGAGAAGCGGGAATCCACCCAGCCGGTGAAGAGCCGGACCGGAGGGTCGACCTTCAAGAACCCGCCGGGGCAAAAAGCTTGGCAGCTCATCGACCAGGCCGGCTGCCGCGGGTTGAAGCTCGGCGATGCCCAGGTCTCGGAAATGCACTGCAATTTCCTGATCAATCTGGGAAACGCCAGCGCGGCCGACATCGAGAACCTGGGCGAGCTCGTCCGCAGCCGGGTCAAGGACCGCTCGGGGGTCGAGCTCGAATGGGAAATTCGCCGGATCGGGCTCGCGCAATCCTGATCCATATCATGCAAGTTTAAAGATGCGTTGATTGAATGACCCTAAGCACTTGCTTGCCTTGATAGTTTTCTGGTTTGCGTGATCGTTTTCTGGACAAAAGTGCGGCGCGCTCGTCCGAAAACGCGCATGTTCGTCCGCGCCGGGTCAAGGAAAGGCCCGGGGTCGAGCTCGAATGGGAAATTCTCCCGATCGGGCTGGCGCAATCGCGATAAATCACGTTTCGTGTAGCACAACCGAATCACCGGAAGGCCGATCGGGGCGGATGAATCGAGGCAAGCACGTCGCGGTCCTGATGGGCGGATGGTCGGCGGAGCGGGAGGTCTCGCTGCGCTCGGGCAAAGCCTGCGCCGACGTGCTGGAAAAGCAGGATTACAGGCTGACCCGCATCGATGTCGGCCGCGACATCGCCAGCGTGCTGCAGACGCTCAAACCCGACGTCGCGCTCAACCTGTTGCACGGCCGGCCGGGCGAGGACGGCACCATCCAGGGCATCCTGGAGATCGTCGGCATCCCGTACACGCATTCCGGGGTGCTGGCGTCCGCGCTCGCCATCCAGAAGGACCTCGCCAAGGCGGTGTTGCGCGCGGCCGGCATTCCGGTCCCCGACGGGATCTTGGTGTCGCGGCTCGATGCGGTGAAACGCCATGTTCTGCCGCGGCCCTACGTCATCAAGCCGGTGGCGGAGGGCTCGAGCGTCGGCGTGTTCATCGTCAAGGAGGATCAGGAGCACCCGCCGCAGGAGCTCTACCGGGACGATTGGCCGTTCGGCGAACAGGTGCTGTGCGAGCCCTTCATCCGCGGCAAGGAGCTGACCTGCGCGGTGATGGGGGAGGAGGCGCTCGACGTCATCGAGATCCTGCCCAGTGCGCGCTTTTACGATTACGAGGCGAAATACGCCCCCGGGGGCTCCCGGCACCTGCTTCCGGCGCCGCTTAAACCAAATGTTTACCAAGAGGTCCGAAGACTGGCGCTTGCGGCCCATCGCGCGCTGGGGTGCCGGGGCGTGAGCCGTGCGGATTTCCGCTACGACGATTCCGCGGAGGGGACGAGGGGACTGTTCTGTCTGGAAGTCAACACGCAGCCCGGCATGACCGAGACCTCGCTGGTGCCCGAGATCGCGGCCCATGCGGGCATTTCCTTCGGTGAGCTGGTGCGATGGATGGTCGAGGACGCCTCGCTGAACCGCTGAAGCGGCCGGGCCCACGCTCCGGGCGCCGTGCCCGCGCGTCGGCTTCCTGGGGGTTTGTCCTTGCGGAGCGCCTGCTGCCGCCGCTCCCGATAAAAATAGCGAGCCGAATCAGCTCCTTCATGCGATTCTGGGTGCTCCGATTGGAGGCGGCGATCCCGCGCTTTACCGGGATCGCGACGTCGGCGCTGTTTCTCGTCGCCAGCATTGGTTACGGCGCGGTCCGGGGGGACCATGTCCCGATGATCGTCGACACGCTCCAGGATTGGCGGGATGCGGGCGCCAATTCCATGGGCTTTCGCATCGCCGCGGTTTCGCTCTCCGGCGAAAAGCACGTCGGTCGCGCCGAGATCGTCGCGGCCGCCGGCGTGACGGAGCGCACTTCCCTGCTGTTCCTCGACGTCGAGGCGGCACGCTCGCGGCTGAAAACGATTCCCTGGATCGCCGACGCCACGGTCCGCAAGCTGTTCCCGGACCGGCTGCAGATCCGGGTGAGGGAGCGCGAGCCGTTTGCGCTCTGGCAGGTCGACGGCAAGCTCGCGCTCGTCGCCGCCGACGGCACCGTCATCGGGCCGCTGAGCGACCCGGCTTTCGCCGCGCTGCCGCTCGTGGTCGGGCGCGGCGCGCAGAAGAAGGCCAGAGATTTTCTCGCCCTGCTCGATCGCTATCCCTCGATCCGGGAGCAGGTGCGCGCCAGCGTGCTCGTCGCCGAACGGCGCTGGAACCTCAAGCTCAAGAACAACGTCGATGTCCGCTTGCCGGAAACCGAGGTCGGGCCCGCCCTCGACACGCTGGTTGCGCTCGACCGCGACAAGCGGCTCATCGGCCGCGACATCCTCGCGATCGACCTGCGCTTGCCGGATCGCGTCTCGGTGCGGCTCTCGGATGCGGCCGCGCAGGCGCGCGAGGAGGCGCGCAAGCCGCCGAAGAAGAAGGGCGGCGACGCATGAGCCCGCTCCAGCACGGCCTCACCCCGAAGATGAAGCCGATCTCGCCGCGGCGCTCGGCGGTGATCTGCGCGCTCGATATCGGCACCAGCAAGGTCGCCTGCTTGATCGCGCGGCTCAAACCCTGCGGCGCGCAGGAGGCGCTGCGCCGCCGCAGCCACGCGGTCGAGGTGCTCGGCATCGGCCACACCCGCGCGCGCGGCATCAAATCCGGCACCATCGTCAATCTCGCCGAGGCCGAGCAGGCGGTGCGGCAGGCGGTCGACGCCGCCGAGCGCATGGCGCATGTGAATGTCGAATCCGTCGTGCTCTCGATCGGTGCCGGCCGCATGGCGAGCGAGCTTTATGCCGCCACCGTCCACATCGGCGGCCCGGCGGCGACCGACGCCGATATCGATCGCGTGCTCGCCGCCGGCAGCCGGCATTCCGTGCGCGGCGGCCGCGCGGTGCTGCATTCGCTGCCGGTTTCCTATGCGCTCGACGAGAGCCGGGACATTCGCGATCCGCGCGGCATGCTCGGGCGCCGGCTCGGCGTCGACATGCATGTGGTCACGACCGACGTCGCGGTGGCCCGCAATCTGATGCTCGCGGTGGAGCGCTGCCATTTGTCCGTGGAGGCCATGGCGGCCGCGCCCTATGCGGCGGGGCTGTGCGCGCTCGCCGACGACGAAGCCGATCTCGGCGCCGCCGTGGTCGATATCGGCGCGGGCACCACCACGGTCGCGGTGTCCTCGCACGGGCGTTTCGTCTACGCCGACGCCTTTGCGCTCGGCGGCAACCACGTCACCATGGATCTCGCGCGCGGCTTGACCGCCAAGGTCGCCGATGCCGAACGCATCAAGACGCTGCACGGCAGCGCCATCTCCGGCCAATCGGACGATCGCGACATGATCACCGTGCCGCCGGTCGGCGAGGACGAGCGCGAGCCGCCGCATGTGGTCTCGCGCGCGGCGCTGGTGCGCATCATCAGCCCGCGGGTCGAGGAAATTCTGGAGATGGTGCGCGACCGTCTCGCGGCTTCGTCGTTCGCGGCGGACCCGGGGGCTCGCGTGGTGCTGACGGGAGGCTCGAGCCAGCTCGCCGGACTGCCGGAGATCGCCGCCCGCATTCTCGCTCGCCGGGTGCGGGTCGGCCGTCCGCTCGGCATCGCGGGACTTCCCGAAGCCGCCAAGGGCCCGGCGTTCGCGGTCGCGGCCGGGCTCCTGATCTATCCGCAGATGGCGCATCTCGAACAATTCGAATCGCGGCGCACGCGACAGCTCATGACGGGGACCGACGGTTATTTCGCGAGGGTGGGACGATGGCTTCGCGAGAGCTTCTAGTGGGCTTTGACCATCGTAGGACCGAGCCGGCCGGCGGCGGACCGGCCGAACGCGCCGGCGTTCTCGCCTGCGCTCTGGAGAGGCAGCCATGACGATCAACCTGAAGATGCCCGACATACGGGAGCTCAAGCCGCGGATCACGGTGTTCGGCGTGGGCGGGGCCGGCGGAAACGCGGTCAACAACATGATCACCGCGGGCCTCGTCGGTTGCGACTTCGTCGTCGCCAACACCGACGCGCAGGCGCTGACCATGTCGAAGGCCGAGCGCATCATCCAAATGGGCGTTGCGGTGACCGAGGGGCTGGGTGCCGGCTCGCAGCCGGACGTCGGACGCGCCGCCGCCGAGGAGGTGGTCGACGAGATCCGCGATCATCTCTCCGGCGCCCACATGGTGTTCATCACCGCCGGAATGGGCGGCGGCACCGGCACCGGCGCATCTCCGGTGATCGCCCGGCTCGCCCGCGAACTCGGCATTCTCACCGTCGGCGTCGTGACGAAGCCGTTCCAATTCGAAGGGCAGCGCCGCATGCGGCTCGCCGAGAACGGCATCCAGGAGCTGCAGAAGGCGGTCGACACGCTGCTGGTGATCCCGAATCAGAACCTGTTCCGGGTCGCCAACGAGAAGACCACGTTCGCCGACGCCTTCGCGATGGCCGACCAGGTGCTCTATTCCGGCGTCGCCTGCATCACCGACCTGATGGTCAAGGAAGGCCTGATCAACCTGGATTTTGCCGACGTGCGCGCCATCATGCGCGAAATGGGCAAGGCCATGATGGGCACCGGCGAGGCCTCGGGCGAGAAACGCGCGCTCACCGCGGCCGAGGCAGCTATCGCCAACCCGCTGATCGACGATTCCTCCATGAAGGGCGCGCGCGGGCTCCTGATCTCGATCACCGGCGGCAAGGACCTCACCCTCTATGAGGTGGACGAGGCTGCGACCCGCATCCGCGAGGAAGTCGACCAGGAGGCCAACATCATCGTCGGCGCCACCTTCGATGAAGCGCTCGAGGGGGTCATTCGCGTTTCGGTGGTTGCGACCGGCATCGACGCCATTTCCAACGCGGCGTCTTCGATCGATTCGCGGCTTGCCGAATTGACCCAGAAGCTGCGCTCCAATCCGCAGCGTCACGCCGACCGCGTCGAGCGCGAGCCCGGGCGGGCCGCGGAAGCATCAACGCCGCCGGCGGGCGCCAGATCCGGCTCCGCCCCGGCCCCAGCGACGCTGCCGCCCGCGACCGCGATCGAAAACGTGACGCTGCGGCCGATTCCGCCCAAACCCTCGCTGTTCCTGGACGAGCACCCGGGGCCGCTCGCGCAGGAGCCGCCGTCGCAACGCCACTTCATTCCGCCGCAGCCCGAGCGGGCGCCCAATCGCGCCGCGCGCATGCCGCGGATCGAGGACCTGCCGCTGCCCGCACAGAACGAGATCCGTGCCCGCCGCGGCGAAATGCCGGAACCACATCCCGAGAAACGCCGCACCTCGCTGTTGCAGCGCCTAGCCGCGGTCGGCCTCGGCCGGCGCGAAGAGGAGGAGCCCATGGCCCAACAGTCCAATCCGACGCCGCGACCGCAGCCGCAGGCTGCAACCCGTGCTCCGGCTCCCCCGCCGCGACGGCAGGAGGAGGCGCACGACCCGGTCTCCGAATATGCCAAGCGCTCGCCCGCGCCCCGGCCGGCCCCGCAGGGGCTCGACCCGCACGGCCGGCCGGCACCGGTGCACAATCCGATTGATGAGGATCACCTGGAGATCCCGGCGTTCCTGCGCCGCCAAGCGAACTGATCCGGGCCACGCCGCGGCGTTCGTATCGGCGTTGCGGCGGACGCGCTTTGCCTCCCCGACCGGCTGCGGCGACCTTCCCGCATGGGGAGGTGAAACAGTTTTTGCCGCTCGGCTCGGATTCAAATTGTTTGTACCCCGCGCTTCTGGTGCCAGTGATTCGCGCAGCCGAGGCCGAGCCTGTGGAGAACTCGGCGCCTCGGAATCCGAAAGGAGGACAAGCCATTCGGCGAAATTTCGTTTGTGGGCCGGTTGTTAACGGCAGAGGTAACAATCGGTAAAAAACCGTGAATTGGACTTGCCCCGACGCATGGTTAATGTGTTCGTCGTAGGGGCTTACTGCGTCGGGGGACCGCGGGCGGCAACGATCCGCACGATAAAATTCCCGGCCATCGACAGCAAGCGGAAGCCCATCGGGGGTTGCCGATCGTGTGCGCTCGTCGTGGGCGAGGCGATGCGGTGAAGGGGCAGAACGAGGCATGAAAGCGGGCAAGCAGACCACGCTTCGCAGCCGAGCCGCCGTTTCCGGGATCGGCGTCCACTCCGGGCTTCCCGTCACGCTCACGTTGCATCCGGCCGATGCCGGAACCGGCGTCGTCTTCATCCGCTGCGTGGGCGGCAGGCGGCAGCGCGAGATCCGCGCCAATGCCCGGTCGGTCACGGCGACCGAGCTTGCGACCGTGCTGGGCGATGCCTCGGGGCCCGGCGTCTCCACGATAGAGCACATCATGGCGGCGCTGTGCGGGCTCGGCGTCGACAACGCCATCGTCGAGCTCGACGGCCCGGAAGCGCCGATCATGGACGGCAGCGCCGCTCCCTTCGTGCAGGCGATCGACGAAGCCGGCATTGTCGCGCTGCCCGCGGCGCGCCGGTATACCAAGGTGCTCAAGCCGATCCGCATCGCCAAAGACAATGCCTATGGCGAGCTGAAACCCTATGATCGCGGGTTCCGGGTCGAGGTCGAGATCGAGTTCGATCACCCGCTGATCGGCCGGCAAGCGCTGGCCGTCGAGGTCGGCCCCGCCACGTTCCGGCGCGAGATCGCGCGCGCGCGCACCTTCGGCTTCCTCCGCGACGTGGGCAAATTATGGAGCGCCGGCTACGCGCTCGGCGCCACGCTGGAAAATACCCTCGTGGTCAGCGACGATCGCGTGCTCAATCCCGGCGGACTGCGATTTGCCGACGAGTTCGTGCGTCACAAGGCGCTCGACGCCATCGGCGATCTGGCGCTCGCAGGCGCGCCGATCCTGGGCGCCTACCGCTCGGTGCGCGGCGGCCACAAGCTCAATCACGCGGTGCTCACCGCGCTGATCGCGGACCCCACCGCCTGGACCATCGTGGAAGAGGGCAAGCCGCGGCCGCGCGGTCACGCCGAGCTGCCGGTCGGGATGGTGGCGCCGGCCTACGGGCCGGACCTGTCCTGAGCCGGGCGCGAGCGCGCCATATTCCCGGCCGAATGTCCTCGTAATCGCATGGTCAGCCGAACGTTTTTCGGCTACTAGGCAGTCGGGACCGGCTTTGGGGGCCGGGGCCGGGGCTGCGGGGGACACGGATTTACATTCCATCATGATTTCGCGTTTGCCGACGTCACGGTCGAGGCGAAGGCGGGGATCGCTGCCCCGCGCGCTCATGCTCGTGCTCGCGGCCGCCGCGCTCTCCGCCTGCGCCTGGTTCGGCGACAAGGACCTGCCGCTGTCGGATGATCCGCCCGATCGGCTCTACAACGAAGGCCTCTATCTTCTGAACACCAAGCACGACTTCAAAGCCGCCGCGAAGAAATTCGAGGAGGTCGATCGCCAGCACCCCTATTCGGAATGGGCGCGCAAGTCGCTGATCATGACCGCCTATGCCTATTATGAGAGCCGGCAGTACGACGAGGCCATCGTCTCGGCCAAGCGCTACGTGACCCTGCATCCGGGCAGCCCGGACGCCGCCTACGCGCAATTTCTGATCGGATCCTCGTATTTCGAGCAGATCCCGGACGTCACCCGCGATCAGCTCGGCACCGAAAGGGCGCTCCAGTCGCTCGACGAGGTGGTGCGCAAATTCCCCAATACCGAATATGCCGCGAGCGCCAAGCGCAAGATCGACGTCGCCAAGGATCAGCTCGCCGGCAAGGAGATGACGATCGGTCGCTATTACCAGGAGAAGCGCGACTACACCGGCGCGATCAACCGGTTCAAGGTCGTGGTGACCCAATATCAGACCACGCGGCACGTCGAAGAGGCGCTGATGCGGCTCGCCGAGGTCTACATGGCGCTCGGCATCGTCGACGAGGCGCAGACCGCCGCCGCGGTGCTGGGCCACAATTTCCCGGACAGTCCCTGGTACAAGGACGCGTATCGCCTGGTGAAATCCGGCGGGCTCGAACCGCGCGAGACCGAAGGCTCCTGGATCAGCAAGGCCTTCAGGAAGCTCGGCCTCGGCTGAGATTCATGCTGATCCGACTCTCGATCCGCGACATCGTCCTGATCGAGCGCCTCGACATCGAGTTCGCTGCGGGCCTCGCGGTACTCACCGGCGAGACCGGGGCCGGCAAGTCGATCCTGCTCGATGCCTTCGCGCTGGCGCTCGGGGCGCGCGGGGATGCCGGCCTGGTGCGGCACGGAGCGGAGCAGGGTCAGGTCGTCGCAGCCTTCGAGCTCGACGACGACCGCCATCCGGCGCGCGACATCCTCATCGACAACGGCATCGCCGTCGAGGATCCGCTGCTGCTGCGCCGCGTCCAGCTCGCCGACGGCCGCACGCGGGCATTCGTCAACGATCAGCCGGTCAGCGTCCAGGTGCTCAAGAGCCTCGGCGTGTCGCTGGTCGAGATTCACGGCCAGCACGACGAGCGGGCGCTGGTCGATGCCGCCACCCACCGCAGGCTGCTCGACGCCTACGGCAGGCTCGAGCCGCAGGCCGCGGCGCTGACAGCGGCCTGGAAGACCTGGCGCACCGCGGGCGAGGATCTCGACGCGCACCGGGCCCGCGTCGAGGAGACCCGCCGCGAGGCGGAATTTCTGCGGCACGCGGTCGAGGAGCTGCGCACGCTCGCGCCCGAGCCCGGCGAGGAGGCAAGCCTCGCCGACCGCCGCGCCACGATGATGCAGGCCGAAAAGGTCGCGGGCGATCTGCACGATGCCCATGAACTGCTGGCCGGCTCGGGCTCGCCGCTGCCGGGACTGGCCGCCGCCGTTCGCCGCATGGAGAAACGCGCCGCGCAGGCGCCGGCGCTCATCGAGCCGGCCGTGAAAGCGCTCGACCAGGCGCTGATCGCCATGGAAGACGCCCGCGCGCATATCGAGCATGCGATCCACATCGCGCGATTCGATCCGCGCGAGATCGAGCGCATCGAGGAGCGGCTGTTCGCGTTGCGCGCCGCGAGTCGCAAGTACAACGTCGCGGTCGACGAGCTTGCGGCGCTGGCGGCCCGCTATGCGACGGATCTCGCCGCGCTCGACGCCGGGGCCGAGGCGCTGATCGGGCTCGAGCGTGCCGCGCGCGAGGCCGAGGCGTGTTATCGCGAAGGTGCGCAAGCGCTGTCCGCGGCGCGGCGGCGCGCGGCGGCCGCGCTCGACCGCGCCGTCAACGCCGAGCTCAAGCCGCTGCGGCTCGAGCGCGCGCGGTTTCTCACCGAGATCGCGACCGACCCCGCGGCTCCCGGTCCCGACGGCATCGATCGCGTGGAGTTCTGGGTCGAGACCAATCCGGGCACGCGGCCGGGACCGCTGATGAAGGTCGCGTCCGGCGGGGAGCTGGCGCGCTTCCTGCTCGCGCTCAAGGTGGTGCTGGCCGATCGCGGCTCGGCGCCGACCCTCGTATTCGACGAGATCGACACCGGGGCGGGAGGCGCCGTCGCCGACGCAATCGGCGTGCGGCTCGCGCGGCTTGCCGCGCGCGTCCAGGTGATCGCGGTCACCCACGCGCCGCAGGTCGCCGCGCGCGCGGGGCGCCACTATCTGATCACCAAGCAGGCGCTCGACCGCGGTAAAAGGGTCGCGACCCGGGTTGCGGAAGTGACCGCCGACCACCGCCGCGAGGAGATCGCCCGCATGCTGGCCGGCTCGGAGATCACCGAGGAGGCCCGCGCCGCCGCCGAGCGCCTGATCCGCCCGGCCGCGGGTTGACGAGCGGCGAATTTCGCGGCTGTAAAGTTTCGATCCGAGACGCGCGACGTACTCCTCACCCTCCCCTGGAGGGGGAGGGTCGCGCGCGAAGCGCGCTGGGTGGGGTGATGCAGCCTCACCCCCACCCGGCTCGCGTCTTTGACGCTCGCCGACCTCCCCCCTCGAGGGGGAGGTGGGAGATTGTTGATGCTCATGCGCAAGCGCGACACCGCCCAAATCGCCGTTTCCGAGCTGAGCGAGGCGCAGGCGAAAGCCGAGCTCAAGCGGCTCGCCGCGGAAATCGCCGTGCACGACAAGCGCTACTACCAGGAAGACGCGCCGAGCGTCAGCGACGCGGAATACGACGCGCTGCGCGCGCGCAACGAGGCGATCGAGGCACGGTTTCCCGCGCTGGTGCGGCCGGATTCGCCTTCGCGAAAAATCGGCGCCAAGCCTGCGGAGAAATTCGCAAAGATCCGGCACGCGGTGCCGATGCTCTCGCTCGCCAACGCGTTCTCGGACGAGGACGTGATCGATTTCGTCGAGCGCATCCGCCGCTTCCTCGGGCTTGCCGCGGACGAGAAGCTCGCGTTCACGGCCGAGCCGAAGATCGACGGCCTGTCCTGCTCGCTGCGCTACGAGCGCGGAACGCTCGTGCATGCGGCGACCCGCGGCGACGGCACCGTCGGCGAGGACGTCACCGCGAACGTGAGGACGCTCGAGGACGTGCCGCAACGGCTGCGCGGCAAGAGCGTGCCCGACATCTGCGAGGTGCGCGGCGAAGTCTACATGACCAAATCCGCGTTCCTGAAGCTCAACCAGCGCCAGGCGGCCGCGGGCCGCCAGGTTTTCGCCAATCCGCGCAACTCCGCGGCGGGCTCGCTGCGCCAACTCGATCCGGCGGTGACGGCGTCGCGGCCGCTCGGCTTCTTCGCCTACAGCTGGGGCGAGACGAGCGCGATGCCGGCCGACACCCAGTCCGGCATGGTGAAATGGTTCGCGAGCTGCGGGTTCAAAACCAATCCGCTGATGAAAGTGTGCCGTTCGGTCGAGACCATGCTGGCGTTCCACCATGAGATCGAGGCCGAACGCGCCACGCTCGACTACGACATCGACGGCGTCGTCTACAAGCTCGACCGCATCGACTGGCAGCAGCGGCTCGGCTTCGTCTCGCGCACGCCGCGCTGGGCGATCGCGCACAAGTTCCCGGCCGAGCAGGCGACCACCATCGTGCGCGCGATCGAGATCCAGGTCGGCCGCACCGGCGCGCTCACGCCGGTGGCCAAGCTCGAGCCGGTGACGGTCGGCGGCGTCGTGGTCCAGAACGCCACGCTCCACAACGAGGACGAGATTTTGCGCAAGGACGTTCGCATCGGCGACACGGTGACGATCCAGCGCGCCGGCGACGTGATCCCGCAGGTGCTCGGCGTCGTGTTGGAAAAACGGCCGAAGGACGTCAAGCCCTATCGGTTCCCGAAGACCTGTCCGTGTCACCTGCACACGCCCGTGGTGCGCGACGAGACCGCGACCGGCGAGGCCGGCGCGGTGTCGCGCTGCAGCGGGGAGTTCGCCTGTCCGTACCAGACGATCGAGCACCTGAAGCATTTCGTCTCGCGGCGCGCCTTCGACATCGACGGGCTCGGCGAAAAGCAGATCGAATTCTTTTACGAGCAGGGTTGGCTGCGCGAGCCGGCCGATATTTTCACCCTGGAGCAGCGCAACAAGACCATCCGGATCGAAGAGCAGGAAGGGTTCGGCGAGACCTCGGTACGAAATCTGTTCCGGGCGATCGAAGCGCGCCGCGAGATTCCGCTCGAGCGCTTCCTCTATGCGCTCGGCATCCGCCACGTCGGCGAGACGACGGCGCGCGTGCTCGCCCGCGCCTACGGGTCCTGGGAGGCGTTCCTCGAAGCTTGCGAAAGACTCGTCGCCGGCGATGCGGACGCGCGCGAGGAGCTCGATGCCATCGACCAGATCGGCGAGACGGTGATCGAGGGGCTCGCCTCCTATTTCGGCGAGGAGCACAACCGGCGCATCGTCCAACGCCTGACGGAACAGGTGCGCATCCTCGACGCCGAGCGGCCCGCGCGGCATTCCGCCGTCGCCGGCAAGACCGTGGTGTTCACCGGCGCGCTCGAGAAGATGACGCGCGAGGAGGCCAAAGCCATGGCCGAGCGGCTCGGCGCCAAGACAGCGGGCTCGGTGTCGAAGAAGACCGACTACGTGGTCGCCGGCCCCGGCGCCGGCTCCAAGCTCGCCAAGGCCAAGGAGCTCGGCGTCGAGGTGCTGAGCGAGGACGACTGGCTCAAGCTGGTGGGGGAAGGGTGACACCTAGCGGTACGTCGTCGTGGTTCGGCGCTGAATGTCGATGATGCCGACCGCGACCCTGTAAGCTTCACCACATCGCCGGAGAGCGGATCGGCTTGCATGGCGCTAAGCGCCGCCATGATGCGCGCTTGGTCAGCGGCGGGAACGCGGCTTAGACTTTTTCGCGCGCGATTGCTGACGGCGACGGCCCAGCTCATGGCGAAGTTGCTCGAAAGTTACAAATTTGCCTTCAGCCAACTCCCCGCTACCTTCCTTGATGGCGGCGACCTCGTCAGCCGTCGGCTCCGCTTCCGGCAGCTTGCCAATGCGCTGGTGGACGCTCCGGGCTTCAGCCGCGCGAATGTAATGCCGCAAAGCCTCACGCACTAGCTCGGAGCGAGTTCGACGTTCTTGTCGCCGAACACGCTCGAGCTCGTCCGCCATTTCCGGCGGGAGCGATATGGAAAACGTCGCCGAAGTGCGATTGATGGTCATGGCGAGTCATACTAAGTATTACAATGTAACAACGCAAGTCCTCCGGTTGGGCCCGAGTCATGAGTCACGCGGCACCGAGCGGCCGTGTCGCCCGCCCGAGCCAGTTCCCCGTGTCGGCATCGACCAGCGGCGCGAGGGTGTCGCGCACCCGGGTGTGATAGGCATCGAGCCACGCGAGCTCGTCGCCCGTCAGCAGGCGCGGCTCGATCAGACGAACATCGATGGGGGCGAGCGTGAGCGTCTCGAAGGCGTTGAGCGGTTTTTCGGCGCCGACCGGAGCCCGGGCCTCGACGACCAGCACCAGATTCTCCACGCGGATGCCGTAGGCGCCGGTCTTGTAATAGCCGGGCTCGTTGGAAAGGATCATGCCGCGCTTGAGCGCGATCGTGCCGAGCTTGGAGATGCGGGCCGGGCTCTCGTGCACGGAGAGATAGCTGCCCACGCCATGCCCGGTGCCGTGGTCGAAATCGAGCCCCGCGGCCCACAGATATTGCCGCGCGAAGCTGTCGAGCTGCGCGCCGGTGGTGCCGTCGGGAAACAAGGCCCGCGCCAGCGCGATATGGCCCTTGAGCACTCGGGTGAAATGTTCGCGCATTTCTTCGCTCGGGGTTCCGACCGCGATCGTGCGGGTGATGTCGGTCGTGCCGTCCTCGTATTGCGCGCCGGAATCGACCAGGAACAGCTCACCCGGCGCGATGCGGCGGTTGCTGGCGCGGGCGACGCGGTAATGCACGATGGCGCCGTTCGGGCCGGCGCCGGCGATCGTCGGGAACGACACGTCTTTGAGCGCGCCGGTCTCGCGCCGGAACGTCTCCAGCGCCGCGACCGCATCGATCTCGGTGAGCTTGCCGCTCGGCGCTTCGCGGTCGAACCAAGCGAGAAATTTTGCCATCGCGGCGCCGTCGCGACGGTGCGCGGCACGGGCGCCGTCGATCTCGACCGCGTTCTTGACCGCCTTCATCAGCGCGATCGGATCGGCGCCGCGCAGGATTTTTCCGCCGCTCTCG
>WNFY01003199.1_pt1 | contig 29694 bp, 30 predicted proteins | sample 5400091 | NCBI WGS metagenome assembly WNFY01 (sample SAMN13153364, study PRJNA577476) | soil metagenome | isolation source: 60 cm soil or saprolite under grassland replicate 1 | place: USA:California | collected 2016-06-15 | reverse complement strand
CGGTGAGGTCGTGCAGGTTGTACAGGTCGCTGATCTCGATGGTCAGCTGCCCGCCGGGACCGCCCCGCACCGGACGGGACGGCACGGCCGTGGCGCCGGCGAGGAACGGGCCCATGATCGAGTGCGGGTCGGTTTCCAGCTGGCCGGGAGTGTCTTGGGCGATCACCGTTCCGCCGCTGGCACCAGCCCGGGGGCCGAGTTCGATGACCCAGTCGGCGGAGCGGATAAGCTCCCGCTCGTGCTCGACGACGACCACAGTGTTGCCGTTTCCCGCCAGGGCGGTGATCGTTTTGCGAAGCCCCGCGACGTTGCTCGGGTGCAGGCCGACCGATGGTTCGTCCAGCACGTAGAGCATGCCTGTGGTGCTGGCCCGTACCGTCGAGGTGAGCTCGATCCGCTGCCGCTCCCCCGTCGACAGCGAGGCACCGGCCCGGTCGAGTGTCAGGTAGCCGAGGCCGACGTCGAGCAGCGGCGTGAGCCTGCCGTTCAGTTCGGCCAGCAATCCGCCGGTCATCCTGCTGAGTTCGGCGGGCAGTGCGGCGGGCAGGCCGGCGGCGAACTCGTGCAGCTCCGCCAGGCCGAGCGCGCTGATTTCGGCGATGTTGCGGCCGCCGAGCTGTGAGGTCAGCGCCTCGGGCCGCAGCCGGGTGCCGTGGCACACCGAGCAGACGCGGGTGATGAGGAAACGCTGCACCAGGCGGCGGGTGCGCTCGTTGTCGCTGCGCAGCGAGCGTTCCACCGCGGCGACGGCGTTGTCGTAGTTGACCGACAGCTGCACGGTCCGCCCGCTGCGGCCCGAGCGCAGCGTCACCTGCCGCCGGACCGGTTCACCGTGCAGCACGATGTCGCGCTCGCGGGAGGTCAGCGACCGGTACGGCACATCGAGCCGGACCCCGAGCTCGCGCGCGGCATACATCGACAGCCGCCGCCCGCCGGAATTCCACGGCAGCACCGCGCCCTGCTCGATCGTCTTGCCCGGGTCGGGAACCAGGGCGGCGATGTCGACCTCGGACCGCACGCCCAGGCCGTGGCAGGCCGGGCACGCGCCGTAGGAGTTGAAGGCGAAGGACTCGGCGCTGGGGTGCTCGAAACGCGCGCCGCACACCGCGCAGACGATCTCCTCGCCGTACGTAGCGATCGACGGCGCTACCCGGTGGCCATTCGGGCACAGGTGCGAACCCAGCCGCGACATCATCAGGCGCAGCACGTTGAGCACCTCAGACATGGTGCCGACCGTGCTGCGCGGCCCCGGTACCGGCGGGCGCTGCCGCAGCGCCAGCGCGGCCGGAAGGTGGTCGATCCGGTCCACGTCCGGCCGCTGGGCCTGGGTCAGCCGCCGGCGGCTGTAGGTGCTCAGGCCCTCCAGGAACCGCTGCATGCCCTCGGCGTACAGCGTGCCCATGGCCAGCGACGTCTTACCCGATCCGGACACCCCGACCACCGCGACCGTCCGCCACAGCGGCACATCAACGTCGATATCCCGCAGATTGTTGTGCCGGGCCCCGCGCACCGCGATGACCGTGGGCAGGGTTCCCGGCACGCGAATACCACTGGTGGTGGCGCCGGGCTGGGCGGCCGGGCCAGGCCGGGTTCGCCGCGTCACCGGGGTGGTCTCCGTCATGATGGCGTTCCTCATTGGTGGCTAGCGGCGGCATATGACGGTGCCGGCGGGGTCACGCCGATGGCGGTGTCGAAGAGTATCTGCTGCAGCGGGCGGGGCAGGTCGCCGTTCCAGACCAGGGCCGCCGTCGCGGTCAGCGGGTGGCCGGCGATGCTGACCCGGGCCATGTCGCCGGCGCCGGCCGGGCGGGGTAGCCGGATCACGCCGGGCGGGGGTCCGGCGATGGCGGTGGGGCCGGTCAGCACCGCGGTGGGCCGGCTGGCGGTGGCGGCGAAGGTGAGCGCCATCGGCAGGGAATGCCGCACCGGGAGCAGCCGGGTGCCGACGAGCTGTTCCAGCCGCCCGATCTGCTGGCTCAGGGTCGGCCGGGCGATGAACAACCGCTCCGCGGCGCGGGTGAACGTGCCCGCGTCGGCGACCGCGACGAAGTACCGCAAGTGCCGCAGCTCAAGACCCTGCGGCGCCTGTGTGTCCGGCGCGGGTAGCAGAACCGGTTCCGCCGGTGATTGCTTCATGTCTGTCACCTGTATCCCATTCGGGCCAGACCCGCACCAGGGCCGGCGCTCACCGGCCCCGGTGCGTCCTGGTCAGGGGTGGACCGGTCCGCTGGGCCCGCGGTCGAGGCGCAGCGACTGCATGATGGCGAACGTAGTGGTGGTGGTGAAAATCTCGATGTCCGCTGCGGCCAGCACGCCGGTGTACTTCGCGATGACGGGCGCGGCCGCGCGCTCGGTGACGGTGTCGAGGTGGGCTTTAACCCCGGCCCAGACGTTCTCCCCGTACCTCACGAAGTAGGGCGTCGGGTCGACGGTGGCCAGCGCCTCTCTCGCGCTGGCTTCGATGTCGGCGATGTACTGCTGGTGAACGGCGATGTCGTCGCGGGTGGCGAGCCTGCCGAGGTGCCCGCCGATGAAGTGTTTCCACGGGTAGGACAGCGCGGTGGCCGGGGCCTGGATGTACCCGGGGACGTCCTCGCTGAGGTTGAGGTTGTAGATGGGCACCCAGCCGGCATTGACGATGTCGATGAGCATGAGGGTGTCGTGGCCGGGGAAGTGGATGTAGATGTTGTCCGGCGAGTGGTTGGGGCCGTGCCAGGCCAGCTCGGCGCGCTCACCGCCCACCTCGAGGGTGTAGCGGTCGGCGAAGGTGATCTCCGGTGTCGGCCGGGCTGGGTCGTTGTCCCGCAGCAGCAGCCGCCGGGTCTCCTCGTGCCCGATGCGGACCACGTCCCCGTCGAACAGCGAGGACGCGCCGACGTGGTCGTCGTGATGGTGTGAGTAGACGAGGTGGGTCACCGTGTTGCTCACGCCGTTGGCGGCGGCGATCTCGTCCACGGCCCGCCGCAGGTTGTGGCCGATGCTCGGGGGTGCGTCGAACAGCACGACGCCGTCCCGGGTGGTCAGGAACGCCGACTGGTAGACGCCGTCGGTGACCCAGTACAGGTTCCGCTCGACGCGCCCGACGTAGTACCCCTGGTCGTTGAGGGCCGGGCCGAGCGCTGACCGGGGGACCGGCGCGTAGTCGGGCAGTGCTGGTGATGTCACGGGTATCTCCCTTGAATCTCGGGCACGTCCCCTGGCGGGCGTGCCAGCCTTCGCGACGGACCCAGGCTCGCCGCCAGGCAGGTGAGAGGTCGTCACCAGACCCCGGTGATTCGCGAGACCGGGGCATACTCGGGCGCCGTTGAGAGTGCGTACGCTGGCCTGGTACCGAGAGCGGAGGCGCTAGGAGTACGCCGCCGACGGCCGGGCGTCAGGCGCAGACACCAAGGCAGGCCCCGAAGGTGGCTCCAGCAGCACCCCGGCTGATCGACCGGGGCGATCTTCTCGCCGCCCTCGATCGCGCGGCGGCGGGGAAGGTGACGATCATCTCGGCTCCCGCTGGCAGCGGGAAGACGTCGCTGATGCGCGCGTGGGCAGACCGTCCGGGCCAGCCGCATCGGCTCGCCGCCGTGCAGGTGCAACGCGACCAGCACGACGCCCAGCTTTTCTGGCTTGCCCTAATCAACGCGGTCCGTCACGCCTCCAGCGTGGCCAGCCGCGCGGAACCGCCAGCAGCGACACCCGACTTCAACGGGCAGGCGATGGTCGACCGAGTGCTATCGGAGCTCGCCGACCATCGCGGTCGCGTCATCCTGGTCATCGACGATCTCCACGAGCTGAACTCGCCGGAGGCCCTCGCTCAGCTCACGCGCCTGCTGACGAACCTTCCCCCCCGCGTGCACGCGATACTGGCCACGCGTCGCGATCTCCAGCTGCGCCTGCACCAGCTGCGCCTGGCAGGCGAGCTGGCCGAGATCCGCGCGGCGGATCTGCGCTTCACCGAACGCGAAACTCGCGAGCTTCTCGATGCCTCGGGTATCGCGCTGTCCGAGGCCGGGGCAGCGCTACTGCACCAGCGAACGGAAGGGTGGGCTGCAGGCCTGCGGCTCGCAGCGATCTCACTGGCTGGTCACCCCGATCCCGAGCGTTTCGTCGCGGAGTTCTCCGGGAGCAACCGCACGGTCGCCGAGTATCTGATGGCCGAAATGCTGGAACGCCAGCCGGACGACGTGCAGCAGCTGCTGCTGCGCACCTCTTTGCTCGATCGCGTCAACGGTGAGCTGGCCGATCTGCTGACCGGCCGCTCGGGCTTGGAACGGATCCTGCTGGAACTCGAAGACGCGAACGCGTTCGTGGTATCCCTCGACCCCGAGCGCACGTGGTTTCGCTACCACCACCTCTTCGGGGATCTTCTCCGGCTGGAGCTGCGCCGGACCCAGCCCGAGGAAGTGCGGGCGCTGCACCGGCGGGCCGCTGACTGGTTCACCGAGCATGGCCAGATTGTCGACGCGATCCGGCATAGGCAAACGGTGGGTGACTGGCCTGGCGCGGCCCGGCTGCTCGCCGACCATGCGTTCAGCCTGACGCTCGACGGGCACTTGCAGACCATCCAGGCGCTGTTGCGGGCCTTCCCACCGGGAGTCCCCGCGGACGATCCGGAGCTGGCCCTGGTGCGGGCAACGAGTGATGTTTTCCAGGGACGCCTGGACGAGGCGGCCGCCCATCTGGCGGTCGCCGAGTTGCACGCCGAGACGGCGCCGGCGGATCGCCAGCGCCGCCTCCGGGTGGCAATCGCGTCGGTGAAGCTGTCGCTGGCCAGGCGGCGCGGTCACCTGGCCGGCGTCGCCGAACAGGCCAGGTTCCTCGCCTCACCAGTAACCGGGCAGTCCGACGAAGACATCGCGCTCGGCAGCGTCCTGCGAGCGGTGGCGCTGTACAACCTGGGGATCGTCGAGTCGTGGGCCCTGGGGCTTGAAGACGCTGAACGCCACCTGCAGGAGGGCGCCGTTCTGGCCCGGGAGATCGGTCGGCCCTATCTCGAGGTCGGCTGCCTCGCGCAGCTCGGTTTCGCGGCGAGGATCCACTCGTTCGCCACTTCCCGGCGCCGCTGCTACAAGGCGATAGCGCTTGCCGGGCGCTACGGCTGGGACACGCATCCGATCATCGCACCCGCGCTGGTAACGCTGGCCGCCAACATGATCTGGGCGGGTGAGTTCGACGAAGGCGAGCGATGGCTGCAGCGCACCGCACGGGCCCTGCAGACAGACGCCAGCCCGGGCATCAGCCAGCTGCTGCACATGGCGACCGGGATGCTCCACGCCGGCCGCGGCCGGCACCGCGAGGCGCTCGAGGAATTCAGCACGGCTGAACGCCTGCAAACGCAGCTGGCAGGCTGGCACACACTGGCGAGCCAGCTGGCCGGCTGGACGCTGGCCACCCAAGCCCGCCTGGGGATGTCCGGCGAAGCCGGAGCCTGTCTTGCGGCGCTCGCTGACGAGCGAGCGAACCTGGGTGAGATCCGTAACGCCGCGGCGTTGATCTGCCTCGCCGAAGGCAATCCGGCCGGAGCTCTCGGCGCGCTGCACGATGTTCTCGACGGCACCGCACCGGTCATCGGTGATGGCACGATCATTGAAGCTCACCTGCTGAGCGCGCTCGCCCACCATAAGCTCGGTGACCACCGTGCGGCGAACCAGGCAACCGAACGCGCCCTCGCCCTCGCCGAGCCTGACCGGCTGGTCCTGCCGTTCGCGATGAAGGGGTCACGGGAGCTGCTCGAGGCCCTGCCGCGGCATGAGACAGCTCACGCCGCACTGCTCACCGACATCCTCGACGTGGTGCATGGCTCATCCTTGATGGCCAGGGACCAGCCGCCACCGCCGCCAACCGAGGACCTCAGCCCGAGCGAGCTCAGGGTGCTGCGGTATCTCCCGACGAACTTCTCCAGGCCTGAGATCGCACGCGAGCTGTCGGTCTCGGTGAACACGGTCAACACGCACATCCGCAACATCTACGCCAAGCTCCAGGCCAGCGATCGCTCCGCTGCGGTGGAGCGCGCGCGAGAGCTGCGGCTGCTATCGGCCGGCGCGACGCGCTAGCACGCGGTCACCAGATCCTGGTGATGCGGGTTCACCTGCCAGCGCCCAACCATAGCTGCATGGACCAAGCACCCGCCCTGTACACGATCCGGATCAACGGCCACCTCGGCGCCACGGCGCTGTCCGCGTTCCCAGCCATGGTGTCGCAGCTTCAAGGCGCCGAAACCGTACTCACCGGCCGCCTGGATCGTTCGGCACTCTACGGCGTACTAGCTGAGATCGAGGCGCTCGGCCTCGACCTCGTCGAGGTCCGCCAGCTCACACCACAACGCAAATCACCAGAACCAGGCGACAGCCGCCCACCCTGACGGCCACTAGCTTGGGGCCACGTAAGGCTCGGACGAGGGATCGGCCGGGCCTGCAGACACGAACATCGGGAGGCATGAGATGCTCACCACTACCCAGCCGTCTATGACACGGCTCAAGGTGAACGAAGCGTGGTACGAGGCGCTGTTCGCCTCCGCGCTGCAGCCATCGGACTCCCCAACCGCCGAGGTGGTCGCCGAGGCCATCAGCTGCGCCCTGCGGCAGTTCGGCGTCCGTGGCTGCGCCGGCCGGATGGCACAGGAGTTCGGCAACCACCCCGACGCGGCCGCCAGCCGGATGCGCTGGGTGCGCCAGCTCGCCCATGCGGCGGGAGGCGGACGATGAACGAGACCTGTGACCGGTGCGGACCAGCGGTCCGCGCGGTCTACCGCGCCGGCCGGCATGGCGAGCTCTACCGCCCCGCCGGTGCTCCACGCCCCAGGAATGCGCCCATTGCGGCCTCGACGCGCCACCACCGACAACCAGCGTTAGCGAAACCGTGGGTGCGGAATAACCACCCACCTGCCGCGAGACGCCGCCTCACTGAGTTATTCGCTGCCCTGCTCCACGAGAGTCTGCAAGACGGAGCTGCTTTATAGCGGCGGCATTACGCGCCGGGCCGATTCCAGGTCCGATCACGCACCGTGATCGGGTCACAGGCCGGAGCGCTTGGCGGCCGATCAGGACCGTGGGCGCCAGCCGACGTGCAGGCTGAGCAGCATCCGGCGTGCACACCCCCGGGGCTGATGCTCCATGTCGGCCAATGCCAGCCCACGCTGAGCATCAAGACTGCTGCCGGGTGGGCCTTTGGAGCAGCCGGTTGTGCAGTTCGGTGGTGAGGGTGTGGATCTCGCGGGTCAGCTGGGTGTTGGTTTTGAGTTCCAGTTCTTGCTCGGTGAAGTCGTGGTCGGCTTTGGCCTGCTGGAATGCCGCCTGCCGGTTCTGGCCGATCATGACGAAGGTGGAGAGGAAGATCGCTTCCAGTGACACGATCAGCGTCAGTGTTGGCCACGGTTTGGATTCGATGAACAGCATCCAGATGGTGAATAGCGCGATTTGGAGGTAGACGAAGTTCATCGACCCGGCGAAGGCGGTGATCCAGTCGGCGATCCGCAGCTGAAGGTCCTCGGCCCGTTGCGCCTCTTGCGCAAGGACGACGGGGTGGTGCCGGATTCTGTCCGGTTGCGCGGTTTGCCGGTCATCTCCAGGCTCGGCCGCCTGGCCCGCGGCACCAGCGGCGTGTCGCGTCCGCTCCGGCTGGGCCTGTGGACCGTCTGAGCCTTCTGCGCTCGGGTTAGGTTTGGCCATTCTGGTGCCTCCGAAATCGTTTGGATCGCGGTCGTCGCGACGGTCGCGCCTGCCAAGCCCGGTCAGGGCTCGGCAGGCGCTCAGCGGGCGCCTAGCGGCCAGGGCCGTGGCGCTCCGCGCCCGGTATCAGGCTGCGTCGGCCATGACCGAGTGCAGGTTCTTCCCGGTCCGGCGCGCGTCGACGCCCATCACGATCAGCGAGACCCCGTAGATCAGGCTCCACAGCCCGAACAGCAGCGCGAGGGCGAACGCGCCGACACGCGGATGGGCGAACAGCACCACGCCGAACGCGACCGACACCAGCCCGGTCAGGAAGAACAGCGCCCGGGTGCCCGCGGTCTCCCCGCCGGCGAAGCCCGCGAAGATCTCAAAGATGCCGGCCGCGACCGCCCAGATCGCCACGATCAGCACCAGCACCAGCGCGGTGGGCCCGGGCCAGACCAGGGCGATCACCCCGGCCGCCACGTCAATCAGCGCCAGCAGCAGGTGGCCGATGACCGGGCCCGCGGTGGCGCTGCTGAAGGCCCGCATGCCCTCCAGGCCCGCGGCGATGAACGCGTAGATCGCGAACAGGATGACCAGCGCCAGGATCGTAACCCCCGGCCAGGCCAGGGCGATGATCCCGACGATGATGGCCAGCACGCCCCGCAGGATCAACGACGTAGACACCGACTTGAACATGACAGGTATTCCTTTCTTTTCGTCTTTTCGGCTCGGCGCGCCGTGCCATCTTTGGCGCCAGGGAGAAGCCGATCAATGTCAGTAGAAACGAGACCGTTGCCGTTGGCTAACATCTGCCGACAATAGACATATAGCTGTCGCCTTCTCATCGCCCGGCTGGCGGTGCCTGGGGCTTGCCCGGCCGGCCGGGCGCCGGGCTCAGCCTGAGGCGAAGGTAGGCAATGGCCCCGGGCATCAGTGGCAGCCAGTAGTTCACAATCCGATAGCCGAGCACCGCGAGGACCGCGGTTGGCCGCGGCGCGCCAAAGCCGACCGTGATGGCCACCAGCGTGACTTCTACTACTCCCAGCCCGCCGGGCGTGATGGGGAAAGCGCTCGCGATGTTCGCCACGGCGTATGCGAGCGCCAGGGGCCCAAAACCGGGCTGGTACCTGACGGCAAGGAACATCAGATCAAGCGACAACAGATCGAAGAGCAGATCCGCCGCGGCGAATGCGAAGCTTTCTGCGAACGCCCGCCCGGTCAGCGCGGACCCGGCGAGCGACGCAAGCAAGGCCGGGCGGGCGTGCCGCAGACCGGCGGCGTCGCGCGTCAACCCGCCAAGCCGCGGCAGCAGGCCGAACACGCCGGCCGCCAGCGCCACAAACAGCAAGCCGTGCACAATCCACCGCATCGCCGGCCGCCGCCGGTCTTTCCGTTGCGGCGACGCCTGCCCGGCCGGCTGCGGCGAGGCACCGCTGGCCGGCGCCTTCGGCCTAGGGTCCACGCTCTCGCTCCCGCCCTGCGTCGTTCGGCGTGGCCGTACGGGCCCGTCAGGAGGTCAGCCGGTGATGTAGAGCTCGTCCACGACGTCCATCACGCCGCTGGCCATCCAGGCGGCGACGACGACCGCGTCGTGTTCGGCCCAGTTGGCCACGTGGCCGGTCAGCATCACCGTGTTGCCGCGGGTGTCGACCGCGACGTCGCTGTCGTCGGCGATGAGCGCGTTGCGGTCTAGGGCGTCCTGAACGAGCAGGGTGACGTCGACCGGGTCGGCATCGACCCAGATCTCGATTTCGTCCTTGACGTTGCGGACGCCGACCAGCCCGGCAACGGCTTGTTCGGCGGCGGCGCGCTGCGCGCCGTAGCCCACGGTGCCGGTCAGCGTGAGATTGCCGTTGCTGGCGGTCGCCTCCACGCCATCCGGCACGGTGACGTTCGCCGCGAGCGCGTTGTTCGCCGCGGTGGTCAGCATGGCGTCGTCGCGGTAGTCACCAGGCGGCAGCACCACCTCCAGGTGATTGTGCACGTTGGCCACGCCGCCGACGCGTTGCGCCGCCGCGGCCGCTTCCATGTACTGCGGGTAGCTCGGCACGGTGCCGTTGAGCGCCACATCCCCGTTCATGTTCTTGACGGTGATGTCGGCCGCGTCGACGAGCGGGTCGAAGCCGAGTTCCGTTTCGGTTGCCTCGCGGATGTCCTTTGTCTTGCCCACTTCTGTGTATCCTCTCCGGTGACCGATGAGACGGCGGATTCGCCGCTCGTTGGCCAGTTCACCCCGCAATCTCGCGGTGGTAAAGGCGATGGTGGCTCTGGTGGTATTGCCCGCTGCTATAGGAATGAGCACGCCGCTGCGGAGCAGGCTGTGCGCGCGATCCGCAGAATGACTCAGGTATTTATCCCGTCGGGCGACGCCGGCTCGCCGTCGGGTGGTGGCCCTTCGGGGGTGGTCGCCTGCCACAGTTCCCTGACGAGTATCTGCAGGGCGCCCGCGGCCGGGATGGAGATCAGGGCTGCCACGAAGCTGCCGAAGAAACCGCCGACCCAGCTGCCGATGGATGTCCCCACCAGGACCGACACCAGCACCAGCAGCGGATTGACATTCACCGTGCGGCTCATCACCACCGGGTTCAGCACATGGTTCTCAATCTGCTGGTAGGCGATGAACACGGCCGCCGTGACGATGCCGGCGGTCAGCGAATGGCCGAGCGCGAACAAGACCGTGGGGATACCTGCGAGCGCGCCGCCGACCATGGGCAGGAAGTCGACCAGGGCGACCCATATCGCCCATAGCAGCGGGAAGGGAATTGCCAGGGCAGTGAGCGTGACGAACACCACGACACCGGCGATCACGGACGTCAGGAGGTTTCCTACCATGTAGCCGGTGACCGACTGGTTGATCTCATGGGCTATCCGGGCATAACGGGTGGCGCGCTCCGGCGGCATCAGGCTCAGCAGGCCCCTGCGCATCTTGGGGCCCTCAAGCAGCAGGAGCAGGGCGAGCACGGCGATGCTCCCCAGCGTCGCCACCAGCGACATCGCGCCCTTCCCGACGGTGAGCGCCGGCTTGGCCAGGCCGGCGCCCAGGCTCTGCAGTTTCGGTGCGTTCCGTTGCGCCCAGGCCGCCAGGTGGAAGCGGCGCACCAGGTGGCCGATCGGACCGTGGCCGTGCTGCGCGTCCTGCACGTACGCGGGCAGCCGCTGCGACAGGTGGGTCAGCCCGTGCACCAGCGGATGACCAAACGCCAGCACGAGGCCGGTGAAGACCAGCGCCGCCCAGATGGTCACCACGGCCACCGCCCAGCCGCGCCGCCGGATCCACCGGTGTTGCAGGTAGACCACCAGCGGGTTCAAGATCAAGGCGATGAACCCCGCGACCATCATCATGAGAAGAACGTCCCGCAGCCGGTAGATGAGCTTGCCCGCGAGGTAGGCGAAAGCCACCACGGCGACAGCGGTGATGATCGTGGCCAGCGGGACGCCACGGGCCGCCGCGGCGACCCGCAGACGTCCCCGCCGGGTGGGCGCCCCGGTCACGGTGCCAGCAGGCATCTCCGCTGGCCCGTCCCCCCCGGCGTGGTCTGCGCCGACGGCCGTCACAGCCACCGCCTCACTGGCTCGAGTCCAAGCGGCCGCGGCACGCCCGCCGCCGTAAGGCCGCGCCGCCCGTCCTCCGCGCCGCCAGCGCGGAACCACAGGATCGGGGCAAAATCTGCCGACATGCCGCTCATGTGATCCTCCGGCGACTAGTTCCCTCATCTGAACAAATGCAGCAGCAACCAGCGTCGTTGGCTAAGACGCCAGAGCAATAGCGCGATAGGCGCGGGCGAGCCCGGCCCGCCGTCAGGCGCCGCCGGGCTGGAGATCAGCGAGGATCGTGCGCACCTGAGCCCGGGAGCGCACACCGAGCTTGAGGAACGAGCGGTAGAGGTGCCCACGTCGGCGGACGGGTCACAAGGTCATGCAGTCGGCGGTGTCGAAGAGCACCTGCTGGAGCTGGCGCGGCAGATCGCCGCTCCATACCAGCCCCGCGGTGGCGGCGAACGGGGATCCTTCGACGCGGGCGCGGACCATGCCGTGGCTGCCAGCAGCCGGATCCTGCTCGGCCGGTCCGGGCAGGTTCCCGGCGGGATGCTGCGGGCCGGTCAGGACCGCGGTGGGCCGGCTGGCGGTTGCCACGAAGGCGAGGGTCATCGGCAGCGACCGCCGGAACGGCGGGTCGGTGAAGCCGAAGCGCGGGTTGCATTCCCGCATGACCGCCAGCCACGCGTCGTAAGTACCGGTGCTGAGGCGGCGCGGTCCGTGGATGACGTCCATCCGGGCGAGCTCGCCCAGGCCGATCACCCGGCGGGACGCAGCCGGGTGGCTGGGAGGGAGCCACACGTCGGGCTCAAAATCCCCCAGGCTCATCTCCTCCAGGGGAGGCGGCAAAGCCTCAGGTGCCACCGTCAGCCAGCCCAGGCCGGCATCGGCTCGGCGCTGACGGACCGGCGAGAACTCGGCGTCGAGGGTTGTCTCCATCCATGCCACGTCAACATCGGCGGCCGCGGCCGTGCGCCGCAGCCGCGACGCAACCTCGACGGCGAGGGCCTCGGGCAGGTAGGGCGGCACCATGAACCGCAGCCGTGGCCGTCCCAGGCCCGCTGCCTGGCGGGTCTGGCTCACCCCGTGATCGATCAGCGACAGCACGGTCCGGGACTCCTCCAAAAACACGGCGCCCGCGTCGGTCGGCCGCACGCCCTCCCGCCTGCGGTGCAGCAACGGCGTGCCGACCATCTCCTCTAGCCGCCGGATCTGCTGGCTCAGCGTCGGCTGCGCGATGAACATCCGCTCGGCCGCGTGCGTGAAGGTGCCCGCGTCGGCGACCGCCACGAAGTACCGCAGGTGCCGCAGTTCCACACCCTGTGGCGTCACGCTGCCCGCACCGGACGGCACCACCGGGGCCGCCTGCGCCTGCTCTATCCCGGTCATCGGCCTCACCGCGCCCACACCGGTGCCCAGCCCGCACCCCGCCGGGTCGACGCGAAATTCTCAGGGCGGCCGCCGCGGACACGGCTGCGATGTCGGTCACCCGCCGCGCAAGGCCGCATTGTCACGTTCCTGCCGCTTATCGGCAGCACGGGCTCCCGGGGGATCCCATACCGTCCTCACCTGGGCAATGGTGGCTGCTGTCACGTCGGCACCCCTTCCATTTGGCCCCAACGCTAGGCCCCGGGCGCGCCCGTGCCATCGGGCTCGGGTCACGAACCTCCGGCCAGGCGTGGTTCCCCGCGCACATCCCGGCCAGGACGCTGGCCTGGCTGGCGGCCCAGGCCCTGTGCGGTGGGCTCGGCGTGCCGGAGAGCCGCCCGGATCGTGCACATCCTCGCCGCTCTCGCCTCGTCGCACATCACCAGCCAGGTGCCGGCGCCAGCGGCGGAATGGACATGCGGCGCCTACGAATTCAGGTCCCGCCGGCTATGGGAAAGGGCCAGGCCACGGCGTACTATCCGCCGGTGGACAGCTCAAGCCCGGCCGCCGCCGAGCATTCCGCGGAAGTCGGCGGCGCGCTCGTTCCCCGCACCGCCCAGATTTCCGCGGACATCTACCAGCTGATCGTGCGGGAGATCCCGCAGGTGTCCGGCGATACGCGAGTCCTGAAGCTGCTCGAGGCCAGCGTGGGCGAGAACGTGGCCACCGTCTTGCACGTGATCCAGCACGGCATTGACCTGGGGAACGTGCATGCCCCGGCCGCCGCCCAGGAGTACGCCCGCCGGCTCGCGCAACGCGGGGTCCCCGTCGCTGCGCTGTTGCGGGCCTACCGCATCGGCTCGACCCGGTTCGAGGAATGGTGCCTGGAGGAACTGGCCCGGCGAACTGACGACGCGTCGCTCGTGAGCGCGGCCGCGATGCGGATCGCCAGGGTCCTGGCCGCATACATCGACAAGGTATCGGAGGAGCTGCTGTCCGCCTATGAGTCGGAGAAGGACAGCTGGCTCCGTAACCTGGGCGTGGCCAGGGCGGCCCGGGTGCGGGCCTTGCTGAGCGGCGACCGGGTGGACCTGGGTTCCTCGGAGGCCATCCTGGGCTACCGGCTCAGGCAGCGCCACCTCGGTGCCGTGGCCTGGATCGCCGAGGCGGGAGCAGACAGCGACTCTCTCGGACGGCTGGAGCACGCAGCCGCGGAGGTAGCGGTTCAGGCACAGTGCGGTGGGCGGCCGATCTTCATCCCGCAGGACGAATCCAGCGCGTGGGTGTGGTTCCCGCTCGGCTCCGGCCGCAGCTTCCCGGCACAGGCCGCGACAGCCGCGATCGCCGGTGGCAGCGCCGGGATCCGGTTCGCCATTGGTGCCCCAGCCCCTGGGGTGGCAGGTTTCCGCCGCACGCACCGGCAGGCGCTCAGCGCCCAGGCAGTCGCGCTGGCCGCCGGACCCTCAGGTCAGCTCGTGACCAGTTTCGACGAGGTCGCCCCGCTGGCCCTCATGTCGGGTTCGGCCGAGCTCCTGCAGGCCTGGGTCATCGAGACACTCGGCGCGCTGGCCGATGACGACGACCACAACGCCCGGCTGCGCGGCACTCTGGCCGTCTTCCTGCAGGAAAACGGCAGCTACAAGGCCACCGCTGAGCGCCTCACGCTGCACAAGAACACCGTCCAGTACCGGGTACGCAAAGCAGAGGAGAGTCTGGGCCGGCCCGTCGGCGAGAACCGCCTGCACGTCGAACTGGCCCTGCTCGCCAGCCAGTGGCTGGGGCCAGCAGTCCTAAGGCGCGTTATGTGAGTTGAACTTCGGCACGCTAGTACGTCGGCCGAGGGGCTTGATCGGCATGGGCTCCTGTGGCAGCAAGCAGTTGTCACACTCGCCCCCGCCACAGGAGCCCGTCATCATGCTGGCAACTGAGCTGCTGTTCGTCTGCGTGTGCTGCCTGGTCGATGACGCGATCAAGGCCAGCGTCCTGTCCATCCCGCGCCGCCCCGGCCCCGCCCCGGCCTGTACCGGCGCCGGGCTGCTGACCATCGCCTTGGTCCGCCACCTGCTCGGCCGCCGCAGCGAGAACGGATTCTTGGCCGAGGTCCGCCGCGACTGACCGCACCTGTTCCCGCACCTGCCCGACCAGCCGGAGGCCAGCCGCCGGACCCGCTGGCTGCGGGGCGCGTCCGGGCAGTTCCGGGCGGCCTGCGCAGCCTTGGTGCCTGCTGATCCCGTCCAGCAGATCGATACCTCCGCGCTGCCGGTTAAGCATCCCTCCCGGGTCCGCGGCCCGGATCAGCGGACCGGCCCGGGCAACGACCTGGCCGCCCGGTCCGGCCGGGACGGCGCGCACGCCGAATGGTTCTACGGCTTCCGCCTGGCCGCCCGCACCGACCTGGGCAGGCGCCTGGCCCGCGCCTGGTCCATCGTGCCCGCCGCCGTCGATGAACGCCAGATCGGCACCGGCCTGGTTGCCGGGGACGCCGCCAGCATTGATGCGCTCCTGCTGGACAAGGGCTTCACCGGCATCCGCTTCGCCGCCGAGATGGCCAGCGCCGGGATCGACGTGATCATCCCGCCCACCAGGAAGCAGCGCACCACCATGCCCACGACGCTGCAAACCCTGATCGCCAGGCTCCGCAACCGGGTCGAGACCTCCTCGCCCGCCACGGCGCCCACACCTTCGACGGGCTTCTGACCAGGACCGTTGCCACACTCGCGGCCCACACCCTCCTGCTCACCCAGCTCACCGACGCGGCATGAACAAGAACATCAACTCACATAACGCGCCTAAGGTGGGCTCGGCAGGCCCCTGGCCAGTGGCGTTATGTCTCCACACGCCGCACCACAGCGTTTCATCAGTCGCTCACAGCCCTGTTTCTGAGTTCGAAATGAGGCCCTGACCAGTCGGACGGCGGGATTTGAACCCGCGACCCCTTGACCCCCAGGACGTGGGGTCAGCCGTTTGCGCTGGTCAGTCCCGTCAAGCTGGGGGAGCGCTTGGTGTAGTGACATGCGGTTCGTCCCGTCGTGTGCATGACGTGTGGTCCCCAGATGGTCCCCAGATGACCAGGCGGGAGACGCACTTGATCCCCTCGATGCGAATTCGTGGCAAGACGGTCGCTGACGGCGTCGGTGCTGTTCGTGGGGCTGGTAACAGTCTCGGACGGTCTCGCAGAACCAGTGGTGGCTGCTGCGCAGTTGTGCTGCACCTGCTGGCCTGGGAACTGACGGTTTACAGACCCTCGGCAAGAGACTCAGCCACCAGCGCTGAACCGCTGATGTCGTCGCGAATGATGCCGTAGATGAAGCTATCGCGCCACTGCCCATCCCGGAAGTGCGTCCCCCGAAGTCGACCTTCCTGGCTGAATCCGCTCCGCTCTAGCGCCCGTTGCTCGGCGATGTTCTCGACCTCTGTCGCCGCCCAGACCCGGAACGCGGTTGTCGTCGAGAACAGGTATTCGACGAGCAGGCGCTGAGCCGCTGCACCGGCACCGCGTCCGCGCATCTCCGGAACGATCAGCACCCCAATCTCCCACACCCCAGGCCCGGGCCGTTCGGTCTCTCGCCAATCGACCCAGCCAACAAGGGCGTCGTCATCGACGGTGACGACGGCGAGACAGTAGGGACTTGACCCGAGCAACCCGTCCTGTTCCCAGCGCTTCCGGTAGCCGCCTGGCGGCGTGAACCCGACCCACTCGAACGGTTCCGAAAGCGCGGGGTCTGTAGCGAAACGGTCAAACAGCTCCAGGTCGGGCTCGGTGAACGGTCGAAGGCGCACAGGCAGCAGATCCATACCGCATTCTCACACAGAGGGGGATTGTAAGGATAACGTGGTGGTTCTCGGTTTGGGGTTTGATGTTGTGGTATGGCGATTCCGAGTGAGGTCCTCGACAAGCTGGCGTTGAAGTTCGAGGTGCTGCTGCCTCATCTGAACGAGCGGCAGCCCTCGTCCAGGCGCTTATGAGCAGTCGGTGTAGGGCACCGAGCTGAGGAGTTATTCATGGATGTCGCACTCGCCATTTCTTGACATGCTGAGGTACGAACTTTACCCCCAGTCGCGACGGCATCCATGGGGTCGTCCAGGAGAGATATCAGCCGCGGCAGCTCCGCGATTCCTCCCCCGTCAGACCACGCCGAGTCCCGGCGGCCTGGCTGACAAGGGCACCAAAGGCAAAAGGGCGCGGACAGTGCCGCTCATCGTGGAAATACGCCCGCTCATAGAAACTCGGCTTAGGGCCATCGGCGGCGATCCGCTGGCAAGGCTGTTCACCGGCCCGCGGGGCGGGCGGATCACTACCGCCGTGCTGCGGGATGCCACGCACTGGGACGAGGTTGTCATCCAGATCTGGTCGGGACGGCGGGATTTGAACCCGCGACCCCTTGACCCCCAGGCACGAATCTGGCGTCTGGCCCGGTCTGAGGGAGTCGGACGGAGAGCCTCTCACCTGCAGCAACGCCCTGGCTGAGTCGCGGCGAGTCCGGGGGAGCCGGAAGGCATTGGCTCCCGCGATTGGCTCCCCGGCTCCTAGGGGCGGGAGAGGGACTCGCGATGCCAATCAAGATCAACGACGACTTCATGTGCCTGGAGATCGACGGCATTGTCATCGCGACCGCGAGGGAACGACTCGACGGCTGGTGGGGGTCAGCCACTGGCCCCGATTCTTCGACCGCAACCAGGCGATCACCGCGCTGACGGTCACCGAACTCCTGGAAAGCGGCTGCGGCAGCAACGACCCGGTCGTGAAGGCACTCCGCGAGGAGCTGCGGTGACGACCGGCATATCAGGATCACCAGCGCGCTCACCATGGGCATCGTCTCGGCGACCGGGGTCAGGCGGACCCGGGTGGGTCGCGCAATCGGTGCTGGCGGGGCAGACTGGGGCTGTGACAACCGAGCAGATGGAGCTGATCTCCACCGACCCAACCGTGATGCACGGGCAGGCCGTGCTCGCTGGTACGCGGGTGCCGGTGAGCGTGATCCTTGACTGCCTGGCTGCCGGGATGACGGCCGATGAGATCATCGCCGAGTACCCGGTCGTCACCGCGCCGGGGGTCCGGGCAGCCGCCGCCTACGGGGCGGCGCTAGCCCGCGAGGAACTGCTGCCGCTGCCGCATGCCCGGTGAAGTTCAAGCTCGACGAGAACCTGCCGGTCTCGTCTGCACGTCTCCTGGCCAAGTCCGGTCACGATGTGGACACCGTCGCCGCCGAAGGCCTGACCGGAGCCGCCGACCCTGACGTGGTTGCCGCCGCTGCCGGGGAAGAACGGGTGCTCATCACCCTGGATCGTGGCATGGGAGACATCCGTGCCTACCCGCCGGGCAGTCACGCCGGGATCGTCGTGCTGCGCCTCACCGACCAGTCAGCGCCAGCCGTGGACGACGCGATCACTGAGCTAGCGAACTGGGCCGGGCTGGAGGCCCTCGCTGGGGTCGTGGCAGTACTTCAGCGCGGAATGCTGCGGATCCGCCACCCCTGAACAACCCGGGCGGCCAAGACCAGCCCGGTCGGGAGTGCTCCCCATTCTCCCAGCGGTCCGCTGCGCCAGTCCCTGCATCTCCAGGTCGTATGCCTGCCATCCGGCCAGCTGGGCGAGTTCGGCGGCGGCGGAGAAGAGCTGCCGTCGTACGCTTTCGACGCACCGGCAGTCTCGCAGCAGCGGTGTGATGTCGGTGTGAAGGTACTCAAGGACGGTCGGACGTGCCCGCCGCCAAGCCGGTTGTCGAGCACCCGGAACGCGTCGGTCGCCTCGCGGATCTCACGGACGTCGGCCATTCCGATGCAGCGAGTGCCCTTGCTGGGCATCAGGGCGGTCTGGGGCGCGACGATCCAGCGAAGCGCGGCCGAGGAGTAGGCGACAAGATCAAAACCTGACCTGACGAGTACCCGCCGCTGCTCAAGGTCGCCTTCAGACAGACCGCGGACGACGACGGCGGCATCGGCGGGCGTTGGCGGCATGTGGAGTGCCGCCTCGTCGGAAAGTCGATCATGCGCCATGCCGAGCCTGGCCAGAGTGACCGGGCGCCCGAGTGCGATGCTGAGCACTTCGGCTAATAACCGGGGCGTTGGCGGTCGTGGCTGCTCGCCGCGCAGCCAGCGTTCCACGGAGCTGTGGTTGTACTTCAGATCCCGGTATCCGCGCGTCTGCGCGAGGTCGACGACGCGCCTCGCAAGACCCTTGTTGGAGAAGCCCGTCTCAGCGATGAGCGCGGCGAGCTGGTGGTTGGGCTTCTTCGGCCGTCCAGCCATCGCGTGCGGCCCTTCCGCTTGCTTTCCCGGACTCAGTTAACGTCCAGTGCTTCACGCACACGGCAGGCTTTCCAGGATCACCGTGTTTTGCACGCCCCCTTGTGCACGCCCATGCCCTGGCCGCACGTCTTGCGTCCTGGCGGGGAGTTGCGGTTTCCTCCCAGCCTGAAGGGAGAACGCCGATGCGTAATGCCACTTCCCTCGATCGCGTTGTGGAGCAGTTCCGCGATGCCGCCGATACAGCGCATGCGCTCGCTATTCAGGAAGACGGAGAGACGGCGGACCCTGTAACAGGGATTCCGGTGCGTATCACCAAACAGAAAAAGGCTTGATGCTTAATGCCCTTGACAGCAATAGTCGCTTTGCCGCCCGTGATGCGCGTTCTCCGGGAGGCGGGACCGGCGCTGCGGGCGGGACCGGCGTACGCGCGGGCGCCGGCAGTCCCGGCAAGATGGGTGCTCGGGTGTCTGTTCCGCCTCCCTGGCACCGAGGGAACTGGATGACGAGCGCATGGCCGCTGCGGGACTTTATCGAGCTGGGCGCTCTGCCTGGTGCGGTGCCCTGCGCGCGCCTGCATGCCCGGCAATTGATGTGGGAATGGCAGCTCACTGGACTAAGCGAGAGCGTCGAACTCCTTGTTTCGGAGCTAGTCACTAACGGCGTCGCGGCTTCCCAGCGGCTGGAACGGATCTTCCCGGTACGGTTGTGGCTGCTGTCAGATAAGCACGGGTCTTAATCCTGGTGTGGGATGCCAGCACTCAGGCAGCGGTCCGCATTGAGACAAACGAGGAAGCGGAGAGCGGCCGGGGCCTGCTGCTGGTCGAAGCAATCAGCAGCCAATGGGACTGGCACCCGACACAGGAGATAGGCGGGAAAGTAGTGTGGGCAATGGTAACACAATGAGCGTGGCCAGCGATCTAATGTGGGCAGGGGATGGGCTCGAGGAAGTGAGAAGACCGCACCTGAGCAGATCCGGACGTACAGGATCGCCCACGATGTCACCCGCAACATCATCCAGCTCTCCGGGCTGCGTCGACCGCCCGAACTGCGAGACCTTGCCAGACGATTTGGCATTTTCCATAGCTCGACCCAGCCGTTTGCGGCTGCGTTGAGTTGTCGAATTGAGCCGTACTAGATTAAGGCGGTGCTGCTGGCCCGGCGCCCGAGTCGGGCTCAGCCTGGGAAGCTTGCCCTGCGGACGCCGCGGGCCGCACCCAGATGGCTGGCTACTTTCCAGTCCACTCGCACACTCGGCCAGGCTCTGCAAAATGGCTGTCGTTCTCATTTCTGATTGTCCAGCTCGCGCCTGAGAGGATGACGGGGGACAAGCAGGAGCGCATGTGGCTTGGAGAATGAGGAGGCTGCGTGGCGTACCCCCCGATCGAGCCGTACGAGACCGGCATGCTCGACGCCGGCGACGGCAACTTCATCTACTGGGAGGCGTGCGGCAACCCGGACGGCTTGCCCGCGCTGGTCGTGCATGGCGGCCCCGGCTCGGGGTGCTCGGTCGGCGTGCGCAGGTCATTCGACCCGGAGCGCTACCGGATCATCCTGTTCGACCAGCGCAACTGCGGCCGGAGCACGCCACACGCGAGCGACCCCGCGGCCGACATGAGCCGCAATACGACCGGGCACCTGATCCGAGATATGGAGCAGCTGCGCGAGCACCTCGGCGTGGAAACGTGGCTGCTGCGCGGAGGGTCGTGGGGCGTGACGCTGTCGCTGGCGTACGCCGAACGCCACCCCGAACGCGTCGTGGGCATGCTCCTGGTCAGCGTTACGTCGACCCGCCGGTCAGAGCTGGATTGGCTGTACCGGGGTGCCGGGCGATTCTTCCCCGAGGCGTGGGCACGGTTCCGCGACTACGCCGGGGCCGGGAACTACCGGCTCCCGACCGACACCGAGCCGCCGATCGAGGATCTCCTGATGGCTTATTCCCGGCTCATGGAGAACCCCGACCCCGGCATCCGCGCGCGGGCCGCGGCCGAGTGGCTGTCCTGGGAGGACGCGGTCATCTCGATGGAGAGCAACGGCGAGCCGGGTCTGTACGGCAACCGGCCGGACAACGCGAAGCTCGCCTTTGTGCGGATTTGCTCGCACTACTTCGCCAATGACGCCTTCCTTGAGGACGGTGTGCTTATTCGCGAGGCGGGCAAGCTGGCCGGGATTCCCGGCGTCCTGATCCACGGCCGCAGCGACCTCGGCGGCCCCGTAATCACCGCATGGGAACTCGCGCGTGCATGGCCCGGCGCCGAACTCATCGTCATCGACGACTCCGGACACACCGGCAGCACAGCCATGCAGGAGGCAATGCACGCCGCCGCCGACAGGCTGCTCGCGGCGATCACCGAGCGGACGGCGACCGGCAGGCGGTGAGCCACAGTCCCAAGCTGATCTTCGGTTCTCGGTGGGACATTCGCGGGGATGCGGCGACCATCGCCGCCCACCTCAAACACGCCGTCCGCAGCTCACGGCGTATCCACTGACGGCAGAAACGATCATCGGTAAAGTCATCGGCTCCACCGCAGACAAGAGGGCACTTCAACGCGACATCGCATGCTGGGAGCCCGATGCGTGCACGCCAACGCTATTCCCGCGGGTCCATGTCGCAGCTGAGGCGCTAGCGGATGCCAACGTGGGCAGTCATTGCTCCGCCCCGATGACGTAGCGTTCGTACGCCTGGTCAAGCTCGGGAGTTCCGGGTGGCTCCATGTACTCGCTGACCGTAGCCAGCTGGAACGAGCAATAGCGCATGGCCCGCAGCATCTCCTGCTCTTCCTCGGGGTACAGCTGGCGGCGGCGGCTCGCTCTGATCGTCCTCACGGCCGCGCGCATCTCGCGCAGCGCCTCATGGGCGACGCGGCGGATCGCGATGTTCAGCGCGCGCATCTGCTCGTCTGTGATGAAGCCGCTCTCGCTGCCCGGATTGGACGGATCCAGGGCACCGCCGCCGTGGAAGGCCTCAAGCTCGTTGCGGATCGCTTGGGCCACAACCCATGTCTCGAACTGATCCCAACTGATCCTCCGCCCCGCGCCATCGCGTAAGAGCTCGGGTCTCTCGCTGCCTGCCATGCTTCGGAGCGTAATCCGAACCGTCTCCAGGGTGGACGAAGCCGCTGAACATGCTGGGGCGGTCTGTGGCAAAGCCTTGCTCGAACTGAGCTGCCGCCCGCTGCAGGAGCCCTCGCTGCTGGCAGTGGAGGCCGGCCGGGTTGTTCCGCTGGCGGGGAAATTGTGGATCGGCGGCCAGCAGGTCTGGCTCGGTCCGGCACTGGCGGGCCTGGCCGGGCTCAGATCAATGTCGGCTTCGAGCTGGCCGGGCAGCGGGTCACGCTGCGGGTGGACGGCACCCAGATGACCGTCATCAGCTACGACGGGGTACTCCTCCCCACCATGCCGTGCCCGGTGCCACCACGTGAGCGGCACCGGCTGCGCGGCGCCCGCCGGGCTGCCAGCATCACGCTGCCTCCGCGCCGGTCCGGTCAGGGTGCAGCGGCGGGTATCCCAGCGCGGCCGGATCACGGTCGCTGCCAAGAGAATCCAGGCGGCATGATTCACGCCGTCACGACGGATGCTCACAGCTTCCGGCTCGACATCGACGGCGAAATTGTCGCGATCGTGCCCCGGACCACCACCCGCGAGATCCGCCGGTACAAGGCCTGCCGGCAGCAGGGCGCGCGGCAGCGGATCCGGTAGGTTCTGCCGATGCCATCCCAGCCTCCCCCGCGGCTCGTGCTTGACGCATTCGGCGCAGCCGGGGCACGACCCGTCCCGCTCGGCGGCGGCCAGGACACGCCCTGGCTCGCCGCTGGCCTGATCCTCAAGCCAGCCGACCTCGATCGGGAGGAACTGGCATGGCAGGCCCGGATCTACTCGCGGCTTTCCTGCGATGGATTCCGGCTAGCCCGGCCCGTGGCCGCTGCCGGCGGTTCGCTCTGCGTCGATGGCTGGTGCGCCAGCGAGTACATCGCCGGGCGGCACGAACAGCGCCGTTGGGCAGAGATCATCGCCGTCGGGGAGCGCTTCCACGCTGCCTTGCGCGCAATCTCCCGGCCCGGATTCCTGGACCACCGGGCCAGCCCCTGGGCCATCAGCGACCGCGTCGCCTGGGGCGAGTACCCCGCCGGCGACTTCCCGCAAGTCCGCCATCTGCCGCGGCTGGCTTCCGCCCTCCGCCCCGTGTCGGCCCCCAGCCAGCTCATCCACGGCGACCTCAGCGGCAACGTGCTATTCCACGACCAGCTGCCGCCCGCGATCATCGACTTCTCGCCCTACTGGCGGCCCGTTGCCTACGCCTCCGCGATCGTGGTCGCTGACGCCTTGGTCTGGGAAGGCGCAGACAGCCAGATCCTCGACGCGGTCAGCCACATCGACGACTTCGGCCAGTACCTGATCCGCGCCCTGATCTTCCGGGCGGTGACCGACTGGATACTAGCCAAGAACGAGCCAGCAGCACCTGGCCTCGACGACCCCTGGGCGCCAGCCGTCGGCCTCGCCCTCCAGCTCACCGCCCGCGCTTAATCCGGCCAGCCAGATGGCAGTTCTCGGCAGTGCCAAACTGTCGATCACCCGGGCGCCTTCCCCGCGCAAAACTCCATGGCGTGTGAAGGATCATCTGAGACGGATCTGTCTAGGATCAAGTGGAGCTAGACAATCACGATCTTTCAGCGGCGTGTCGCCAGTTATCTAGGCGTTCCGGACAGCGGTCCGTTCGCTAGTAATAGGTGGGTTTTGCATAACCCTCCCGGTCTACCCGAATATCAGTGCCCCTGTGGGTACCCGATCCCTGGAACATCGCCCCCGCCAAGCATCTCTTCCATGACCTCCTGACAACCTTGACCGGAGACAGATGGGACATACACCTCCGTTCGGGAGGCCGCGGCAATCCGAAGCAGGGCCGGCTAGTGGGCAACTGGCAGGCGGCAGATGTGGCGCTGCTGTCCGGAGGCCTGGACTCCACCGCTTTCGCGGCTTGGATGGCGCGCCGCGCACGTGGGGAAGTGCTCTTCGTCGTGTTCTACGACCCGCACACGAAGCACCGTCAAGCCGAGACTATCGGTCAGATTTCTGCCCTCTGGGGCGTCCTATCCACCGGCGCCAGATTTCGCAGACCGTACTGGGGCACGGCAGTTCTCTTGAGCCCTCAAGCCGGTCACGAGGACTCCTGTACGTGGCGGCGGCTGTGTATGCCGCTGCCGCTCATGGCGCGCGGACCGTCCTCGTTCCGGAGAACGCTCAGCTCGCAGTCAACCTGCCGCTGAGTCCGAGCCGAGCGGGCGCATGCTCGACCCGGTCAGTACATCCCCGCACCCTGAGCCTCCTCAACAACCTCATCGCACAAGCCGGCGGCGACATCACAGTAGTGAATCCCTTCAGTGACTGCACCAAAGGAGAAATCTGCCTCCGCGGCCGCGATGCCGGGCTCACCCCCGAGGCGCTTTTTGGCACGGTGAGTTGCAGCCACCCGCCGCGGCCGGCACCTGGCAGGGCCGCTGCCAGGGCACCAGCGCCAGGTCGCTGAGCAGGGCCTCCATCACCGCTGGGTAGTCCGCGTCCGGATCAGCGTCATCAAAAGGGTGAACCGGATCGCCAGCGCCGGGCTCATCGCCCGCCGGGCCGTCCCCTTCACCCTGCCATCCAGCGTGACGGACCGGGCGATCTGGTCAATCACGCCGGGTACCCCGCACAGCTCATCGAGCCGCTCCTCGGCCAGGCCCAGCCGGGCGTGATCAGCCGGGTGCCCGGCGGCCTGGACCCGGCCGTCGCGGCGCACCACCGCGCGCGACCGCTACCGGCTTCAGCCACACCACCAGGTCACCGGCCCGGATCCGGGCCGCCCCGGCGGCCGCAAGCGCCGTGCGGCCGTCCCGCCCCAGCCCGCGCCGGCACGGGGAGCCCAAGTCCGCGGCCCGGACCGCGACCATGCCCGCCCGCCCCAGCAGGCCCAGCGCGGCATCCTCCCCGGCGGCACAGGTCTTCTACCGGGAGCCTCCCGCAGGCGCAGGCACCCGCGCGGGCATTCCGCCGCGCACGCAGCGGGCACGGCCAGATATCATCCCGCCATCACCGCGGCGATCACACTCCGCAACCGCTACGCCAGGCAGCACAACGGGAATCACAGGAAGATCGCCAACAGCGATCACGCTCTTCTAAACGGCATTGGGTTATGGCGGGGCTCAGCGATGAGGTCCTCGGCGGTATCTTGCGGCCACCAGTTCCTCCGGTTTCTCCAACAGTTCCAATTTCATTTATCTCTCGTATCAGATGCGAGATTCTTGCCTTCGGTGAGGGAGGGCGGCTGTGGGCGCTGGCGGGCTCAGGCTTCTCCGGGTGGTCCGGCTATCAGCGCGAAGACTGTCACGGCGCAGGCGAGCAGGGATACCGCGCCCAGGCCAGACGCCCAGGCCGGATCGGCGAAGACCAGCAGGCCTACTGCGGCCGCCAGGGTGGCGACGGCGAACGCGCCGGCTAGGCCGCTCCGTGAGGCGCGCGCGGCGCGCGGGATCCCGCGGCCCGCTGCCCCGTCTGGGGCCTTCGCCCAGGCCGACCGCCTCGTGCGGGTCGCGGGTGCCGGTGCGGCTCCGGGTCCGGCCGCTACGACGGCGGTGTCGAGTCGGCCGCGCAGCAGCAGGGTGTAGAGCAGGGCAAGTGAGGGCACGAGCACGACCGCGCCGACGGCGACGCCGACGATGGTGGCGATCAGCGTGGCCCGGCCCGCCGCCGCCTGGCTGACGGTGAGGCCGGGCAGCAGCCGCGGCTCCTGAGCGGCGGCCCAGCCCGCGATCACCGCGGCGACGGCGAGCGCGGCCGAGACCCGGGCCGGGCCGAAGCGGGCCCGCCATACGAGGATCAGCGTGACCACCCCGGCCAGTGCGCAGACGCACACCATGGCCAGGCCCAGGCCCGAGGTCAGCCCACCCCACAGCGGACGCGCCTCGGCGCGGACGACCAGCAGGCCGGCCAGCGCGCACGCGCCTGCCACGACGCCCGCGGCCAGAGCCCGGACCCGGAAGTCACGCACCAGGGACCGCTCGGCCAGACGGCGGGCGTCGGCGGCCAGGTAGACGGCGGCCAGGTAGCCGGAGAAGACTACGGCGAGCACCCCGGCCAGGACCGAAACCGGGTTCAGCCAGGAGGTGATCAGGTCACCGCGCGCGTTGCCGACCGGCACCCGGCCGGTCGCGATCGCGCCGATGACCGTGGCCAGGGCAAACGGCGTAAGGACCGACGACAGCGCGAACAGGTTCTCCACCAGCCGGACGCCGCTGCCCTCGCCACGTTCAAGCTGCCCGCGCAGCGCGTACATGGTGCCCCGGAAGATGATCCCGATGGCCGCGATGAGCAGCGGGATCGCCAGCGTCGACACGATGGAACCGAACGCGACCGGGTAACACGTCCAGAACACGGTCAGCACAAAGATCAGCCAGACGTGGTTCGCTTCCCACACCGGTCCCATCGCGTGCCGGGTGTGGTCGCGGGTCCTGGCCGCGTCCGCCTGCCCGCCGCCGGGCACGAGCGTCCAGACGCCCGCGCCGAAGTCGGCCCCGGACAGCACGGTGTAGGCGGTGATCCCGAACAAGACGAACACCATCGGCACGTCAGCCAGCACGGTGACCTCCGGCAGGCTCACCGGCGTCGATGCCGGGAATCTCGAGCGGCACCCGGCTGAACCGGCGGAGCAGCCAGAACACCGCACCGGCCAGGCCGAGGTAGACCACCCAGAGGGCGCCGTAGCCAGCCGGGATGAAATGGGCCCCGGTGACGGCCTGGTCCACTCGCATCACCTCGTAGACGATCCACGGCTGCCGACCGACCTCGGTGGTGATCCAGCCGGCGATCAGCGCCACCACGGACAGCGGCCCGGCCAGCAGGACCGCCCTGTAAAACCAGCGGGCCACGGGCAGCCGCCCACGGCGCAGCCTGATGTACAGGTAGACCAGGCCGAGCAGGCCGAGCAGCGTACCGATGCCGACCATGGCCTGGAAGGCGAACCGGACCACGTTCACCGGCGGCTGGTCGGCCAGCGGGACGATGTCCAGGCCCCTGACCGGCGCGTTGGGGTTGTGGAAGGCCAGCAGGGACAGCAACCGCGGGATCTCGATCCCGTACACCACGGCATGGCCGTTGTACCAGCCGAGCAGGTGCTCGGCGGCACCCCGAGTGGTCATGGCCAGCCCCTCGAAGGCGGCCAGCTTGACCGGCTGGGCCTGCGCCACGTCACGCGCCGCCCAGTCGCCGACCACGACCTGCAGCGGCGAGGCGACCGCCGCCGCGCCCAGCGAGATGCTCAGTGCCGTCCGCTCGTACCGGCCCCGGCGGCCGCGCAGGAATCCCCACGCGTAGGCGCCAGCCACCAGGAACCCGGCCACGATGTAGGCGGCGAAGTACATATGCACGTACTCGCTCCAGAAGAACCGGTTGGCGAACAGCGCCGACCACGGGTGCGCGTCCACCGCGCGGCCGCCGCGCAGGGTGAACCCGGTCGGGTGGTTCATCCAGGCGTTCACCGAGATCACGAACATCGAGCCGGTCACGCTAGCGATCGCGATAGGCAGGCCGGACAGGAAGTGCAGCCGGGGCCCGATCCGGTCCCAGCCATACACGTAGATCCCAATGAAAATGGCCTCGGCGAAGAACGAGAACCCCTCCAGCGTGAAGCCAAGCCCGAACACGTTGCCGAAGTCCTGCATCCACACCGGCCACAGCAGGCCGAGCTCAAAGCTGAGGATCGTCCCGGTGACCACCCCCACGGCGAACAGCGCCAGCATGATCTTGGACCAGCGCCGGGCCAGCGTCCGGTACAGCGGATCGCCGGTGCGCAGGTGCCGCCACTCGGCGAACAGCACCAGGGCCGGGAACGCGATGCCGAAACAGACCAGCGGGATGTGCACGGCCAGCGACAGCGCCTGCATCTGCCGCGCCTCGAACAGGTAACGCTGATCGACAGGTCCGGCCGCGGTGACGGCCCCCGCAATGCTGGCAGGCGAAGGCAAGAGCATCACACCCTCAGTTAACCCCGCGGCTCAACCCAGAACACGGCCGGGACCCTGACGAGGCACGGCTACCTCTGCGATTAGCTGCCAACTGCGGGCGCCCTGCTGACGGGATACAGGTACGCCTTGTGGTCGGCTCAGTGCGCGTTCCCGAGTTCATGGGGATGACACGGGCGCTCTTGGCACCGCCACGCTGCACATCTGCCTCCGAGACTCAACACGGAGCGTGGTCAACTCGCCTGTGGCAGAACGCACGCCGAGCCGCCTATGGACGGTATAAGCGGTCGGTGCGTGGCGTGATTGGCTGCAAAGATCAGGTCGATCTGGCGGGCAGATTCATGTCGTCGGCGGTCGGTCTCTTGGACGGGGAGCCCGGGCGTCGGCGGGCGGCAGGTGGATCGGCGCAAGACAGACGCAAGGCACGTGGCCATGTGGGCGCGGCGAAGGCGGCCTGCCGTTCAGTGGTCCCAGCGGAGCCATGCTGGTGGCCCGGTGGCGGGGACTTTCTCGCCGATCCACAGGAGCACGATTTCGAGCCCGTCGGGATCGTGCATGGTGATGCCGTCGACTTCCGCGTCGCGATGCCGCTGGTAAGGCACCTGCTGCCGGGCCAGGAGTTCCTCGGCGCTGTCCAGTTCGGCGGGGTCCCCCGCACGCCAGAGGACGCGCGTTACCCCGGCTTCGCCCATATTGTGCCGGGCGGCCTTGCCGATCTCCCGGATCACCAGCGAGTCGGCGGGGGCCCGGTGGCCGTGCAGTACCGCCAGCGCGCCGTCGTTCCAGCAAACCTCCAGCGCCAGCACGTCACGGTAGAACGACAGCGAGCGGTCAAGGTCACCAACCTGCAGATAGACACCGAAGAGCCCGGACACCTGTGGTGTGTTGTCTGTCACCATCTGCTCATTCCCGGCCAGGCAGGAGTCCAGTTCACGACGGGAGGCAGAAAGCCCGCAGCGCTGGCTGATCTCGCCGCCAGTGGCAGCGCTGCTACCCCGCAGTGGCGGCAGGTCCCAGCCGCGGCACTGGCGGGAGGGGAGCGGGTCGCCGCGCAGAACTGTATGTTGGGTGTGCTCGGCGGCCGCGAAAGCCATGGCTGCCGCCTCGGCGGCCGGGTGATGGTCTGGGGCGCGAGGCCCGGCTGGGCCTAGGCTTTACGGGTGGGGGTTTGCCCCTCGTGCGCCGCCGACGAGCATCGAGCTGAACGCCGCCGTGCCGGCGTTTCAGCGCCGCGTGAGCCGACCGGTGTCCCGCGAACCCGGCGCCAGATTCGCGGGACACCAGGCCGGCTCGCGGGTCATCGGTGGCCTGGACGGCCTCGAGGATGACGCGGGTCACGACCGACGGCTTGGAGATGAGGGACAGGTGCCCGGCGTTGACGTCGGTGATGTGGGCGCCCGCGCGCTGGGCCATGAACGTCAGCTCCGCGGGCGGGATGACCTGGTCCGCCGTCCCGATCACGGCCCAGGACGGGATGGTCTTCCAGGCCGGGGGCCCGGACGGCTCGGTGAACGCGCTGGCCGCGAGCGGCCGCTGGGTGGCCATGGCGTTCTCCTTGCCGATGGCACCACTGTCGCGGTTGCCTGCGGGATCGCCTCCGTGGGAATCCCTAGTGGGTCCCTGGGGACACTGGCGCAGCCATCGGTGCCGCGCCCTAACCGTCGCTGCCGTCTTACGTTGAAGTTCTCATTGTTGCTGGGGCCTCGGCTGGCCCAGCCTCTTGGTCTCAGCCTGACCAGGAGGTGTCCGATGACCACCACCGCCACTCCCACAGCCCTGGCTGCTGCCGAGCCGGTGTTCAGCAACACCGAACGGCTCGCCTTAGCTGGGTTCCTGGCTGGCTACACCGGCCTGACCCGCGAGGCATACGCGCTGGACCTGCGTCAGTTCGCCAGCTGGTGCCAGCTGAAC
>WNFY01001945.1_pt1 | contig 29699 bp, 23 predicted proteins | sample 5400091 | NCBI WGS metagenome assembly WNFY01 (sample SAMN13153364, study PRJNA577476) | soil metagenome | isolation source: 60 cm soil or saprolite under grassland replicate 1 | place: USA:California | collected 2016-06-15 | reverse complement strand
CTCGCCTGGATTGCTGTGTGAACACTGACTCCTCTGAACATGCCTGGATCTCTTGCTCCTGACGCCGCTGCTCACAGAAGTGCTGGTAGCGTTTCACGGATGCAAGATCAGCGACCCCAAGCTGCTCCTGCAAGGCTGCCAGCTCACCTCCTGTCCGCAAGAAGCGAATCGCATAGGTATCGCGCAACATGGATGGGCAGATGGGCTCCCTGGCGAACCCTGCCTGCTGGCTCAGCCGCAGAAACAAAAGGGTGAGGCTATTCTTGGTCAGGGGATGCCGCCGTTCGGTGAGCAAGAGCAAATCCCGTGCCTCTGGCACCACTGATGTCCAGGCCGGCGTGAGACGGGCCTGCTCCAGATAGGCGCACACGGCGCGCCGCCCGTCTGCTGACAAGGGCAAGACGCGGAGGCGCCCTCTTTTTCTATGGACAGTCACGGTTCCGCCTGCACGGTCTACATCACCGAGACGTAAGCCGCACAACTCGGAGACGGACAGTCCCGTGTCCCACAAGAGCCAGAGGATGGCGCGGTTGCGCGCCGTCATGCCCGCGCTCTGCCCTCCGGGCGAGCCTGCGAGCTGACAGGCGCGCAACAGGTGGACAAACGCCGCTGGCTCCACCGGATGGGGCAAGCCCCGCTGGGCCTGAGGCACCGCGCCTTTCGGAAAGAGCGTTTCTGACACATACCCCTGCCGAACCAGCCAGTTGCAGAACGCGCGCGCCGAACGCATGTAGGCCGCAACTGTGCTGACGGTTCGCGTCACCCCGGTTCGAGCCGACAGCGCGATAGGAAGGTCGGTCACCCAGCTCTGCAGGCAGTCCCTGGTGAGTTCGCACACGTCCGTGAGATGGAACTGCCTCCACAAATAGCGCCGCAAGGCTCCCAGCGAGGTCTGATGCCACTGCAGGGTTTTGGGATCGCGCCCAGCAGCACGCATCTCCTGCACATAGGCCGCGGTGGCTTGTTCGACCGTGGTCGAGGCAAGATGCCCGGCCTCGTGCTCCCCGGCGGGACTGCTCGGCGTCCCTGGGGCTGCTACAGGAAGAGGTTGCGCCTGCGCTGCATATTCCCCCGATCTTTCCCAACTGGTCAGACGCGTTGACAGCCCTTCTAGTCACGCAAGCAGACCGCCAGCAAAAAAGGCCGACTTCACGAGAAATCGTACCCGTCCAACGACGAAAAGCCATCCTTTCCCGTTGCCAAAAACGCATACGAAAGCAACGGGCGACGATGGTGGGGACTTCCGATGCGCGGAGAAAAAAAAGGGGGAAATCCGACCCGCGGGTACGATTTCTCGTGAAGGAATGCGCGCCTGCATCTTAAGGCAGATGGTCATGGATCAGATGCACTGGAAAGAGTATACGTCCCACCTTCTCGAAAGGCAAGAGAGGCAGATGGTCAACCACCCAGAAACGAAGCGCTGCCCTTCGCTCTCATGCTCATTGACAGCCATTGGAAATCCTTCGAATCCCCACGGATTGGCAACGAGGTCGTCGATGCAAGAACTGGAAGGCGAAAGACCCCAAAACCTTCTCAGCGTTGTCGAAACCGCATTAAACAGGAACAGAGAATAGCGTCATCTCTCTTCAGTAGAGCTCTGCCTTCAGATGTGCGACAATATCCAAAGCATATCAATGAGAAGGAACATATCTCAAGATGACCAGAAAAAACAGGCAAAATCCCCCGCAGGAGGAACCGCCGCCACTGAGGCAGGTTCGCTATATCATCACCACTGGGCCGCAGACAAGCGACCCGGTTGATGGCTACTACGCCGCATTCAGGGATGGATTTTTCTTTTGTACTGGGAAAGGAGCCAGCAGGGAAGAGGCCATTGCCGATCTGCTCCCCAAACTCGAGGAGTATCTTCTGAGAGAATGGCAAGAGAGCAAACATCGACTCCTTCCCACTCCGCTCTCTTCCGATGAAGAGGTGGGCACCGTGGTCATCTCCATCCCTGATGTCTTTGGAGAGAGGTACGCCCTGCCCGACGAGCAGAGACGCAAACGACTGCAACAGCGGCCACGGGTCGCCATCTATCTCCAGAAGGTACCCGACAGACTGCCAGCAAGGATCAAACAGCACTTTGCCTCTTGGCTCAGTGAATGCCGGACGTATGCGACACAGCAGGGGTGGCAGGTCATTGCCATCTACGATGAGGCAGAGCGCCCGGAGAAGACACCCCTCCTCGACGATATCCGGGCAGGGAGAGTGGATATCGTGTTGGTTCATTCGCTCCACGATCTCAGCCACGAGAAGCGTGAGGTACTCAGGCTCTATGCGGAGATGAGGGCTGTGGGCATCCGCCTTCACGAAAAAAGGACAGGCGACTTTGAGTCCATCTTGCAAGAAGATGAGCGCTTCACCAATTTTCTCTACCAGCTTGATCCGACGCTCCGACCCGAGTGGGTCGATACCTATACAGCAGCAGGGCGCCTCAGCAGGGAGAACGACTCACCCTCATCCACACCAGCACAAGAACAGGAGCATCCTATGAGCTATATCGAGCAGAGGAATGCGCGCCTCGCCCTCTCCCGCGAACTCAAGTATGACATCGAGACCGCCATCTATCTTCACGCTACCACAGAACCAGAACTTGCCGAGCAGGAAGCCCGTTGTAAAGCGCTCGCAAAAGAGCAGGGATTGACGGTCCTGGCAATCTTTCAGGAACTTGTCCCTGATGAGGAGAAGCAGAGTCATCGCGCTCTTGCCCGTCTCTTCCTTCGCCCAATCCCCTTTGAGATTCTTGTCGTGGATCATCTCACCCAATTTGCCCAGGAGCGAGAGGAGGCGGATGATATCATCATGGAACTCTATAAGCAGCATTGCTATGTACTTCCGGTCACAGAAGATGATTTCAAAAGCGTCGATCAACGCCTCGCAGGCGAGGACAACCAGAGGCAGGAGGGAAGTGAAGATCTGTAGACAGACCAAAAGTGCTCATGGTCCGAAGCATTGGAACATGGCAAGAGGTGGGAAAAATAAGAGAGACGCCAAGCAGAATGGAGGTTATGGTTGCTTGAGACCGGCCTCAACCAGCGCCTGCTCGAGGAGGTCACGCACTCCCAGCACACCAGCCCACTGCGCCAGGTAGGGAATATCAAGGGCTGCACCTTGTTGCCTCATGATCCCGAGAATATCATTCCACTGGCGTGCAGAGGAGCGCCCTCCCATCTCAAACCACTCCAGTTTGGTCAGGATGGCGTCCTCTGCCGAGGCGACCCTTACCGGTCGTGTTCCTGCTTCCAGGACGTGCGCCTGGGCGCGACGCGCTTCTTCTCTCGTGAAGGCCCGCCGTTTGAGCGGGATCAGATCGACCTTGAGCATGGTGTTGAGGTGGAGCACATTGTAGGGAAAGCCACGTCGAACCGCATCTTGCCAGGCCTGCTCGTCGACGTAGTAGTCACTCTGGAGGGCCTGCACGAGGGAGCGGACCTGCCCAGGTCCGATATCGGCGATCAGATCTACATCCTGGGTGCGTCGAGCCATGCCGTGGAGCGAACTGGAAACCGAGCCGCCGATGTAGTACGTGATTCCAAGCCGCTCGAATGCTTCGATGAGCGGAGTGAGCGCCTCCATGACCTCGTGATACAGCGACATCGGTGGTCTATTCCTTTCTGTACCGCTTCCTCGCCACCCTCGCCATCACCAGTCAGAGTACTGAGATGTTGATACCGCTTTTCTCTCCCTGTCCGCTGTTGGTTCGTGCGCTCAGGCGTCTCGCAGCCCTGCATCCACCAGTGCTCGTTGCCAGGTGTCCGTCATGGCGGGAACTCTAGCCCACTCCTCAAGAAGAGGCAGATCGAGGTCTGGTCTCTGCACTTTGAGCATCCCCAGGATATCGTTCCACTCGGCATCGTCCTGCATGCCATCGGTCCGTGCTTGCTCATCTCGCTGGTAGCGCTGCACCTTGAACAGGAGCATTTCGGTTGCCGAGGCAATGGGGATGGGAGGATAGCGCTCATCAAGCGTGTAGTATTTGATGAGTTGACGCATGAAGGTATCGAACGCCTCCGGTTTCGGGAGAACGACATCGACCTTCATCAGCGAGTCCAGGTGGATCAAAGGAAACGAGGTGCGTGCTCGAACGGCCTTTCGAACCTCACCTTCATTGAAGAGGTAGTGCTGCCGAAGTACGGCGAACAACGAAGGAAACGCCTGTTCGCCCAGGTCGACGACCAGGTCGATGTCCTGCGCCAGCTGCTGCATGCCATGAAGCGAGCTGGCAATCGAGCCTCCCAAGTAATACGGCAGGTGCAGGTCTTCGAGGGCACGCCGAGCAGGAAGCAGGACCGCGAGCAGATCGATCGGCTGAAGGTGCCAGCCCTCGCGCCTCTCAAGGGCCGCCTGCACGCGCCGAGCCAGGCCAGGTCCATAGGAGTAGGAGAGCACATGCACTGCCGCTTCTTGCTCGCTGGCCTCGCCGTGGCGCTCCTGCCAGGCATGCACGGTTGTCCAGAACGCGCTTTGGGTGAGTGATTGCACGAGCCTGAACCGCCTGCTCATGGGAGAACTGCGGATCAGCTCGATCATGATCCGCTCGGCATCGGGATGGGTATCGACGGATTGCGTTCTCATCTCTTGCTCCTCTTACGCATAGTGTACGAGCATTGCTCGAGCTCGTCAAGGGGAGCAGAGAGAAAACCTGTGTCAACGCCTGCGTAAATTTGCGCCGGAATAATTTTGACCCCCTCTCATTTTCTTTCCAATGTTGACAATCTCCAGGGTTCTCTCTTGCGTTTGTTCTGCTCCTGAGAGGATTATCGATGCGACCGGCCCACCCTGCGGCAGGGCGTCTCCACCTGGACACTCTGTGGTGGACGGCTGGCGCCGAGACGAGCGAACGAGGGATAGACTGCAGAACCTGCCGCGCTCGCTCGTCTCGTCTGCCAAGCCTACCACAGGCGTCCAGGTAGTACGCCCTGCCGCCCCCAATGCCTCAACTCGCTCACTCCGGATGCCAGCAGAGCAGGGCCTCTCCACCCCAGACCACAGCAGTTCGCTTCGTGCCCTGCGAGATCCTCGCTGCGCCAGGGTGAGATGACCCCAACGCGCGGGCCCGCTGCGCCGACAGAACATTGCCCCTCGTTCATTTGTGACCCCCGCTTTCCAACGTCTCCCGACGATCTTTCATGCGGTAACTGCGGCCATTAATGGGAATCACCTCCGCATGATGAAGCAGCCTGTCGAGCAGCGCTGTGGCAAGAATCTCGTCCCCCAGCAGGCTGCCCCACTCGGAGAAACCCGTATTGGAGGTCAGCAGGATGGAGCCGTGCTCATAGCGAGCCGTGACCAACTCAAAGAAATGGTGGGCTTGTCCCGGCGAGAGCTTGGTGTATCCCACCTCGTCAATCACGAGCACACTGGGGGTCGTGTAGCGACGAAGCCGTTGGCGAACCAGGCCCGGATACGAGGCCGTCTCCAGTGCCTCAGCCAGGTGCGTCAGCGTGGTAAACAAGGCCGAATACCCCGCGGAGAGGGCTTTGACCGCAAGCGCCAGGCTGAGGTGTGTTTTCCCAACGCCCGGCGGGCCCAGAAACAGGACGTTCGTGGCCGTCTGGACAAAGGAGAGATCCGCCAGTTCCCACAGGAGCCGTTCTGACAGGCTGGGTTGAAAGGCAAACTCAAAAGCTTCCAGCGTCTTGATCGTTGGCAACCGCGCAGCGGTCATGCGTCGTTCTGCCGCACGGCGATCACGTCCCTCAATCTCGGCGGCCACGGCGCGGGTGAGGAACAGCTCATAGGTCCACTGTTCCTGCCGCGCCGTCTCAAAGAGGGCAGGTAAGGCTTTCTCCAATTGCGTTAAGCCCAGCTGTTTCAGGTGTGGTTGCATGCGAGCACCTCCACGCCACATAACTGGTCATATTCAGCCAGTGCTCGCGTCATCACCTGGGGAGCTGGCCGCTGATGTCCCAGGGGAACCACCTGGGACCGCCTCGATGCGGCTGGGGCGACCGTCCGAAATTGGTCGGGATGCTCGACATGCTCCCCGGACCCAGAACGCTTGGCCAGCTCGGCGAGCAACTGCCCATGGGACCACACCGAGAGGATCCCGTGTCGCTCGCGCACCTGGACCACCATTCCTGCCACAGGAGGCGAAGAAGGGAGCCCATACAAGACCCCATCGTAAGACAGATAGCCATCCCAGCTCACTTTGCGCTCTTCGGTAGCAAAGCGTTCCCAGGCAAAGGCGGCAGGCAACGGCGAGAGCGGCTCCCGCTCGCGGCGCTCCCTGGGGCGTTCGTGGGTCGTGCGATGGACCCGGCTATTGATGCGCTCGCACCAGATGTGTGCCTGGCGATTGAGGTCGTCGACATTGGTGAAGGAGACTCCTGCCCAAAAGCTCTGTTTGACGACCCCGACCGTGCGCTCGATTTTGCCCTTCGTTTGAGGAGTGAACGCCTTACAGACTCGTGGCGCCACTCCAATGGAGGCCATGAAATCGGCAAAGAGCGGGTTCCACCGTGGGACTTTGTCCTCCATTTCCAACAACACACTCTTCATGCGGTCGGTGAGGGCCGCCTTGGGCAGCCCGCCAAAGTACTCAAAGGCCTCCATCAAGCAGCGGATCATCGTCGGCGCATCACAACGTTTGACGAAGGTCACAAAGCGCATGCGCGAGTAGCAGAGGATCGCGGTGAACCCGTAGAGCTTGCGGGGCACTCCCTCCTGCTCATACTTGAACTCGCCCCAATCGAACTGGACTTGCTTGCCTGGCTCCGTTTCATAGCGCACCACGGGGTAATGCCCCTGGGCTGGTGGACGCAGGGGATGCACAAAGGCCTTGAGCACGCTCAAGCTCCCGGTGTAGCCCAACGCCAGCAGACGAGGCAACATCGCCTCGCAATTGTAGCAGTGATCCTGGCTCATCCACTGCTTGATCTGCTCTTTGAACGGATCCAGCTTGGAGCGACGATTGGGTCGCGGATGAGGCATCGCGACCAGCTCTGGATGGCGCACATACTTGCGCACCGTATTCCTGGCTATCCCCAGCGTCATGGCGATGTCTTGAATGGACTTCCCTTGGGTTGACAATTCGTGTATCGTATTTATGTAGAATGGAATTAGCCGGACTGTCCTACTGATCTCCTGCATCTTTTTTATCATTCACTGGAATCGTTCGACGCTAAACGTGTCTGCGCCTGTTTGCAACTCATGCTCCCAAATCTCTTCGACCTGATACCCCTTCTTTCGTAGATAATCCTTACGCTTGGCATCTTGCCGATGTTTCACCTGGTAAACTTCTCCGTCATATCCACATTGCACGCATGGTAATTTCGATGAAGGGTGAGCAGGTTTTGGCGCGAAGCATGAGCAGTTTGCGTGAAGGGTGAGCAGCACAACCATTGACCGCCTGAGAAACCGCTCCAGAAGCGGATTGTTGTACGCGATAGGTGTAAATTCGGGTGGTCAGACGGAGTGCATCTCGCGCTTTCCCTGCATCAGCCCACACAGGAAAACGGGCGAGATCGGTTCGACAGAAGTTCTCGCGCCTTCCATTTTGTGCGATCCTTCGGTCTCTTTGCAGCCGAGATGTGGCGGAAATTTCCCGACCATTCTGCCGTGAATTGACATCCGCCGAGCGCCGTGAACCGCGAATGTCCCCATGCTCTCAGATGATGGCTCACTCCTGCTCAACATTTACACAAACTGCTCACTCTTCCTGATTTTTGTGGTGGGAACACAGCACTTATGATATCCTAGCTTGCTTGCTATCCCGATTGCGTTGTTGGCGGGAAATGAAGATTATGTTGAGGCCCAGAGTGAGTGAGAGCAGCCATATCAGCGTCGTCAGCGGAACGGGAGATAGATAACTATTGGTGTCAAATCTCTGCTGAATAATAAGCGCTACAGCAGTTCCCGCGACGATGAGGAAGACTCCGAAAGTGGCACCACCTTTCACATTCATTTTGCGAAGAACACAACGTGTTCCTACGAGAAGCAACAATGCGCTAAACAGCAAGACTGGTGAGGCATAGGATCGGAAAAAATCCCGCCAGACAGTGAGCCAGGAACTTTGATCAATAGACGGGTTATACACACTGCCAGAAAGAAATGCGAACAGGGCAAGATTACCAAAGAGGGTCAAAGCGGCCCCACCCAGTAGAGCACCCCCTGATCGCCCTCGCGCCAGCAGGAACATCAACCCAACGATGGCCGCTCCTGTGCTGGAAACGAAAAACCAGAGACCAGCACTTTGCCACACAGAGCTGATACTCGTACTGGTATAGTCATTGGACATGATGTTCCAACTGATAGGCCACACCATCACGAGGCTGAGTGCGATAAAACAGAACCAGGCCATCACTCTTCTTTTGCGAAAGAAACCATCAACCTGGCTCCACAATCCAGGTCTACTCTGCTCGGCCTGCGCTCCGGGAACAGCAACCTGGGCAGGGCTGGCCTGCGCTGCACTGGCTTTGTGTGGCTGGCTGGCATCCCCCTGTGCTTCTTTCGCCTTCACCTCCTGTGGGCTGTCTGCCTGGACGGGGGCCGCGAGGGGTTCTGATTGGTGGATCTTCTCCAGTTGCGCTTTTACTTCCGTCATGTTGGCTGGACGCCGCTGTTCGTTCATTTCTAGCATGTGCGCGATCAATCTGGCAAGGGACACTGGAAGCGTTGGGTCGATCAGCTGCAAGTTCGGGAACTGGAAGGGTTTGCTCGCGGGATTCTGGCCGGAAAGCATCTGATGCAGGGTCGCGCCCAGGCTGTAGATGTCGGAGCGCGGGCTGGTCTGCGCTTGACCATACTGTTCGGGCGGCGCGTAGCCCACGGAGTAGTAGGAAGCGGTGTCTTGGAGCTGTTCTTGCTTAAAGTGGCGCGCGATGCCAAAATCGATCAGGTAGATGGTGCCCTGTGGGGTGATCATGATATTTGAGGGCTTGAGATCGCGAAAAATCACCTGTGGCTGGTGACTATGCAGGTAGTTCAGCACCTCGCAGAGTTCCAGGCCGATGCGCACGCTCTCTTTCGCAGGCAGTCGCCGGCCAGGAGCAGCCTCGAGCGCACTCTGCAAAGTTACGCCTTCAACGAAGCTCATCACCACGTACCAGCGATCTTCTCCAGTGAAGTATTCATAAATGATGGGCAAATTGGGATGGTGCAGACTGGCGAGCAGATGTGCTTCATGGCGAAATTGCTCAACAGCCCGAGGCAGATCCTGTGGAGACAGGCGACTCATACTCATCTCTTTGACGGCCACCAAGCGATCGCCAAGCTGGGTGTCCTGGGCCAGATAGACTGCTCCCATGCCACCCTGGCCTACTGTTTGAAGCAAGCGATAGCGCTGGCGCAGCATCTGGCCAGCAGGCATCCTGCCGGTCCCTCTGTTGACCGGATCTGATTGTGGCAAGCTGGTAGGAGTGTGATTTAGACTGGACTGAGACGCTCCACACGCCGGGCAGAAAGGGCTTTTTTCGGGCATCCGAGCGCCGCATTGCCGACAATAGACTGACGTGGCCATGATCCCTCCTTGCGCCGCCATCTCAGGTCTGAAAGCTTGAGAGGAGCTGAGATAGGTGTGAAATAGAGGCAGAACCAAAGTATGTCTCATTCTACCAAAAGTGATCGCTTCCATCAAGAGTTTCCATGCAAAAATTGCTATGCACCAGCCAGCGAGATTCATTTTGGCTGAGTAACAGAGCTTTCGCATATGACACGGAGGCGCACTGGATAAGAGCCATTGTTGTATCCCTCCATTTCGTTCTTGTATCAGTATGAACACGTTTCAGCCGAGATGTGGCGGAAATTTCCCGATTATTCTGCCGTGAATTTACAACCGCCGAGAGCCGTGAGCCGCTTCTGGAGCGGTTTCTCAGGCGGTCAATGGTTGTGCTGCTCACCCTTCACGCAAACTGCTCATGCTTCGCGCCAAAACCTGCTCACCCTTCATCGAAATTACCAACGCATCCATGCCAATATGGTAATTGACCTGAAGGTTCGACACCTGGCCTGCCTACGCTCATTTTGCGTCGAACATTCAGGTCAATTACCACAATAGCATCCCTGTATTTCAATCACTGCGTTACTAGCGGGAAGATAAAAATCAACACGGCAGCGTCCAATTACTTTCTGTCGTTCGTAAATGATACCTTGTTCGTCTAATATACGGGCGAAGAGATCTTCTACAGAACTTCCAATGACCGGTCTGTAGTGAGGACATCCACTGCCGTGGGAAAACCGGTTATCAATAACGGCTTGCCACTCATGAGAAGGATCACGGTGACACTGCCACCACACTATCATATTGCTCCTTGGTTTTACCTGACTCGGGGTCAGGTCGCCATTTCTGGTAGGATGCCACTCAGCGGCAAGAAGGGATGCAACCGCCTGTAAAGACGTTGTTGGCGTTGCTCTTTGCCCGCTGCAAAAGGGACAACCAATGCCATTTGCTCGATGCTGGATACGAGCCTGCCATTCGTGCGCCGAATCTTTTTGACACTGCCACCACACAATGAGTCCACTTCCAGGAAAAACTTGATCAGGTGTCAGATCACCATTTTTTGTGAGGTGCCACTCAGCGGCAAGATTTGGATATTTCACGAGCAGAGAGGTATCGGGAGTCGCCTTCTGCCCAGCACAGTACGGACAGCTAGCCCCTGAAGCCCGGCTATTGATAGTTGTTTTCCATTCGTGGAGAGGATTGTTGCGACAGCGCCATACAACACTTTTACTACTGTTGGGAAGTACCTGCTCCGGAGTCAGCGGTGTATTCGCCGTCGGGTGCCACTCAGCAGCAAGCTCTGGACGCATTACCAGCAAGGAAGTCTCTGGTGTGGCGCGCTGTCCAGCACAGTATGGGCACCCGCTGCCCAGCACAGCACGGTTTCGCACAAGAGCAGACCAAACGTGAGAGGGATTCGTTCGGCAGCACCATACGACTCGCTTCTCGCTTCCGGGTACGACCATATCCGGTGTAAGTGTTCCATTGTCTGTAGGGTGCCACTCGGCTGCAAGCTCTGGGTATCGTGCGAGAAGAGAAGTGGTAGAAGTCGCAATCCTGTTCGAGCACATGGGGCATCCGTTCCCTTTGACACGGCTCTTCACCACCGCTGACCACACATGTGTCGTCTCCTTGCGGCACTGCCAGAAAACCATCTGATCACCTTTGGGTTTGATGTGATCAGCAGTGAGATCGCCATTGAGGGTTGGGTGCAACTCCTCAGCAAGTTTGGGATAGAGTGCGAGCAGAGAGCTCTCAGGAGTGGCGTAGCGGCCACTACAGTAGGGACAGCCGATACCGTTCGTGCGGTGTGAGATGCGCGCTTCCCACTCATGGGCCGGATTCGCACGGCAACGCCACCAGGCTTTCTGTTTACTGCCTCGACTTACAGCATTGAGCGTCAATGCTCCATTTTTCATCGGATGCCATTCAGTCGCCAAGTGAGGATAGATCAAGGTAAGATCTTCTGTTTTTCGTCGTTTGCTCATGTTACGCTCCAAAACTTGCAGTGGGGAAGGCAAGATTACCCATGAGGGGCTTCTTCTTGTTTGTCCATCTCTCCCGCTATTCTTTCTTGCTCAAGCAAACCGACCGTTTCAGTCAGGATGGGAAGCGATTTTCCTCGCCCCGACTGAAGTTCACGTGGTGTCGGCCCGGCAGGAGTTGGCTCATCCTCTAATCGCTTTAGCAATGACTGATTGAGGATAATCCCTTGCTCGACCAGTTTACGTTCCTCCTCTCCAAGCGTGACGAACTCAAGCATCCTGGTCAGATTACCATTAGCCTCTAGGAGTTGCATCTTCGTGGATTGTTTTGGCTCGTAGAAATCACACTTCGCACACGCCATCCGGTGCCGACAAGCCGCCCATTCTGGCAGCGTACAGTAGCCATGTCCCAGATCAAAGAACTTCCAAGGGTGCCCAGATGAGGCTGCTCCTGACGTTACCGCGTCGTTGTCGATCAGGACCGGGATGGAAGCCAGGTTCTGTTGTAAAAAACTTCCCTCAGCGATCTTCACCGCTACTTTGGTGATGTCTGCATCGACGTAACTGCGAGTAGTTGCTTCGGTGCGATGGCCAAGCCAGCGCATGAGTTGCCAAAGGCTCATGGGATTTTCACAATTGCCCAGAAAGGTCGCGATCGTCGCTCGTGCGCGATGGCAGGTCACACGCCCTCGCTGATCGAGCGGGGGCACGTTGGCTTTCGCTGCCAGCAACGGGATCAGAACATGGTTGATGTATCTTTTTCCCATCCGTTGCTCGCGCAGCGAGAACAGATATGCGATCTTCTGCGCTCCTTTGCGATCAAGAACCAACTTTTGAGCAGGCCGAGTCTGCTCCCACGCCGCGATCATTTTTCCAACATAGGGAGCAATGGGTTTTTTGAAGGCCGGAGAGGTTTTGTTCGCCGGGATATGCAGATAGCAGACCTGCTCGCGGCTTACCTTTTTTCCGGTCTCTGGATCAGTAAGGTCGGTCATCGGCCACTCGATACAGCCAAGTTGCAGCCGAGAGATTTCGTCAGAGCGCAGAGCGGTAAAAAGCCAGACTGCTGCTACTGCTCGCACCATTTCTACCGGGTAGGTGGTTGAAGGAAGATCCTCCACCTCCAGGTGTTGACCAGCCCAGACCAATTTTGCCCACAGCGGACGGTCAATCACCCGAGGATCAGGGCCAATTTTGTTGTGGACAGAACGAGGAAGGGCGAGGTAGCGCAGTGGATTGAAGACGAGGGGAATCTTCTCGCTCTCCTGTAAATCTTGGAAGAAACAGCGCAGAGCACCGAGAAAGACACTGATCGTTCGTGGCTTAATGGGCTGGCCATGGTTGGGGACGCTCCGATGGCTCAAACGGAACGATTCTCCAATATATTGTCCAACGGTCATCTGGGTAATGGCCGCCACACATTCGGTGGCGATGGTTGCTGTCCACTGGGCAGGCGATGTGATCTCCGGATGCGTTTGGTTGAGCCAGCGACCAATTTTGAGAAGATTGGTGTAGTAGCCGCTGAGGGTGGTCGGCTCTAATGTCGAGGTTTTTCGCCAGGCGTTGCACCACTCTTCCCACTCTGTTGCCAGCGTACCATCGGCGCTTGGGCGCTGCGGGGGAAGGCCAGGAACCGATTTGGGGATACCAACCCTCAAGATGCCGAAGGAAACCAGGACGCGAGAAAGCGTTGCCATCTCATATTGCTCCCGTGGCGTGGTCTCATGGACCCAACGAATGTGTTCTTCGGTAATATCTTCCAGAAAGGGGCTGCAAGCCAGGAGCAAGACAATACAGGTTGGGCGAGTGATCTCAAAGGCTTTCTGTGGTGCATAGCCCACACTCCTCAGATGGGTAATGATCCGGTCAATCGCGGGCGAAAGCCACTGCTCTCCAAAGGCGAGACGAGCCAGTTTGGTGTAGGGAAGATGGCTCCCACAGACTCGCACGTCTGGTAATGCTCCCAGCAGATATGCCGTTAGGAGTACACGCATCCTCGTTCCTGCTTCTGGTTTGGAATCGCGTCGCCATGACCACCCCAAACGGGCATTAAAGATTTCCAGGGAAGGAGCGAGGAATTCCATCCATTCCCTCTCACTCCAGGCCCAAAAGGAGGTTTGCCTGCGGTTCATTTCCAGGACAAAGGCGCGGATGGTGCTAGCACGTCGATTCTGGTTGGTCCAATCGGTGTAGTTCTCTTGAATATGCTGGCAGATAGCTTCCAGCGGGGCCAACAGGCGATGGAGTACCTGAGAGTCGAGCCTCGGTTGCCCTCCATTGCTTCCTGGTCCGCCACTACGCTCGGCGAGCAGGGCCAGGGTCTGGCGCTCCGCTACGGTTAAGTGTGGGGAGCGATCGTAGGACGTCAGATCAATGGGCCAGGACCAGCCAGCGTGCCTGCGAGGAAGGGCATTCCCTTGTGTCGTCATGCTTCGCCCTCCTTGAGGGTGGACGCGATCCACGCGTCCAGGTCTTCCATCCGGCTGGTGACGACCGCTGAGATATCGCGTCCACTCAGGTGGATGTAGAGGCGGGTGGTGTCAAGTGACTTGTGACCAGCGTATTCAGCAATGATATGCTCTGAGATCCCACATCGAGCCATATGAGTCAGTCTCAGGTGGCGAAGGGTGTGCGGATGAAATGGAGGAAGTTCTGCATGCAGAGCAATCGCTCGCATGATTTTGTTGATCATATCTGGAGAAATGCCTGATGCTCGGTTCCGATCAGATTCCGAAAGGAACACTCGCCCCAGGCCAGGGCGGAGTGTCCGGCGATGCTCCAGGTAGGCGCGCAGGCGTGCGCCCGTCGCCTGGGTGAAGAGGACCAGCCGTCCAGAACCATTTTTACAAATCTCTGGACGCAACGTCACCTCGCGGTGAGCCCAATCAATGTCGGTCATCTCCAACAAGACCAGTTCTTCTCGCCTCAGGGCACCATCGTACATGAGTAAGAACAGGGCCTGGTTCCGAAGTGATTCCGGGGTGAGAGCAGTGAGCAACCGGGTGAACTGCTCATCGTTGGGGAGCCAGGGCTGCCGCGCTGGCTTGCGCCGTAACAAGGGTCGTTCATCTCCGGGAAGCGGATGGAGCACTACTGTGAAGCCATTTCGGCGCGTATATTTGCCGCGACCAACGGGATTTCTTCCACGCTTTCCTGTCTCAATGAGATGATCGTAATACAGACGAGCCGCTGTTAAACGAAGTTGAATCGTCTGGTCGGAGAGGCCCCTGCCTGAATGGAGGTGCAGGATCTGCGGTCCGTGAGGGTTCGGGCGGGTCACCAGATCCTGCACGTACCCACCGAGATCGGCTTTTGTGGCGGTCTCCACATCGAGCGGCGGGTCCTGCCGCCCACAGAAGTGGAGCAAATCCTCTAGGCTTCGTCCATACGCTTCTACCGTCCGGGGGCTCAGTTGCCGGTTTGCTTGCAACTGGAGCCATTCCTGTGCTGAGGGAAGTGCTCTAATATGAGGAAACAGCTCCCATGGCACGTTTGCTTTCCCTTCCATCATCCCCACCATTTCTTTCTGTTGAGATTACATTTAGAGGACCCATTCACAAGGCAATGCGTTCATGATCCTCTCAATCTGGTCTGAGTATACCTCAGTCATGGGGTGTATTCCAAATAACCTGTATCACTGTCCTGCTCCTGATCATGGCCGTCTCCTCTGTGATTGGCGAACACCATTTCACATAGACTACAGCCATATCGGGGGGTGGTCAATTTTATCCTGGCGCAATTATACGTCGGCGTTAATACCTGTCTGACACCTCGTTGCGCGTTGAGCATCATGGCCTCCCTTCGCACCTCTCCTGACAGAAGGGGGCACTGATGGGTCGAGATCAAAGCGACCTGGATGTTCATTCGCCAGCAACCATGATATCGGGGAGGGAGGTCTCCATCGGCCTACTCACGTGAATCGCTTCCTGGATGTCCAGTTCAACCCCGGCGGCACGCGCCAGCTGTAGTACACGGCTCAATGCCTACAGCCCTTCACTGGGGACCGGCTGCTGTTCTTCAATCGGTAGCGCAGCCGAACGAAGCATCCCCTTGAAGGTATTCTAAATTCAGTCATATCTTGGTCACTCTCGTATCCCACAGGCAGTTCAACATCCAACGTTCCTTTCTCGACACTTGAAAAGCTCTCAACATTTTTCAATGCCAGAATATCGCGATAGGATCAGTTTTCCTCCCAGAGTGTTAGAGCCTTGGTGAGCCCTCCCTGCATCGTACTGCGCACGGGCATCAGGTTGGATACTGACACCCCGAGCAGGCGCACCGCCCTCTGTTCACTCCCCAACTGGGAAAGCAGGGTACGAAGCACTGGGAGCATCTCCCGCGCGGATCGGAACCCCTGTGTGCGGCTGACGCTGCGCGTGATGAGCTGGAAGTCGCTCCAACGTACTTTCAGGCTGAGGGCCCGAGCGATCAGCGAGAGCTCAGTAAGGCGGCGCTCCACCTGTTCGGAGAGATTCGCCAGGATCGCTTCCATCTGGGCGCGGTCGGCGATATCGCGCTCAAGAGTGAGTTCCTTGCCGACCGATTTGCGCTCGCGCACCGGCTCGACGGGTCGTTCGTCCTGTGCCCGCACATGCCGGTAGAGCAGGCTGCCGCGCGATCCCAGCAGTTCCCGGAGCTGTTCCTCGCCCATCCGCCGGAGATCGGCCCCGGTCAGGACGCCACGTTCTCGCAGCGCTGCTGTTGTCACTCTGCCCACGCCGAAAAACTTCTCAACCGGGAGCGCATCGAGGAAGGCCGGTGCCTGCTCCGGAGTGATGACGGTCAGCCCGTCTGGCTTGTGGGCGTCGGATCCTAACTTGGCGAGCAGCTTATTGAAGCTGACACCCGCCGAGGCCGTTAAGCCCGTTTCCTCACGGATTTGCTCTTTGAAGCGGCGGGCCAGTTGCACCGCCTCTGGGAAGTCCCGCGCAGTTGAGGTGATGTCAAGAAACGCTTTATCGAGGCTGAGCGGCTCTACGAGGGGTGTGATTCTTTTGAAGATCGCCATCACCTCTTGCGAGACGGCGCGGTACACTTCAAAGCGCGGAGGGAGAAAGATGGCCTGCGGGCAGAGCCGGTACGCCGTCCTGGCGGGCATAGCACTTCTGAGGCCGAAGGCGCGCGCTTCGTAAGAGCACGTCGCTACCACGCCTCTGCTCTGGGGAGAACCGCCGACCACCACCGGCTTGCCGCGCAGCTCAGGATGGTCGCGCTGTTCGATGGACGCGTAATAGGCATCGAGGTCAACGTGCAAGACAAAGCGCTGTTTTCGCTGGGTCTCTTCCATGGATCTTCTTTCATCTGCTCACGCCTGGCCGAATCGAGTGCATCGTATCAGAGAATCGGTCAGGCGGCAACCGTGGCACCTTGATAGCCAGGTGTGCTGGCAAACGTAGGTATGCTCTCCAGCCTCCCGTTCCATGGTTGAGGTGCCTCCAGGATGTCTGTCCAGGCTGATGTTGACAGGTTCCTCCCTGTCTATTGAAGAAGAAGGAAGATGAGGAACACACAGGTTTCTTTCGCGAGCGGAGGAAAAGTCCTATTCCCTTACTTCCCTGATTCCTCTTCGTTATACTAGTGTTGGTATGATTGTTCTAAAACAGAAATTCCATTCGCAAGAAACGTTACATCTCGCGCAAGTTGAGAAGGGTCGAAGTATGGATTACACCGCATCCTCGCGTTCATTTCAAGAACCATTCCGTTTTCAAACGGTACAGCAAAAACGGCTGTACACAACCCTGCGGCTCATTGGGCCAGGTCCAGCCACCTTCTATAGAGAAGCTCGGAACTTGATAGCAACGCCCCAGCAATTTGCAAGTAGCGCGCACCTGGTGGCGCACCTGCTACGGGAAATCGAGAGTGCGGTGCGCCGTGTGCTGTTGCCTCACACCTTCACTCTCCCCGAGGCCTGTGAAACGTGTGGCAATCGTCCTGAGGTCCACGCAAAGCAGATCGAGGCGATCACGCAATCCTTGGGGTTGGATGAGCGTGTCCAGCAGAGATGGAAAGAGATCGCGACGAGAAGACCTCTCGCTTCCCCGAACCATTGATGCCCCCTTCGAGGAGCTTGTCAGTGCATTCGATGACGTCTTCGATGCCGTTCTTGCCGCCTTTGAGCAGCAGTCGATCCCCGCTTTTGCCCTGCTTGATAGCCTGCTCAAGAAGGACCGCCCCAGCAAGACAAAAAATGACCTGTCCATCTTGAGAAATAAGGTACCCCATAATGATGCAACGCACCGGTATTTCTTTGAACGCCTCCAGAGCCCTGGATGGTTGGAACCCTTATATCAAGAAGGATTCTTTCTCCCTCCTCCCACCAAAGAGTGGGATGAAGGTCTCGGCCGACCTCTCTTTTCTGCCTGGCCGCCAGTTCCCTATCTGCTTCGCATGGCATCGGTCGAGTCGACACAACAGACGGTCCTAGCCATTGTGCAAGAGGCGGTCGAGAGCGACAATCCCTTTGTCCGCTCTGCTCTGCTCCAGATGGCTCAGGCGCTCCCCGCCACTCTCGCTGCAACGCTCGTTCCGGCTGTCCAAAAATGGGTTCAGGACCCTCGGCTGCAGTCTGTCGAGTTCGGCCAGATCAGCGATTTCACCACTCACCTTGTGCAGGGCCATGAGAGTGAATCTGCTACCGCACTTGTAGAAACCTGTGGCGCGGTGCTTGGGCGCAGTGAGTCACACTCTCAGCGTTGGGATTACGAGAAGCTGCTCACCGCCACTGTCCCACTCCTGGTGAAAAGTGCTGCCTTTCAGACGCTTTCCATGCTCTGCCGACTTCTGGATACAGCTATCTACGAGTACTTTATCCGCTTCAGAGATGTGCAGGGCGAGCGGAAAGAACACTTACACCAGGAGGCGCAAGAGGCGAGTACCCGCTCCTGGCAGCGCGCGCTTGATGCCAGGAGCAGCTTTCCGGCAGGCACGCAAGAGTCGTTGAATCTACTGGTGGCAACGCTACGCCAGACGGCAGAACAAGCAGTCCGAGAGCATCTGCTCGCACTGGAAACGGTGGTATCGCTCTTTGAGGGCTATCCGGGGCGCATCTTCCGTCGCTTTGCGCTCTACCTGCTCAGTTGCTTCCCCGAGGACCGACCCGAGATGGTGAGCCGCTTCCTCCTGGATCGGAGGCTATTTGACGATGGTGATGTGCGCCATGAATACGAACTGCTCGCTCATGCAGGATACAGCACGCTGCCCGATCCCGAGCAGGAACAACTACTCCAGTGGATAGAGGCCGGACCAGACCTTCAGTTTTACCGGGAGCAGTATGAGCGACTCTATCACGAGCGGCCAGACGAGGGGCTGGTGCAGCAGTATGCAAACGCCTGGCGCCGCGATTGGTTCGGCCACCTGGGTGACCGGCTGCCGGAAGCCTGGAAGGCGCGCTACGAGGCCCTGGTAGCCGAGCTTGGGCCGCTCGAACCCGATGACGCCGACGCTCTCGTCGTGACATGGGAAGGCCGTGGCAGTGCCCTCTCGATAGAAGAACTGCGCCACATGACCATCGACCAGCTCCTCGCCTTTTTGCGGGACTGGCAACCCTCCGCAGGCTTCATGAGCCCCTCACGCGAGGGGGTGGGACGACTGCTCAGCACCGCCGTAAGTGAGGATCCCGGTCACTTTGCCGAGGATGCTGTTCGGTTTCAGGGATGCGATCCCACGTACGTCAATGCACTCGTGGAAGGCTTTACCCAGGCCACACGAGCTCATCGCTCCTTTGGGTGGGAGCGCGTCTTCGATCTCAGCCAGTGGATTGTTGAGCAGCGCTATGCGCCCACGGAAGATGGCACCGCAACGAGCTTTGATCCTGCCTGGGCGTGGGCCAGCCAGCTCGTTGCGAACCTGCTCTTGTGCGCTGTAGAGGCGCGTCCTCCCGTTCTCGGGGCCTCACTTCGCGCCAGAGTATGGCAGATGCTCAAGCTCCTCGTGGAGGACCCCGACCCTGCACAGGAGGAGGTCGACGAAATTGACCCGACGATGGAATACGCGACGCGTGCCATCAATAGCATTCGCGGGATAGCGCTGCATGCGGTTGTACAGTATGCCTGGTGGGTGCGTCGGTTGGCAGAAGAGGAAACAACCAGCGACGCCACTCTGGACTTCAGCATCATACCCTTGACGCACCATGGGTGGGCCAGCATCTGACAGAGCTCTTTCCGTGCAAGGCTGATCAGCAAACGCTGCGCGCGGTCACCTGGTATACCTATATTGTCTTCTGTGAGCCCTATAACAATGTCCAGAGACTCCTGCGCGAGGAGTACGTAGCCGCGATCGAGCGGTTGGACACGATAGAAATAGACCAGGGTACGTCAATTCTTGAGAACCCTCACTACCGACTTGGCGAGCATGTGATCCGGTTTTATTGGAGCGGACTCGTCTCGCTCGGTGCTCCTGAAAGCCTCCTGACGCGCTTCTTTGCAAAGGCGCCTGACTATTTGCGGGGGCAGGTGCTTGCCTTTATCGGTCGGGCATTCTATCATACAGGGGAAGCGGTTCCACCTGAGATCGTCGAGCGGTGTCAACGACTATGGGAGTGGCGTCTTTCTGAGGCACAAGCTGCGCCATCGATAACAGCATACGAGCAAGAACTCGCAGCTTTCGGCTGGTGGTTCCGGGCAGAGTGTTGTCCAACCGAGTGGGGGATGCAGCAGCTTGAAGCTGCCCTTGTCCTGGCTGGGCATGTGGATCTGAGTTATGCCGTGGTCGAGCGATTAGCAAAGCTCGTGGCGCAGAATCCTGCCCAGGTGATACGATGTCTTGAGCAGCTTATCAAGGGCGAGACGATGATGTGGACAACCTCCACCTGGGAAAAGGCCGTGCGGCCCATACTGACGTACGCCTTACAGCAAGAGGCGAACGAAACCCGACGAAAGGCCAAAGCTATTATCGGTACTCTGGCGCTCCAGGGGATGACCGAGTTTCTCGCTCTGCTGCCTACAGAGGAAGAGAGGACAGAGAGTTCACCGATCCAATCGTCTGCTCTGTGATGCAGGAAGGAGCAGCGTCCGGTAACCGGGCCAGCTCAGGGTCTATGATCAGGTGCATAGTGGACAGCGCTCCCTCCTCGAGGATGCTGATGCTGCTCCCCCTTTCGGTTTTGAGTGCCATCTTGTGAAAAGAATGGAACCACCGTATAGTACCACAGAGAGGTTGCACCGTTCACGCGCCTCTTGAGGCGAAACAACGCCGTTTTTTCTTCCTGAAGAACATCTCGCTAGAAACAAAAAGGATCCGTGTTATGTATGCTCTCACCGGTGCAAATGGGCATCTTGGTCGCCTTGTGATCAAACATCTGCTGGCCCAGGTGCCCGCCAATCAGATCATCGCCACCACGCGCGATCCACAACAGCTCGCAGATATCGCGTCCCCTGGAGTCATCGTGCGCCGCGCAGACTTCTCCGATCCGACCACGCTCGCAGCCGCGTATGCAGGAGCAACCAGACTGCTCATTATCAGCACCTACGTGGTCGGCAAGAGTGTCGAGCTGCATAAAGCAGCCATAGCAGGCGCAGTAGCGGCCGGAGTCAAACATATCGTCTATACCTCAACCCCACACGCCGACCCAGGCAGCACGAATCCCCTCCTTGCTGATCATGGACAAACCGAGGTTGCTCTCGCTGCATCTGGCGTCCCATGGACAGCGCTACGCAACAGCTTTTATGCCGAAATACTCAGGGATTTCATCGAGCTCCTGCTGGTCAAGAGGCAATTCCTCATTCCAGAAGGCTCGGCCAAACACAGTTGGATCTCCCGCGAAGATTGTGCACGTGCCGCCACTGGGGCACTCATCGGCAAACTGACTACCACGGGGCCAGTTGATGTCACCGGACCAGAGGCTCTCAGCTTCGCGGATCTGGCAGCACGCCTCTGCCGCCTCTCCGATCACCAGATAACAGCGCACCCATTACCAGATCAAGAAATCATCGCCCAGATCACCACAAAAGGCGTACCAGCAGAGGCAGCGAAATCCACGATGAGACTGATTAGCTGGATTGCTCATGCATCGACAGAGACTCCAACAGATACGGTAGAACGGGCAAGTGGCACCAAACCCACCTCGATCGACACCATCTTGCGCATACTAGTCACCGCCTGAATCACCCATCGCACAATCCGAGTGCAGCTATCCACGTCCAGCAGAGGTGATTGCCAGGAAATCTGAACATGCCGCTGGCAGAATCTGTCGCATGATCCTGGTCTCAAAGGCGTATTCCTGCACTGTTGAGGTAACTCATCCACAGGATAGTTGTGCAATTCTCGCCAGCAGCATGTTGGGATGTACAGCTTGCTTCTGGTTGGGTCGGTCCAGCCCTCCTCGGAAAAAGGCCGCTCCGTCGGCGGGTGACCGTAGCCAATCGCGGCCAAAGAAGAGGTCATCACGACGCGCTTGACACCCGCATCCCGCGCGGCCTGCAGCACCCGCAACGTGCCCTCGCGTGCTGGCATGATCAGTTCGTCCTCGTGCTTTGGGGCGCCTGGGGGGAAGGAGAAGCGATGTGCAGCACAAAGTCACACCCGACCGTGGCTTGGGGCCAACCCGCATCAGACAGCAGATCAGCTGCTACAAACGAGAGTGCTTCTGCTGGTTGGGCACCCCCTACTTTGAGCATCGCCCGCACATCCGCTTCCCGCGCAAGGGAACGCACCGTGGTTCGCACGCGGTAGCCTGCCGAAAGCCTGGTGCAAGATACAATGGGTCCCCACAAAGCCGGAGCCCCCCGTTACAAGCACGACTTCGTCATGCATACGAACCTCCCGGTGTGTTGGTGAATGAACCACTTACCATGCTCCGTCACGGCTCTGCTTCCAGCAACAAACGCACAAACAGCTCCCACGTTGTCCCTTCCATCCGATGGCGACAGGCGGGACAGAGTTGCCCCAGGCCATGCAAGCGCGCTGTCAACTCGTCGAAAAACGCGTCGAGACGCGCATCATCACACTGCTCGGGGTGGCGGGCATAGGCCACGCGTATTCGCTCCAGGTCGTCCACCTGGGTCCTCAAAATGGCGAGGTGTTCCAGGCACCGCTTGCACCCGCGTGTCTGTCGAACCGTTTGCAACACGGCCTGGGCATAGCACAACAGGTGGACGGCCTCCTGTCGTCCCGATGGCTCCGCTTCATTCGCTCTCGGTATCTGAAGATCGGGAGGCACAGGCTCGATCACACGAGCGAATCCACATGAAGGGCAGTGGTCTTGCCTCCCCCCGTGCAACACCACAATACTCATGAGTTCACCTCCACAGTGTGGGCAACAACCACTCGGCCCTCCAGGCTTTGGTAATCGAGGCATGCTCCTCCTCCTCAGATCTCTTGACCGCAAGCCAGGTAGCAGCACTGCGCATCTTTTACTGCCATGTTCTGCAACCTGCGAGAAGCGTTCCCAGTTTGCTGTTCCCGCGACTTCGCGCACCAGGGTAGGACCCAGATTACTGCCGGCCAGCACAAGCCGCGTGGACCTCGCGTTCATGGGACCTTTACAAGTGACGATGGCGTTCCTCTTTGTGGAACGCCGGCGCTCACTCCGCCGTCTGCCTACGTTGATTCCCCGCTTTGACGCCCCTTCTCGTCTCGTAGCAGTCGCTGACACTCGTCCACGTCGAAGAGTGGAGGAGCGGAACTCATGCTGACCGCATGCGAGCGCCAGGGTACAATGATCTGTTCCTCTATAGTTATATGGAGAACATTGACGGCTTTTTAAGTGGCCGATATACTCCAGAAAATAGTGAGGAGGTCGGATATGTCCCTCGAAACCGGAGCCTTCCCCAATGGGCAGCTGGTTCAGATCACCATCGAGTATGCACAGAGCAAAATGGTGGCAGTCTCGACGAATTGCTCTTTTGTTGACCATTTTCTCCGCAAAGTGAAACTGTGTCAATCGCGGAACACATGGATCAATTATGCCCATGACTTGAAGATTTTTTTTGCGGCACTCAACCAACCCCTTGAGTAGATTGATCGCCGCAGTTGTCTCCGCTTCATGGAGATCCAGGATCAGGCTGGGCTTTCCAGCCTCACCATCAATCGCCGACTTGCTGCCGTCTCGTCACTGTTCATGGAACTCAATCTCCTTGATCCCGTTGCATTCCCTCAGAATCCTGTCATTCCCGTGCAACGCGACCAGACCAAGCGTAAGCGCAGCCAAAGCCTCTATCGCAAACAACCCGACCGTCTACCTGATGTCATTGCTGAAGAGGACTTGCAGGCTTTTTTTGCCGTTCTTCCTAGCCTTTCGGGACCGCACATTAATCCTGCTCATGTGGATCAGTTGCTTGAGAATACACGAGGCGATTTCGATTTGTTTCGATGACATTGAGTGTAGCGACCGCAGCATTCGTATCCGAAATGGGAAAGGCGGAGTCACCCGCACCGTCTACATGGACCGCTATACCTTTGCGGCCTTGAATAAATATCTTGACGAGGAACGACAGAACCTCTTTCCTGATGTCGATGAAATCTTCATTGCCTTTAAAGGGAAAGCGCGGGGCCGACCGCTTTCGGACAATGCCCTTCAACACACTATCGATTACTATGCAGAAAAATGTCAGTTGTCACTGCATGCCCACCTTTTCAGGCATACTGGTATTACGCGCCTGGTCATGCAAGGTATGTCAGAACCAGCCATCCGCAAACTGGTGGGACATCGCAATGCTCACTCGCTCGATCCCTATCTGCATCTTTCTGACCGTTTTGTTGAGGCTGAGTTCGAAAAAGCGCAAAAGGTATTGAGTCCACAGAAGTGGCTTCAATCTTTGCAGGAAGGAGAACAACGATGATTCTTGGTCGTGGGACTGCCCAAACGGATGAAGCCATTATCGCCGAATTTTGCCAGTTTTTAGAGCAGGTTGGACAGATTCGAGGCGCTGAGCGGATCAAAGATCTCAAAACGGTTCCCGCATTGCTCCGCCGCCGGATTGAGAAACCTCTTTTGCAATGGAGCGATGAGGATATCCTGGCCTCCTACGCGGGGAAAACGAAGAACACAGAGTATCGTTACAGCGTTTTTTTGAGCTTCCTCTTTTACCGAGGATATCATCGCCCAAGTATGCATCTGCTCATGTCACTTCCTCTCTGGCTGCATAGACAATGGCGGTTAGCTGTTGCTCCATACCAAAAGCGTTTGGAGCAAGTGACGACCGAGCTGGGATATTTTGTTCCCTGGAAAAAGGGGGGTGGGTATGTGCTCGAACTCTTCTTAGGTTTGCTTGTCTTTACCGGGAAAACCTTGGAAGAGTTGACGCGCGTTGATTTTGAGGGATTTCGAGCCGAGTATCTCACCTGGTACGCGCAGAACGGACAGGGCAAAAAAGACCGTCCCGATCCTCGTCTCTTCCGCTTAGAACGCTATCTCGTTCATTGGGGAATCATTCCTGCTCTCAAGCGAGTGGCCCCCCAGGAAGAACGCTTGAGTCATCTCCAGCATGAGATCATTCGCCAGGCTATTTTGGCCTATCTGCGATGGTGCGAGGTGAAATTGAGCAGAAAGACAGTGGACAGGTTGCGGGCTGCTCTGCGGACGTTCTTTCTGTGGTTACAAGAGCACTTTCCAGAAGCGGATCGACTTGATGCCGTTTCGCGCTCTATCGCACAAAGGTATGCACAGCATCTGGCAGAACAAGTCGCAGCAGGACACTACAGCAAAAACTATCGCGCTGACTTATATAGCAGTATTCACCGATTTTTCGATTTTGTCATTGATGAGCATATGGAAACGTCTCCTGCCCGCAATCCGTTCTCTCCTCGTGATCTTCCCAGACGGCCAGATATGATCCCGCGATATATACCAGATCAGGAGTTACGAAAGGTATTAGCCTACTGTGAACAGGAGGCCACCCTTTATGAGCGGACGTTGGTTCTCACGCTGTTACACACAGGAATCAGATCGTTGGAATTTACCCGTCTGAAAGCCTCCGATATCGTTCAAATTGGAGGGGTCTGGAAACTCCATATTCATGAAGGCAAGGGGCTCAAGGATCGTCTTATTCCTCTCACGGCACAGTGTTTGACTGCCTTGCAGGACTGGCAGGAGCATGGGTGGGAACGGATAAACGACGCTCTTTTTACTCGCCATGGTCGGCCCTTGCAAACCAATGGGAGAGTTCAAGCGACTCTTCAACAGATCAGCTGCAAGCTGGATATTCCAGCGCTCACAGCGCATCGCTTCCGTCATACCTTTGCCGTGGCTCTGCTTAACTATGGCCTTCGCGAAACAGCCCTCCAGAAGCTGATGGGGCATGCAACGCTCGGGATGACACTCGAATATGCGCGTATTCTTGATGAGACTGTTGAAAAGGCGTTTAGTGAAGCAGTGGAGCAGATGCAGGATGGAGTTCACAGCTGGATGCCAAACTTCTTTGTACAGGAGGAGTATACCTTTTTCGTTGAAGGAGACGCCGTGAGTTGGATTCGTCTGCCTATAGGCTACTGCCGACGCAATCCCAAACTTCATTGTGAGAGTGATGTGAAATGTTTGCTCTGCGACCGATTTGCCATCGGGAAAGAGGACCTCCCACGGCTCAAGCAGATGTATGAACGCTTTCTCTCGCTTGGACTCACGCTCAAAGCGGAGGTGGTAGCCGCGCAGATCCATCGTCTGGAAGCGCCCGGGGAAGAGCAGCCAGCAGGCTTCATTCCAACTCACGCCATAACACGCACAGCTCGGCGTTGATGCGTGAGCACCAGTCGCCACTTCTCTTCAAGGGGCGTGCATCATACACGCCCCTTGAAGGTTGCTCTTTCTTCCCGGCCCGGAGTGGTAATTGACACCGAATCACGAACAGCTTTGACACCAACCCTCGAACAACAACACGAATCGTCGAATGTCCTCTTGATCGACTAACTTTGATGATCCTAAAGATTGAGCATGTATGCGAAGATTGGGCCAGTCGTGGGGCAATTGGGCTCAATGTGTCATTTGTCAGTGCGAATGGCCGCATCGTGCCGAAAGGTTGGCCGCATGTAGATAGAGGAGATAAACGCTCACTACAGGCCAGTTTACCCCTCTTTGGGATAGAACAAGCACTGAGCCTCGTTTTGGCCCTGCTCATCTGCTCATTTGGCCTCACGAGCCGATCTACGTGTATTGAAGATGAGAGGCCAACCTTTTGGCACAAAACGGTCAATGATTCTGACCATTTGCACAATGTCAGAATGATCATAACTTGGGGAATGGCAAGGATTCGTTTTTGAGACAGCCATTTGTCCCGCTAGCATCTCTTTTACTGCTTCTAGAGGTGAGTCGAAGATCTTGACGACCAGGTGCAGGAAAGCCCTCTGCTCTCTTTTCCCTCTCGGACTGCCCTCCAGATCTTCTCCTCTCGACTTTGGCACAGTTACCGAACATCACACAGGCTGTGCTATACTAGGGTGGAACCGTGAGCATGTCCGGTAACCGGATCGATGATGAGCAGCTGTGCGACAGCAGAGAGGAGTCCGCCATGACTCCCACTATCCAGGGCGAGACCCTGGTCTATCGGCAGGACGGGCAGGAGCAGGTCCTGACCGTGGACACCGCGGCCTGGTTTGCCTGGTTGGAGACCGCCTCCACGTTCTCCTTCGGAAGTTCGGAGGGCCTCTTCACCGCGCGCCGCGAGCAGGCCGGTCACAAGCGCGGGGGCTGGTACTGGAAAGCCTACCGCAAACAGCAGGGCAAGCTCTCTTCTCGCTACCTGGGCAAGTCCGAGACCCTCACGCTGGCGCGTCTCCAGACCGTGGCCCAGACAATGGTTGCTGCTCTCGACGAGACGGCCCCTGACACCGATGCGGAGGAGGCTCGCTCCCCGGCGCAAGCCGCAGCACCTGGGATGCAGAGCGATGCACTCACCCCGAGGCTTTCCACCAAGCTCCATCCACCCCTGCCACGCGCGCACCTCGTGCGCCGCCCCCGGCTAGCTGCACGACTCACGCAGGGAATGATGGGTCCGCTCACGCTCGTCTCGGCACCTGCGGGCTTTGGCAAAACGACCCTGCTCGCGCAGTGGCTCGCCGAAAGCGGCATGCCTGTCGCCTGGCTCTCACTCGAAGCGGGAGACAACGAGCTGGTGCGCTTCCTCTCGTATCTCATTGCCGCCCTCCAGACACTTGACCCCCATCTCGGGGCTGTGGCCTTGACCTTGCTGCAGATGCCACCGCCTGCTGCAGCAGAGACCGTGCTCACGCTGCTCACCAACGACGTGGGAAGCCATGAGCGTGACGGAGGTGATTTCGTCCTCGTCCTTGACGACTACCACGTGCTTGATGCCCAACCGGTTGACATGGCCCTCACCTTTCTCGTCGAGCATCTGCCACCCCAGATGCACCTGGTCATCGCTACCCGTGAGGATCCAGACCTACCCCTAGCCCGGTTGCGCGCCCGGGGTCACTTGACCGAACTGCGTGCCACCGACTTACGTTTTACCGCCTCCGAAGCTGCCGGATTTCTCACTCAGGTGATGGGTCTCAATCTCTCGACGGAAGATATCGCCGCGCTAGAAGACCGCACCGAAGGCTGGATCGCCGGCCTGCAATTAGCCGCGCTTTCCATGCAGGGCCACCAGGATGTTCCCGGGTTCATCCGGGCCTTCGCGGGAGACCACCGCTACATCGTGGACTATCTGGTCGAAGAGGTCCTACAGCGTCAGCCCGAGCCTGTCCGCAACTTTTTACTTCAGACCTCCATTCTCGACCGGTTGCATGGCTCGCTCTGCGATGCCGTCACCGGCCAGGAGGAAGGCAACGCGCGGTTGGAGGCCCTGGAGCGAGGCAACTTCTTTGTCGTTCCGCTCGATGACAAACGCCACTGGTATCGTTATCATCACCTCTTTGCCGAAGTGCTCTCTGCGCAATTGCTGGCGGAGCAGCCCCATCAGGTAGCGACGCTGCATCGGCGCGCGAGCGCGTGGTACGAGCAGCATGGTTCGACGGCCGATGCGATCCGCCACGCGCTGGCTGCCTTTGATTTCGAGCGAGCGGCAGGCCTGGTCGAACTGGCAGTGCCAGCTATGGGCCGGAATCGACAGGAGGCCACGGTGCTTGGCTGGCTCCGGGCGCTCCCCGACGAGCTGGTGCGCGCCAGGCCCGTACTGAGCGTTCACTATGCCGGGGCGTTACTGCTTCACGGCGAGCTCGAGGGCGTTGAGGCCCGACTGCGGGACGCCGAACAGTGGTTGGACACGACGACAGACATGGGTGAGCTTGCGCTCGCCTCATCGGCTGAGATGGTCGTCGTGGATGAAGCGGAATTTCGCCGTCTCCCGGGTGCGATCGCCGTGTACCGTGCCGCGCGTACCCAGGCGCTGGGCGATGTGGCCAACACCATGAAATACGCCCGGCGGGCGCTCGACCTGGTACCCGAGGACGATCATCTCGGGCGCGGATCGGCAGCGGGGTTCTTGGGACTCGCCTATTGGACGCGTGGGGATCTCGAGGCAGCGCACCGGTCATATGCCGAATGCATGGTTCTGGTGCAGAGGGCCGGACACATCTCTGACGCCATCGGTTGCTCTATCGCCCTGGCTGATATACGGATTTCACAAGGTCGTCTGCGCGAGGCAATGAGTACCTATAAGCGGGGATTGCAACTTGCGACCGCTATCGCTGGCGCGTTGCTATGGCTCGCATACTGGCGACCCAGGGAGATCTGGACGGCGCGCTCGACCTGCTCCACGAGGCAGAGCGCCTGTATATGGGTGACTTCTTCCCCAATGTGCGTCCTATCGCGGCGTGGAAAACGCGGGTGTGGGTCGCCCAGGGGAAGTTGGCTGAAGCTCTCGACTGGGCGCGTGAGCACGGCCTCTCCGGGGCGCTCGACCTCAGCTACCTGCGCGAGTTCGAGCACATCACCCTGGTCAGGGTGTTCCTGGCCCGGTCTAAGAGCGACCGTGCAGAACACTCCATGCTTGAGGCAATGGAACTCCTGGAGCGCCTCCTGCAAGCGGCGGAAGAAGGGGAGAGGACGGGAAGCGTCATCGAAATCCTGGTATTGCAGGCACTTGCTCACCATGTGCAAGGCGACATCCCTGCTGCTCTCATGCCGCTGCAACAGGCCCTGACGCTGGCTGAGCCGGAGGGCTACGTCCGCATGTTTGTGGATGAAGGCCCACTCATGGCGGTCCTGCTCGCGCGTCTCCACGAACATTCGCGGAAACGACCCCGTGCCGCCTTGACGAACGTTCCCCTGGCCTACCTCGAACGGCTCCTCGCACTGCTGCGCGGAGAACGGGTTCAAGAAGGGACCTCCCCTGCTGCCACCTTCTCTCCCACTGCACCACCTCCTGCCCAGCCGCTGCTCGACCCGC
>WNFY01001106.1_pt1 | contig 29701 bp, 38 predicted proteins | sample 5400091 | NCBI WGS metagenome assembly WNFY01 (sample SAMN13153364, study PRJNA577476) | soil metagenome | isolation source: 60 cm soil or saprolite under grassland replicate 1 | place: USA:California | collected 2016-06-15 | reverse complement strand
CTTTCTCTTATACACTCCGTGCACAATCATCGGGAAGATAACAAGCGTTAAAAGCGTTGCACTTATCAGTCCTCCCACAATAACAATAGCCAGCGGTTTCTGAGTTTCAGAACCGATGCCTGTTGATATTGCTGCAGGAAGCAAACCGAATATTGCCATTAATGCAGTCATTACAACAGGTCGTACACGGCTGATTACACCGGTTTTGATGGCTTCATTCAAAGCTATTCTTTTGACAAGATTTTGGTTGATCACTGAAATAATAATTACTCCGTTTTGAATGCAGATCCCGAACAAAGCAATAAAGTCAATACCGCAGAAATATTAAAGTTTGTTCCCATGATGAGCATTGCCATAATGCCACCAGCAAGAGCAAAGGGCACATTGAGCAGTACCAGCAGTACATCACGGATTTTTCGAAACAACACAAGAAGGATAATAAAAATAATAACGAGACTAATTGGAACAACATTTTCCTGGTAATGTTTATTGCGACGCCACTACGCAGGGTCAGACCATCTGAAACAAAACATAAATGATTTTTCAAGTGCAATGGAAATCATTAATCAATTGCATCCTAAGCATTATGAATATCGTCATGATAGTCATTACCAATTAGTGAACCTACCGAAAGGTGAACATTATGGTCTGATTGCTCAGGATGTTGAAAAAATTCTGCCGGTTTAGTAAAGGATACAATATTCGAAACGCGTTATGCGAAGCCAAATACTACTGACGCAAAAAATTCGGAAACAATTTATTTCAAAGCGCTCAACTACACAGAGCTTATCCCAATCATGATAAAAGCTATGCAGGAACAACAACAACAGACCCCAGCTGAGGTCACGGTAGAAAACGAGGAATTGAAATCAAGGCTTAATAAAATTGAAGAAGCACTTGCCCTAAATAAGGAGCGAAGTTTAATAGAAATACCTGCGTTGGCTTATAAAAAATTATTCTAATAATAACGATATTCTCATTTCCTTTGCGGAAGCTTAAGTCGCTGGCATAGTTTTTATGCATGTGCCTGTAATTAATTTATAAAAACACTATTTTAATCTGCAACCATTGAAACGATTCTTGCATAAAGTACGAAACTGGGAGCTGTGGCCGTTTTATGTTATTTATGCACCATTGGGTTTTGTATGGTTATATTATGTGATAAAGGCGAGAGCATTCTGGTTTTTTTCTACAGTAAATCCTACACTTGAATTTTCTGGTTTTGAGGGCGAGAATAAAAAAGAAATGTATCATCAATTGCCTGAAAAGTATTATCCAAAAACATTATTTATTGAAGCAGGCCAAAACATAAAAGATGTAATGCAGCAAATATCAGTCGCGGGATTTTATTATCCTTTTGTTGTGAAGCCGCAAGTTGGCATGCATGGGATGATGTTCAGAAAAATTAAAAACCAAGAACATTTAGAGCGATATCATGAATATATCAGTTTCGATTATATAGTGCAGGAGTTTGTTGACATGCCAATGGAATTTAGCGTATTTCATGTTCGTTACCCGGGCGAAGCAAATGGGAAAATAACAGGTTTTATTTTGAAAGATTATTTGGCAGTAACAGGGAACGGTTCATCTACTTTAATTGAACTTATTTTGCGACACCCGAGGGCATGTTTAAGGGAAGAAGAAATGAGGCATAAACATGCACATTATCTTAATACTGTTATTGCTGATGGAGAAAAATATTATTTAAGTATTGCAGGAAATCACAATCGTGGCACGCGCTTCATAAATCTTTCTAAAGAAATTGATGAACAATTAAGCAATGTGTTTGATAGTATCAGCAAAGAAACAGGTCATTTTTATTTTGGCCGTTATGATTTAAAATGTACATCAGTAGAAGATTTAAAAGTGGGTAAAAACATCGCCATACTTGAATATAATGGTGCAGGCGCGGAACCAAATCATATTTATGATTGCGGTATGAATTACTGGGATGCTTTGAAAATAATAAACGAACATTGGAAAGATATGTATAAAATAGGAAGGATTAATTATAAACAGGGCGTAGCTTACTGGAGCTTCGTTAAAGGGTATAAACATTTGAGAAAAGCAAAAAAATATTTTAAAGAATTATACCAGGCTGACCTTGATGGAAATTTATATGGTAACTATTCCAGGGATTGAAGCGATAAGTTGTTTGGTATACTCTTTTTGCGGATGATTATAAACTTCTTCAGCAAGCCCCGTTTCTTCTATAACTCCTTTATTCATGACCATAATTCTGTCGCTTATGTAACGGATAACAGAAAGATCATGTGAAATAAAAAGAGCAGTAAAATCAAATTCTTTTTTTAGATCATTGAGCAGATTCAACACTTGTGCTTGCACGCTTACATCAAGCGCAGATACACTTTCATCACATACAACAAAAGAAGGTTCCAGTGCCAGCGCTCTGGCAATAACAATGCGCTGCCTTTGCCCGCCACTGAATTCGTGTGGATAGCGATTGTAATAATTAGCGGAAAGATTTACTTTTTCAAGTAGTTCAATTACTTTTTCTTTTCGTTGTTTATCCGTTGCAAAAAGTTCGTGCACTTTTAAAGGTTCAGCAATTGCGTCACCAATTTTTTTTCGTGGATTGAGTGATGAGTATGGATCCTGAAAAATGATTTGCATATCCTTTCTCATAGCTCTAAGCTCATGGCTCGAGGCTTTTGATGTCTCTTTATTCTTAAAAAAAATTTTTCCATCAGTTGGCTGTATCAATCCAAGTAAAGCCCTGCCAAGTGTAGTTTTTCCACAGCCCGATTCACCTACCAATCCAAGTGTTTCACCCTTGTATATTTCGAAGCTTACATCATCTACTGCTTTTGTGTATGCTGTTACTTTACCAAAAAAAGTTTTTTGGGAAGGAAACCAAACTTGGAGATGATCAACAGAAACTAAGGTTTGTAGTTTGTCTACAGCGCTCCCGGAAGGAAGATTTGCAGTTTGCCGTTCTTCAATTGAAAATTGATTAATGAAAATTGAGTATTGAATATTTTCTTCCTGATCGCTTGTTTCCTGCGCCTTATTTCGTGATTCTTGTTCCTTATTCTTTTGTTCTTCTGCTTCCATAAAATCGCTTACCACAGGCAGCCTTTCGCCTTTCTGATGCAGAGTAGGTCTGCATTCAAGTAATGCTTTTGTATAGTAATGCTCGGGATTGTTGAGTATATCTTTTGTAATTCCCTGTTCAACAATCTTTCCTTTATACATTACAATTATCCTGTCAGCAATTTCACTTACCACACCAAGATCATGGCTTATAAAAATCACACTCATGTGATGTTGTTGTTGAAGGCTGCGTAAAAGCAAAAGAATATTTTTTTGTACGGTAACGTCTAAAGCCGTGGTTGGTTCATCGCATATAAGTAATTGAGGATTGCAACTCATAGCCATCGCAATCATCACCCTTTGTTTTTGACCGCCACTTATTTCATGAGGGTATCTTTTATATATTCTTTCGGGATCAGGTAATCTGACTTCTTTAAATAATGAAACCGTTTGTGCCTTTGCTTTTTCAGAATTTACTTTTTTATGAAGCATGATTGCTTCTGCTACCGAGCTGCCGCAGGTTTGAACTGGATTAAGGGAAGTCATCGGTTCCTGGAAGATCATAGCAATTAAATTACCGCGAATGCTTTCCATTTCTTTTTGCGAAAGTTGCAGCAGATCTGTTATATGATCCCTATCGTGAAAAATAATCTTTCCCCTTACATAATTTGCGGAAGGAGCAGGAAGTAATTGCAAAATGGACAAAGCTGTAACCGATTTTCCTGAACCTGATTCGCCAACTATTGCAACAATCTCACCTTTATGTACAGTAAAAGAAATATTTTCAAGAGCATGTGTGATGGCATTATCACTTTTAAAATTAACGGAAAGATTTTCTATGGTGAGTAAGGGTTGTTTCATAGAGCATTTGCTTCGTAGAGTTGACAGAATTCTTTGGGGCTAACGATTTTTGTTTGCTCAAAATGGGTTATCGAAAAATGATTTCGATTTCCTGTAGTTAAGTAATCTGCCTTTGCTTCATAAGCAAGGTCTAAAAATTTATTATCAGTTACATCTTTTTTAATTATTTCAAACTTTTTTTGGGAAAGATATTTAATAGATAAATCGTTTAAAGCTGCAATAATTTTCAGAACGTTATGTTTGAACTCAGGATATTTTTTCTGAATGCGGTTATAAGTTGAAACCTTTTCATATTCTTTTAGAATGTCGGAGGTTATGCAAATTTCAAAGAGTTCTTCTTCAACGAGAATTGATTTTACTATTTTCCTTGAATAGCCTTGTGCAATTGCAGCAGAAACAATAACATTGGTATCAAGGATTATTTTTTTCATGCTGCTTTTGATATTCTTCTTTTGCTTCATTGATTAGATTATTTATTTCTTCCATACTCATGTCAGCATATCCATGTTTCACAGCATCGTCATAGCTTTTTTCAAGCGCCTTCTTCATTCTTTCTTTTGCAAGGGCTCTTTTAGTGTTGTAAGTGAAATTCTTTTTTCGTTTTTTAGTCCCAGTTGCTCTGCTTCTTCCTGAGATAATTCTAATTCAAGTACAACTTCCATAAAAAAATTTTTATAAAATTACACTAAAACCTCAAATGCCTAACTGTTAAACCGTTATTGATAAGCTGTTTCAGTGAATCAATTCCAATCTTTAAATGTCTTTCAACAAATAGCTCTGTTATTGTTTTATCACTGCTTGTCGTTTTAACACCTTCGGGTATCATTGGCTGGTCACTTACAAGCAGCAAAGCGCCTGTCGGTATTTTATTATAAAAGCCAACTATGAATATAGTTGCTGTTTCCATATCAATTGCATATGCTCTTATCTTTTGAAGATATGTTTTAAACTCATCATCATGTTCCCATATTCTTCTGTTGGTTGTATAAACAGTACCGGTCCAGTAATCAAGTTTATAATCTCTTATTGTGGTTGATATTGCTTTTTGCAATGCGAACGCAGGCATAGCAGGAACTTCAGGGGGAAAGTAATCATTCGAAGTACCTTCCCCTCGGATAGCCGCAATAGGCAATATCAGGTCACCGAGTTTATTTCTTTTTTTCAAACCGCCACATTTGCCAAGAAACAAAACTGCCTTAGGTTTAATTGCTTTAAGCATATCCATTACTGTTGCAGCACTCGGGCTTCCCATACCAATATTTATAATGGTAATGCCATTTGCCGTTGCACATTGAAAAGGAGTATCAACACTTGCAATCAGCACATTATTCCATTCTGTAAATAAATGAATATAGTGGCTGAAATTGGTAAGCAGTATGTACTTGCCGAAGTTTTTTAAGGCTTCACCGGTATAACGCGGCAGCCAGTCATTTACTATTTCATCTTTCGTTTTCATAATTTATTTTTTCCAGTTTTATTTTTTCTTTTTTATGTTGTCAGCTTTTATTCTTTCCTCATTGTGCCCTTGTGTCACTCCCTTGTGCATTATTGCACACGGGGGCGCAACAATACATCGTTAATTTCTTTTCGACACAATATCACGATTTATCAATTTATCAATTCTTAAAAGAGCTGCGGCAAATAAATTTTGTAAATATATCAATCCTGTAAAAAATTCTCCTCTTGTTACATTTGCAAATGCTTCGCATAGATTATCCTCCTCATCCATTTAAAATAAAAGAAGAAAATAACAAGCATTTAATTTTTGACGAAGTAAGAAAACTATGGCTCATCCTTACACCGGAAGAATGGGTGCGGCAAAATTTTATTCAATACCTCGTGCAAATAAAAAAATATCCCTCTTCTGTTATTGCTATAGAAAAAGAAATTAAACTGGGCGAATTAAAAAAGCGATGTGATATTGTTGTATACAAATCACATCGACCATGGATGATAGTAGAATGCAAAGAGCAAACCGTTTTATTAAATGATGCAGTTATTCAGCAAGTGCTTCGCTATAATATAAGTCTTAAAGTAAAAATACTTGTTGTAACAAATGGTGAAAATACCTATGCTGTGCTATTGGATAACAACAATGCAACTCCACTGGATATTTTACCTGATTGGAATGACGTTCCAGCTTCATAATAATAACATTAAATCTTTTCTGCTACCGGCTTGTTTATTTCATGCATGCTCATAGTTGCAGCAATTACTGCATATGCAGGAGCGAGCACCCAGCCAATAATGGGCAGCAAATGAATAAAATAAAAAACAAGCCCATTGCCAATAGCAAGTCCACGATGGTTCACAATAAAATAGATACTTTCTGAGGCATTCATTTTTCTGCGCTCACAATTATAATCAAGCATACTGAAACCGTAATAATAACATTCAATGAGGAGTGCTATTAAAGGCGCGACAAGACCAGCAACTGGAATTAACGAAAGTATTAGAAGCGAAACCATGTACACTGTTTGCCATAAAGCATTACGTATCGCTATTTGCATACCACGCAACATATCTTTCAAAAGCTGGCGAAAACTAAAAGGATATTCTTCACCTTTTAAAATAGAATCAGTTTTTTCACTTAAATATGCAAACACAGGCGACCCAACAACAAGCCACACATATTTAAATAAAGAAAAGTAGAGCATTAACTGAATAATTAGCAGCGTGAGTGCGGCAATCGTAAACAGAAACCCAAGCAAACCGCTGTTCATTTTATCAAGCCATGCTTTAAGACCCGTTTTCAAACTTAACCATTCGTTAAAGTTGTTGGCAGTTTTGAAAAAGAAATACATTGAAACAAAAAACAGGATTGTATAAACAATACCCGGAATAATTATCCATTTCCATAGCCTATGTTTTTTGATAAACAGATGCGCTTTAAAATAGCTTTGAACAGCAATGATAATTTCTTTGAGCACGGTATTTATTTTCGCGGATAAATTTACTTGAATTGAAGCGTTCACACTATAATAAAATTGATGAGAAAGTTTTATTAAATCTAAATGCAAGACTGAGTGCCGCTTTTTATAGTCGTGATGATGTTGTGCTGATTGCAAAGGAGTTGCTTGGAAAAATATTAGTCACCCATTTTGACAACAAGCTCACTGCAGCAAGAATTGTAGAAACAGAAGCTTACAATGGCGTGGTAGATAAAGCATCTCATGCACACAAAGGAAGACGAACTGCCAGAACGGAAATAATGTATCGGCAGGGTGGTGCTGCTTATGTTTATTTATGTTATGGCATTCATCATCTGTTTAATGTAGTAACGAATGCACAAGAAACGCCACACGCAATTTTAATTCGTGCAGCGGAGCCTGTATATGGTATTGAAACGATGCTTACAAGAACGGGAAAATCTAAATTTGATTACACACTTACAAAGGGACCGGGAAATGTATCAAAAGCATTGGACATTACTACAAAACATACAGGCGTTGATTTGCTGGGCTATGGAATGTTTATTATTGATGATGGCTGGAAACCAGAAAAAAAAGAAATTATTGCCTCACCACGAATTGGGGTAGATTATGCCGAAGAAGATGCTTTGCTGCCTTATCGTTTTTACATAAAAGATAATCCGTTTGTAAGTGGTAAAAAGAAATAGGAAAATTATTTATTATTCTTCCTCAATAAGTTTTTTATGATACCGGCAATAGTTTTTCATAGCAACTTCGTTGCGTCGCAATCCTTTCATCTGAAGTACTTGTAGCAGCAGATTAAACTTCGTTGCATGCTTTAGTTTTCAGCGAACGAGGCGAAAATTGTTCTCTATTAAAATTTTAAAAACGGGAAATAACATTGAGTGCTTTAAAAATTGACGAAGCTTTTCACAAAAACTTTTTAAAAATTCTTGGACGATAAGGCCCAACCTCCTACCTTTGCGCTCCCAATCTAAAAAATTGGGATTAAGCTATGTCTCAGAGAATCAGGATAAAATTACAGTCTTACGATCACAGCCTGGTAGATAAATCCGCTGAAAAAATCGTAAAAACTGTCCGTAGCACTGGTGCTGTAGTAACAGGCCCAATTCCTTTACCTACACGCAAAAGAGTTTTCACTGTACTTCGTTCACCTCACGTGAATAAGAAAAGCCGTGAACAATTCCAGTTATCTACCCACAAACGCCTATTGGATATTTATACTTCATCCTCCAGAACAGTAGATGCATTAAGTAAATTGGATCTGCCTTCAGGCGTTGAAGTAGAAATTAAGGCCTAAAACAGAATCATGATTCATTTAATTGAATGAATTATGAAGAATAAAAAAGTTCTTTTTTAATCATCTGCCAATCCGCTTCAGGCGAAGAAAGTAGCTCTGATATTAAATTATAAACTACGATTTTGGATTTCATCTTAATCATTTTGAATCTTAAAAATCGTGGTTCTAAAATATAAACAAGCCCTTCGAGGTTTGTTTACTGCCGGTACTTCCGAAGCTCAAGCAAAAAAGGAAAAGGTCGGCAGCAAACAAGGATTGAATTCCGCACGCCGGCGGAATGTCCTCTACAACCTGTCGGGCACAAACCGCAAAAAGATGAAAGGAATTATTGGCAAAAAAATTGGGATGACCAGCATCTTCACTCCCGACGGCAGGCAAACCGCATGCACAATCATCGAAGCTGGTCCATGCGTAGTTACCCAGGTTAAAACAAAAGACACTGACGGTTACAGTGCATTACAATTGGCTTTCGGCGATAAAAATGAAAAACATTCGATTAAACCCGAAATCAATCACTTTTCCAACGCCCAAACCACTCCCAAAAGCTTCGTTAAAGAATTCCGCGATTATTTTCAAGACAAAAAATTAGGTGAAACCATTACTGTAGACATTTTTGCCGAAGGTGAAAATGTAGATGTAGTTGGTACGTCAAAAGGTAAGGGTTTCCAGGGTGTTGTAAAGCGTCATGGTTTTCATGGTGTAGGTGAACAATCGCACGGTCAGCATGACCGACAAAGAGCTCCCGGTTCTATTGGTGGTTCTTCTTATCCTTCAAGAGTTTTTAAAGGAATGAGAATGGCGGGACGTATGGGTAGCGATAGGGTAAAACTGAAAGGTCTTAAAGTAGTAAAAATATTTCCTGAGAATAATTATATTCTTGTGAGCGGCTCAGTTCCCGGTCATAACGGTTCAATCGTTTATATCCAGAAATAAATTTAATCTTGAGAAAAAATGCAAGCAGAAGTTGTAAATATAAAGGGTGAAAAAACCGGCAGAACTATTGAGTTGCCGGATGATATATTCGGTATTGAACCTAATGACCATGTAATTTATCTGGCCGTTAAGCAATACCAGGCTGCTCAGCGCCAGGGTACACATAAAGTAAAGACCCGTGCTGAAGTTAAAGGTGCGAGCCGCAAGTTGCATCGTCAAAAAGGAACAGGTGGCTCGAGAAAAGGGAATATCCGTAATCCATTATATAAAGGTGGTGGTACTGTATTCGGTCCCAAACCTCACGGTTATGATATAAAGTTGAACAAAAAGGTAAAAGACCTTGCTAAAATGAGTGCACTTTCTTATAAAGCAAAAGAAAATGCAATTGTGGTAATAGAAGATATCACACTTGATTGTCCTAAAACCAAACAAGTGGTGGATATGATGAAAGCATTAAATGTAACAGAACAAAAAGCTTTACTGGTATTGCCTGAATACAATGATAATGTTTATCTGAGTACGCGCAATGCTCCAAATATTGCCAGCATTTTATTAGCTGATATTAATACTTATGATATTGTAAATGCAGATTTACTGGTATTAACTGAAAGTGCAGCAAAAGTATTTTCTGAGGAAGAGGCAGCTGTAGAAGCTGAGTGAGTGTGCTAATTTGAAAATGTACAATGAAATGTATAATACATAAATTTTCAAATTATCTAATTTTCAAATTTTCAAATTAAGTCGGATGAAATTGACTGAAGTTTTAATAAAACCAATCATCACTGAAAAAGCAAATAATCAATCAGAAAAATTGAGAAGATATGCTTTCAGGGTGAATCGTAAAGCGAATAAGCTGGAAATAAAAAAGGCTGTGGAAGAATTCTATGGTATTGCCGTTATAGATGTAAATACTGTAGTTGTTCCGGGAAAAAATAAAACCAGGTTCACGAAAGCAGGTTTCATCCAGGGTGTAAAACCAGCGTATAAAAAAGCTTATGTTACAATCGCAGAGGGTGAAACGATTGACTTGTACGCTAATATTTAGCCTCATTCTCTAAAGAGAAGTAAGGAAAAAAGAATGGCAATCAACAGCCGCAAAAGTTGAAAATTTAATAACAAAAAGTTTACGCCAGGAAAATTGTTATGGCACTAAAAAAATTTAAACCGGTAACAGCAGGTACAAGATGGAGGATAGGCAATGCCTACGCTGAAATCACCACTAATGAACCTGAAAAAAGTCTTCTTGAATCCATTAGCAAAACAGGTGGACGTAATGCACAGGGTCATCGCTCTATGCGTTATATCGGCGGCGGACATAAAAAACATTATCGTATTGTAGATTTTAAGCGCAATAAAAAAGATATTGAAGCTACTGTAGTTTCTGTTGAGTATGATCCTAACCGCTCTGCATTTATCGCATTGGTTGAATATACAGATGGAGACAAGAGATATATTCTTGCTCCACAGGGTATCCAGGTTGGTGCTAAGATAATTGCCGGTGATAATGTTGCTCCGGAAGTAGGTAACGCATTGCCTATGAAAAATATGCCTCTTGGTACCAATATTCATAATGTTGAAATGCAGCCGGGACAGGGTGGAAAATTGGTAAGAAGTGCTGGTGCTTCTGCTCAGCTTACCAATAAAGAAGATAGATATGCTATTTTAAAAATGCCTTCAGGTGAGTTGCGTAAAGTGTTGATTAATTGTTATGCGACAGTTGGTGTGGTTTCTAACAGCGATCATAACCTTGAAACAATGGGTAAGGCGGGCAGAAACAGGTGGAGGGGAATTCGTCCCCGTAACCGTGGTGTTGCGATGAACCCTGTTGATCACCCGATGGGTGGTGGAGAAGGTAAAGCTTCTGGTGGTCATCCGAGATCAAGAACAGGTAAATATGCAAAAGGTGAAAAAACCCGGAAGCATCATAAAAGCAGCGATCAACTGATCATTCAACGCAGGGATGGTAAGAAGCTGACTAAATAAAAAAGCTTTGGGCTATTAGTCACAAGTCGCGAATCGGTAATGACAAAGAATAGCTTGAACAAGAAAATAAAAAATCGTAAATCTAAAATCAATAAATCGTAAATCCTCATGGGTCGTTCGATTAAAAAAGGTCCTTACGTTGATGTAAAACTTGAAAAGAAAGTAGTTGGCATCAACGAGGGCACAACAAAGAAATCTGTTATTAAAACATGGAGCAGGCGTTCAACAATTACTCCTGATTTTGTAGGCCATACTTTCGCCGTGCACAATGGCAATAAGTTTATTCCGGTTTATGTAACGGAATTTATGGTGGGACATAAGTTGGGTGAATTTGCACCTACCAGGAACTTTAAAGGGCATTCGGGAAGTAAGAAAGCATAAGTGTAATACTGACACTTATAAAAATAATTAAACAATGGAAGCAGTAGCAAAACTTAAAAATTATCCAACAGGACCGCGTAAAATGCGTTTACTGGCTGATGTGGTGCGTGGCATGGAGGTGGAAAAAGCGCTGGCTATACTAGAGCATCATCCGCAACACAATGCAACGCCTTTAGCAAAACTGCTGAAGAGCGCTATAAACAACTGGGAACAAAAGAACGAAGGTAAAAGTGCTGCTGATGCTAATCTTGTTGTTAAAACAATTTTTGTAGATGGCGGACGTGTTTTAAAGCGTATGCGTCCCGCACCACAAGGTCGCGGCTACAGAGTACGTAAGCGCAGCAATCATGTAACGATAATTGTAGATACTAAATCTAAATAATGTGCAAATACGCAAATGTGAAAATTTGAAAATGGTTCTTGCATTTGCTAACTCAAATAAAATTTTGAACAGATAGTTTGATTTTCATTTTCAAATTTTCAAATTATCACATTGTCAAATTAAAAACATGGGTCAAAAAGCAAATCCTATTGGTAACAGGTTAGGTATCATCCGGGGATGGGAAAGCAACTGGTATGGCAGTAAAAGGGACTACTCCGGTAAGCTTATTGAGGATAATAAAATCAGAAGTTATCTCAATGCCCGTATCAATAAAGGTGGTATTTCAAAGATTGTTATTGAACGTACTTTGGGTAAGCTCATTGTAACAATTCATACATCAAAACCTGGTATCATTATAGGTAAAGGTGGTAATGAAGTTGACCGTATTAAGGAAGAGCTTAAGAAATTAACCGGTAAGGAAGATGTGCAGATAAATATTCTTGAAATCCGCCGTCCGGAACTGGATGCAAATATTGTTGGTGATACCATTGCAAGGCAAATTGAAAACCGTATCAATTACAAGCGTGCAATAAAGATGGCAATTGCTTCTTCATTACGTATGGGTGCAGAAGGAATAAAAGTAAAAGTGAGCGGACGTTTAGGAGGCGCTGAAATTGCCCGTACAGAAGAAATTAAACAAGGCCGGGTTCCTTTGCATACCTTCCGTATGGATATTGATTATACATCTGTATATGCTTTAACGGTATATGGTAAAATTGGTATTAAGGTATGGATTTGTAAAGGGGAAGTACTTGGAAAACGCGAGTTGAATCCGAATTTTGTGGGTGGCAAGAGTGATTTGAGCGACAGAAGAGAAAGAAGAGAGGAAGACAGGCATGAAAGACACGATAGAAGAGATGATAGGAGAGGTGGAGGTGAAAGAAGAGGAGGAGGCGGTGAAAGAAGAGGTGGAGGCGGTGGAAGAGGAGGCGGTGGTGATAGAAGAGGTGGAGGAGGAGGTGGAAGAGATAGAAGATGATAATTGACCAATATGCTGATGTGCAAATTGCAATCATCATTTAATAGAAAATACTTATTTGCATCCCGAAAGGCCTCGGGACTAATTTTCAAATTATTGAAATGTTACAGCCTAAAAGAACGAAACATAGAAAAGCGCAAAAGGGACGGATAAGAGAAGTAGCCAAGCGAGGCACAAGCATATCATTTGGTTCTTATGGACTAAAGGCACTTGAAGGTCTTTGGTTAACCAATCGCCAGATTGAAGCAGCCCGTCAGGCTATGACGCGTGCCATGAAGCGTGAGGGTAATGTGTGGATTAGAATATTTCCCGATAAGCCTATCACCAAGAAGCCTCTTGAAGTGAGAATGGGTAAGGGTAAAGGTAATCCGGAATATTTTGCCGCGGTTGTAGAGCCAGGTCGTGTTTTATTTGAATGCGACGGTGTTTCTTTAGAAGTTGCACAGGAAGCAATGTCGCTTGCAGCACAGAAGTTACCGATTAAAACAAAGTTTGTAATAAGAAAGGATTTACAAGCATAGTTAGCCAATGAATGGAGAGTACAGAAATAGCGGGAAGATTTAAAACATAATTCAATTTGCACTTTTGCTAATTTTCAAATTTTCAAATTAAAGAAATGGCTAAGAAAATTGATTTCAATAGGAGTTTGAAAGATTTAAACGAAAACGATTTAAAGGCCCGCATACAGGAAGATGAGTTGCGGTTAAAAAAATTAGAGTTTGCGCATACTATTTCTCCATTAGAGAATCCCGTAAGTATTCGTAGCCTGAGAAAAGATATTTCTCGTTTAAAAACTGAATTAAGAAAAAGAGAAATTGGAGTTTAATCAATTTGAAAATTTGAGAATGTGCTAATAAGATTTTAATTCATTCCTCAAATTTTTCCCGAAGGGATTCCTTCGGAACAAATTTTCAAATTATAAATAATGGCTGAAAGAAATTTGCGTAAATCAAGGATTGGGGTTGTTAGCAGTAACAAAATGAATAAAACGATTACTGTTGCTGTTGAAAGAAAAGTAAAGCACCCTATCTATGGTAAGTTTGTAAAGAAGACCACCCGGTTTCATGCTCATGATGAAAAAAATGAGTGCACCGTAGGTGACGTAGTTAGAATAATGGAAACGCGTCCATTGAGTAAAACGAAGCGCTGGAGACTGGTAGAAGTAGTAGAGAAAGCGAAGTAGTTTTAGCACGGGCTACGAGTCTTGAGCTACGGGCCGCAATGATAAATTGTAATTGTTTTTAAATGCTCGCAGTTTAAAGCTGAGGAGCTCAAAGCTTAATAAAATGATTCAGCAAGAAAGCAGATTGAACGTAGCCGATAATAGTGGCGCCAAAGAAGTTCTTTGCATTAGAGTGTTGGGTAATAGCGGTCAGGATTATGCAAAGATTGGTGATAAGATTGTAGTTACAGTTAAAGATGCTATACCTGCAGGTGGTATAAAAAAAGGAACCGTTTCAAAGGCAGTAATTGTACGTACTAAAAATAAGCTTCGTCGTAAAGATGGTTCTTATATTCGTTTTGATGACAATGCAGTAGTGTTGCTTACCGCTTCTGATGAACCAAGGGGCACACGTATTTTCGGTCCTGTAGCAAGAGAGTTGAGAGATAAGGGTTATATGAAAATTATTTCTCTTGCACCGGAAGTGTTATAGTGAGCTGTGAATAGTGAGTGGTGAGTAGAGAACAAAACGTATAAGTGAGTGACACAACGGAAGTTGATTAAAGAATAAAAGTTGACTTCATAAAAAATAAAAGAATGAGCAACAGATTTAAGCCAAAGTTTAATATCAAAAAGGGTGATCAGGTTATCGTTATTTCTGGTGAAGCAAAACCAAGAAAAGACGATAACGGTAAAACTGAATATAAACCCAAAAAGGTATTAAAAGTATTGCCTGAAGATGAGCGTGTGATAATAGAAGGTGTGAATATGGTAACAAAACATACCAAGCCATCAGCAAGGAATACAAAAGGCGGGATAATAAAAAAGGAAGCGCCTATACATATCAGCAATGTTATGCTATGGGACGCAAAAGCTGGTGCGCCAACCAAGGTAAAGCGCAGCAGGGAAAACGGAAAATTAATACGTATTGCAAAAAAATCAGGGGAGGTAATTAAATAATGAGTACCGTAAAATATACTCCGAGATTAGAGGAGAAATATAAAAAAGAAGTTGTGCCTGCACTGGTAAAGAAATTTGGATACAAAAGTGTTATGCAGGCTCCCAGGCTTGAAAAAATATGCGTTAACCGCGGCGTAAATGGTGCTGTAACTGATAAAAAAATAGTGGACGTTGCCGTTGATGAACTTACAACAATCACTGGTCAGAAAGCTGTACCGACGGTGAGTAAAAAAGATATCTCCAACTTTAAGTTGCGGAAGGGCATGCCCATTGGTGCACGTGTAACACTTCGTGGTGTGAAAATGTATGAATTTTTAGATCGTCTTGTTTCTATTGCTTTACCCCGTGTTCGTGATTTTAGAGGTATAAGCGATAAGGCATTTGATGGCCGTGGCAATTATACACTCGGTGTTACGGAACAAATTATTTTTCCTGAAATTGATATTGATAAAGTAAGTAAGATAACCGGTATGGATATTACGCTTGTAACAACTGCCGGTAATAATGAAGAGGCCTACGAGTTGCTTAAGGAACTTGGACTGCCTTTTAAAAATGTTAAAAAAGATTAATCAATAAAAATCATTAAATCCGAAATAAGAAATCCGAAATTCGAATCATTTATTTCGGATTTCAGATTTAAAACTTCGAATTTCAAAAAACAATATGGCAAAAGAATCAATAAAAGCCAGACAAAGAAAACGTGAAGCAATGGTTGCAAAATATGCTGAAAAACGTGCGGCATTAAAAGCTGCGGGTGATTATCAGGCATTAGACCTTTTACCAAGAAATGCGTCACCTGTTCGTTTAAAAAACCGTTGCCAAATGACGGGTCGTCCAAGAGGTTACATGAGGTATTTTGGAATGTCAAGGATTGCTTTTCGTGATATGGCATTGTCCGGTAAAATTCCTGGTGTGAAAAAAGCAAGCTGGTAATGCAATCATCAGTCACCAGTTTTCAGTAACCAGTGACTTGAAACGGTTAATAAATAATTTTGAACTAAAAATAACTTAAAAAAATTATGGTAACTGATCCTATAGCAGATCTCCTTACAAGGATTCGTAACGCTCAAATGGCAGGTCACAGATTAGTAGAGATTCCTGCTTCTAATTTGAAAAAGCGTATTACTGAAATCCTGTATGATCAGGGTTATATTTTGAAATATAAGTTTGAGGATGATGGTAAACAGGGCGTAATTAAAATAGCGCTGAAATATGATCCTCAGACAAAACAACCTGCTATTCGTTCACTTGAAAGAATCAGTCGTCCTGGTTTAAGACAGTACGCAAGCCCCTCTGATTTCAGAAGAGTAATCAATGGATTGGGTGTTGCAATTCTCAGCACTTCAAAAGGTGTAATGACAGACAAGCAGGCGAAAACTGAGAATGTGGGCGGCGAAGTGCTTTGCTTTATAAGCTAAAAAAAATTTGTTGTTGGTACATTAAGATTGTCCTATACTTTCTGACCGACCAGTAACTAAAAACTATAAACTTATTTCTATGTCTCGTATAGGAAAACAACCGGTAACTATTCCAGGCGGTGTAACTGTTACAGTTAATAACGACAATGTTATTACTGTAAAAGGACCGAAAGGAGAATTGAAACAAACGATAGACCGTGATATTAAGGCACAGGTTAAGGATGGTCATGTAATAATAGAAAGACCTACTGATCAAATTCGTCACCGTGCCATGCATGGTTTATATCGTGCTTTGGTAGCAAATCTTGTAAAAGGTGTTACTGAAGGATACAAAAAAGAACTTGAATTGGTGGGTGTGGGCTACAAAGCCACTAACCAGGGCAACCTCCTTGATCTTTCTTTAGGTTTTTCACACAATATAGTTTTTGAAGTTCCTAAAGAATTAAAAGTAGCCACTGCTACTGAAAAAGGTAAGAATCCCACAATTGTTTTAGAAGGTTCCGATAAACAATTATTAGGACAGGTTGCTGCAAAGATTCGTGGCTTGCGTAAACCAGAACCTTATAAAGGTAAAGGTGTTAAATATCGCAATGAAGTTGTTCGTCGTAAAGCAGGTAAAGCAGCGGGTAAATAATTTGGAAATTTCCTGCCCGAATGAATTCAGTCAAGCGGGGGAAGATGAGCTAATTTGAAAATGGATAGCTCGTTGCAAAACCTGATTTTCAAATTCACAAATTATCAAATTAATTTTCCTGGCAACATCAGTAAAAAAATAAAAGTAATGGACGCTAAAGTTTTAAGAAGACAAAAGATCCGCTACAGGGTTCGTAAGAAAGTTGCGGGTACAAATCAAAAACCACGGTTATCTGTTTTTCGCAGCAACACTGATATTTATGTTCAGCTGATAGATGATGATAGTGGTAAAACACTTGCTGCTGCTTCATCAAAAGATAAAGATATTGCTGCACAAAAAGGTAATAAGGTTGAAAAGAGTAAACTGGTGGGTGCCGTCATTGCACGCAAAGCAACTGAATTGGGAATAACCGTTGCAAGATTTGATCGTGGTGGTTATCTCTATCATGGCCGGGTAAAAGCAGTAGCTGATGGTGCAAGAGAAGGAGGTTTACAATTTTAAATTTTTAGATTTACAGTTTTAGATTTACGATTTGTGGATCGTGAATCTTTAAAATTTGTAAATCGTAAATCATAATTCATAAAATCGAAAATAAAAGATGGCTAAATCAAGTGTAACGAAAGTAAAACCTGGTGGCGATATTGAATTGAAAGAAAAAGTGGTTTCCATTAATCGTGTAGTTAAAACTACAAAGGGTGGCCGTACTTTTAGTTTCTCCGCAATAGTTGTTGTAGGAAATGAAAATGGCGTGGTAGGCCAGGGATTGGGAAAAGCAAAAGAAGTGCAGGAAGCGATAACAAAAGGTATTGAAGATGCAAAGAAGAACCTGGTTAAAGTTCCCGTAATGCATGGCACTATTCCTCATGATCAGCTTGCAAAAGAAGGTGCCGCAAAAGTATTGATTAAGCCTGCTGCGCATGGTACAGGTGTAATTGCCGGAGGAAGCATGCGTGCTGTTTTGGAAAGTGCAGGTGTTACTGATGTATTGGCCAAAAGTCTTGGTTCTGCAAATCCGCACAACGTGGTAAAAGCTACTATTAAAGCGCTTACCTCTTTGCGTGAACCTATTCAGGTTGCAAGAAACCGAAACATTAAATTGAGTAAAGTATTTAACGGATAAGCCCCCATCCCCTAAAGGGGAGTCGGAGTGGGTAACATAAAATTTATTTATTAAAATTATTAAATCCCCTTTGGGGGTTTGGGGTATGGCAAAGATTAAAATAACGCAAATCAAAAGTGGCATAGACAGATCTGAGCGGCAGAAGCTTACTTTAAAAGCCTTGGGCTTAAAGAAATTGCATGCTACAAAAGAAGTTGAAGCTACTCCTCAAATTTTAGGAATGGTGGAGAAAGTACATCATCTTGTAAAGGTTGAGGATTTAGTTTAATTTGAAAATTTGAAAATGTACCAATTTGAAAATTGCTGATTGGTGCGATACTTTTTATTTTCAAATTTTCAAATTCACAAATTTTCAAATTAAAAGCGAGGGGTGATTCCCCGTTGAGTAAAAAATCAATAAACAATGAAACTGCATAATTTAAAACCCGCAGAAGGTTCTGTACACAAACAAAAGCGTTTAGGCCGTGGTGAAGCCAGTGGTAAAGGTGGCACTTCCACAAAAGGTAATAAAGGTGGTCAAAGCCGTGCCGGCTATCAACGTAAAATGGCACATGAAGGTGGGCAGATGCCTATTCAAAGGAGATTGCCTAAACGTGGTTTCAAAAACAATAACCGTATTGAGTATAAAGTTTTTAACCTGGGTCAGATTGATCAGCTTGTTGAAAAGTATGGCTTCAATGAATTTAGTTTAGAAAACCTGTACGTAAATGGTTTAATAGGCCGCACTGATAAAGTAAAAGTTTTGGGTAACGGAGAAATAAAAGTTCAGCTAAATTTCAAAGTAAATGCCGTAAGTGAGAACGCAAAAACAGCAATAGAAGCAGCAGGTGGCATTATTGAAATTTTATAAGAAATTTTTTACGATATTTGTTAGGCGCATCAATTAGATGCGTCTTTTAGTCTACAGCAACATTTACACATACAACTATCATTCAGTGAAAAAACTAATTCAAACCATTAAGAATATCTGGAGCATTGAAGAATTGCGTGGTAAGATAATCGTTACGCTTACGCTGATTCTTATTTACAGAGTGGGCGTGCATATTGTTTTGCCAGGTATTGATCCCAATAAACTTCAGGATGTGCAGAGCAATGCAAGTAGCAATGGCCTGCTCGGTTTATTCGATACTTTTGCCGGGGGTGCATTTTCTCATGCTTCTATTTTTGCATTGGGTGTAATGCCATATATCTCTGCATCCATCTTTATGCAGTTGATGACTATCCTCGTTCCTCAAATGCAGAAAATACAGAAAGAAGGTGAAAGTGGCCGTAAGAAAATTAACCAGTGGACACGTTATCTTACGATATTGGTTACAATGCTGCAATCAAGTGCTTATGTTGCTTATTTGAAAACACCCGGTTACGCTGAGGCAATGATTGAGGCTTATAAACCTTATTTCCTGGTATCAACTGTAATTGTTTTAACTGCCGGTACTTTATTCGTAATGTGGTTAGGTGAGAGGATACAGGATAAAGGTTTGGGGAATGGTATTTCTATTCTCATTATGATTGGTATCCTTGGCCGGTTACCACAATCAGTAATACAGGAATTTGTTGCAAAACAGGCAAAAGGCGGTGGTGGCTTGCTTATCTTCATGATTGAAATTGCTTTCCTGATTGTTGTTATCATGGGTCTTATTATTCTTGTGCAGGGTGTGAGAAAAGTGCCTGTGAATTATGCAAAACAAATTATTGGTAACAGGCAGTTTGGTGGGGCGCGCCAGTTTCTTCCATTGAAAGTGAATGCTGCCGGTGTAATGCCAATCATCTTTGCACAGGCTATTATGTTCCTGCCAACTTTAGTCTCATTTACCAATCTTAATTCAACGCAGGGAATTGTAAATATATTTACCCATCATGAAAATGCATGGTATATGGTTATTTATGCTGTTATGGTAATTGGTTTTACTTTTCTGTATACGGCATTAATATTTAATCCCAAGCAAATGAGTGAAGACCTGAAACGCAATAACGGCTTTATTCCTGGCGTGAAACCAGGTCAGCCTACAGCGGATTATATTGGCGCTATCATGGATAAAATAACCTTACCCGGTGCTTTTTTTCTTGCCATTGTTGGTATTCTGCCAGGCTTTGCACAAAGATTAGGTGTAACACAATTGTTCAGTACTTTCTTTGGTGGTACATCATTGCTTATTATGGTTGGTGTTATTCTTGATACGCTGCAGCAAATAGAAACGCATTTACTCATGCGCCAGTATGATGGGTTAATGAAAGGCGGACGTATTCAGGGCAGACAGGCTATTACATCTGCGAGCTACTAAAAAAATTATTGTCAATAAAATTGTAATATTCAACCTGTCAGCAAACTGGCAGGTTTTTATTTTTCAGAATCATGATTTATAGTATAGATTTTTAAATGATTTTAGAAATTATTATGAGCCAAACTTTAGAATAATAATTTGGCTTCTGTTGCATCGCACTCTTGTACTCTAAACAAGCCATGAGCCATTAATTGCCAGTTTCGATAGGTTTACTCCTGGCTCATAGTTCGAAGCTCGTAGCTTGTTCACTAAAGTTTAGAACGTAAAAGTGAGTGACACAACGGAAGTTTGATAGTAGTAAATAAGCTGACCCCAAAAATATCTCTCATAGTCTTTTCTAATCACAGTAATCATGGTTCTGATGACACGAAGAATTAATGGTATGATCATTTATAAAACAGAAGCAGAGATTGCTTTAATGAGGCAAAGCGCGACACTCGTTAGTAAAACATTGTCTGAAGTAGCAAAAGTATTGAAGACCGGCACGACCACCTTGCAAATTGATAAATTATGTGCCGAGTTTGTGAGAGACCACAAAGCAATTCCATCATTCCTTAATTACCGTGGCTATCCATACAATATTTGTGCTTCTGTAAATGATGTGGTGGTACATGGTTTTCCAAATAATGAACCATTGAAAGAAGGTGATATAGTTTCAATAGACATGGGTGTTATTTTAAACGGATGGCATGGTGATCATGCATACACTTTTATAATTGGGGAAGTAAGTGATGCTGCATTGCAGCTTGTACGCGTAACAAAAGAATCTTTGTATAAAGGAATTGAAAAAGCAATTGTTGGCAACAGGGTTGGCGATATATCTTATGCTATTCAGGATTATACAGAGAGAAAGCATGCGTATGGTGTGGTACGTGAACTAGTTGGACATGGATTGGGAAGAAGTTTACATGAGGATCCGCAGGTGCCAAATTATGGTAAACGTGGCAATGGTCCGAAGCTAAAAGAAAATGCGGTGCTTGCAATTGAACCAATGATTAACATGGGAACAAAAGAAGTGTATACAGAAGACGATGGCTGGACTGTTCGTACACGTGATGGTAAACCTTCTGTGCATTTTGAACATGATGTTTGCATAAAGAAGAATAAAGCATTGATACTTTCAGATTATTCATTTATAGAAGCTGCGGAACAGGCAAATCCAAATCTTAATACAACTTATTATGCTGAAATGAGTCTTGCTATCTAACCAATATAAGGGTGCATAAATATTAATTACGAGACATTAGTTCTTCGGATTATACTTCTTTCGCGGTTGGAGCTTTCTCTAATTGTTGTTGCATTCTCTTTACACGATCTTCCAGTCTTTCTGAAGAAAGATTATAACGGCTTAATCCATCAACAATGATAGGAAAAGAAAGTGGTGTTAACCGTTGCGGAAACATAATTATAATGCGATTGTTTTGAATACGCTGCAATGCATTTCGTAAACGAACTTCTTCCATTTGCTGATCAAACACTTCCTGGTATGCCTGCCTAAGCAATAAATTGTTAGGGTCGTGTTCACTCAATACTTTGAACAATAAGCCTGCAGAGGATTGCAGGTGTCTTGCCTTTTTTTGTTCACCCGGATAGCCCTGGAAAATAAGACCGCCAATAACTGCAATATCCCTGAATTTGCGCATAGCCATCTCAACAGCATTTACACTTTTTTGAATATCGGTAATTAAATTATCAAGAGCAAAAAGTTCATATACATTGGTATCATCAACAGGGATTGGTTTATCACTTAATAATTCAAATCCGTAATCACTCATGGCAATAGAGAAAGTAATCGGTGTTATTTTACTGATGCGGTATGCCATTAATGAACTGATGGCTTCATGAACCTGCCTGCCTTCAAACGGATATACAAGCAAATGATAACCATCTTTATCTTCAATATGTTCTATCAGTAATTCATTCGCCTGAGGAATGTATGATAATTGCTGCTGCAATTGGAATAAGGGCTGCAATGCTTTTAATTCAACGTCAAGGTCTAACCTTGTAAGTTCAGAAGCTTTATTAAATGTTTTTCGCAGCATCATACCAAGATTAACAGTAAGACTCATTCTGCCACCCATCCAGCTTGGCACAATTGATTTCTTTGAGTTTGATTTTCTTGCATAAACAGTCATATCTTTTATTGCCACGAGTTCTAAATTGTAACCCCCGAATGTGAACACATCACCCTGCTCTAATCTTGTTATAAATGATTCTTCAATTACCCCGATATAACCGCCGCTTATGAATTTTACCTTCATCATGGCATCGCTTACTATGGTACCAATTTGCATGCGGTGCCGCATGGCAATACGTCTATTGCGAATGCGATACACACCGTTTTCTACTTCTACTTTTTTGTATTCATCATAATTTTCCAATGCTTTACCACCATGCGTAATATGGTACAATACTTCCCGCCATTCATCTTTTGTCATTTCTGAAAAGCAATGGGTTGAACACACTTCTTCAAAAATTTCTTCTTCCCTGAAACCTTCCCCAATAGCGAGTGTGCAGAGATATTGTATCAGCACATCAAAGCAAAGCAACATTGGTTCGCGGCTTTCAATCACCTGTTCTTTGATAGCTTGTTTTAATGCTGCAGCTTCCACGAGCTCGAGTGAATGTGTGGGCAGAAACCATATCTTACTCACATCTCCGGGGCGGTGACCACTACGACCTGCTCTTTGCAAAAATCTTGAAACACCTTTTGGAGAACCCACTTGTATAACAGTATCAACCGGACGAAAATCAACACCAAGGTCAAGACTTGCCGTGCATACAACGGCTTTTAGTTTTTGTGCATGCAAAGCTTCTTCCACCCATGTTCTCAATTCCTGTTCAATACTACCATGATGCAAGGCAATAGCGCCTGCTAATTGGGGTGCAACTGTGAGTATGGTTTGATACCATCTTTCACTCATGCCGCGTGTGTTGATGAAAACAAGCGTGGTATTGCTTTCTTCAATAATAGAGACAACATTTTGCACAAGCTTTAGTCCCAAATGACCTGCCCAGGGATATTTTTCTATTTCAGGTGGAATGACTGAAAGCACTTCTGTTTGCTTCGAAAGGTTTGCTTTGATAATTATTCCTTCCTGGTGCAAAGGCGCTAATAAAACTTTTTTCGCCTCCTCAAGATTACCAATGGTAGCGCTGATGCCCCAGATACATAAGTTTGTAGTTTGTGGTTTGTAGTTTGTAGTTTTCAGTTCTAAGTTCTGAGTTTTATTTTTTATACTTTGAGTTTCCGTATTGCCTGTTGCTTGTTGCCCATTGCCTGTTGACAATTCATTATTCTCCATTGCCCTTTCACCTGCAACTTTAATTATCCTGCTAATCGCTAATTCCACCTGCACACCTCTTTTACTACCCAGCAATTCGTGCCATTCATCAACTGCAATAGTTTTCAGCGTTTTAAAAATTTCGCGATAACCTTTTTGGGCTAACAATAAATGAAGACTTTCCGGTGTAATGATCAGCACTTCCGGCATATTGCGTTTCTGCTTTTGCCGCTCACTTATCTCTGTGTCGCCATTGCGGATGGCTACTTTCCATTGCATGCCCAGTTCATCAATCACCTCTTCCATGGCGCGACCAATATCTTTTGCAAGGGCACGAAGTGGCGTTATCCACAGCAGTTGCAGGCCATTATTCTTCTTTGACGCATAATTATCGGGATTGTTATTAATAAAACGAATCAGTGCGCCCATAAAAACCGAAAATGTTTTACCACATCCTGTGGGGGCATTCACCAGTCCGCTATTGCCCTGCAAAATCTGTTTCCATGTTTCTTCCTGGAATGCAAACGGAGCAAGATTTTTAGAAGCAAACCATTTATATATGATATTATAACCTGCTGAGATTTTTGTTCTCATTTTTTATTTTTAGAAGCCTCGCTCCTGCATGTCAATTGATTGTCCCTTCCGCCTCAAACAATACTTGTACTGCGATAAAGTTATGAGCTATTAATCATCTATGAATTGTTCATGAATCGTCTTTGAATTATGCATGAATATCCATGAACTATCTATGACTCATCCATGACTCATCTATGAGTTAAACGTAAATTATTTATAAGTTATGAGTCAATTCTAATTTTCCCTATAAGTTATATAGCTGCAAGGCTTAAGGCTCACATATGTTGAAACTTATTTCGGCAGTAAAATTTATAAAACCTTACATTGTTAAACAATTTTTAAAAATTTTTTTTGTAGAAACAAAAATTAATTATATGTTCGCCTTCTGAAATACAAATTTAATCCCGCATCAAAGTGCAACCCTGAATCCATGATCCTTCGAAATTACTAACTGTTTTGTGCAAGAATGTTTGTGAATCATCTTTTTTAATAGCGTATAAGCCAACATTCTTTAAAGTCTTATCACCAATATCCATGTAAAGCTGCCTGCTATCATAAGAAGGACAGTCATTTAATTTGTTTGATTATTCATTTTTAAATAGTTATCGTCAAACGGATGATAACAGATATTCGCCTGTTTTTAAACCGAACTCTTTTAAACCGTGCCCTTATGAGAACTTATCTTCTCTTTTCTCCATATACATTTTTTTCATTTACTCTTTAAACAACCTTTTATGATTACTTCTTTACGACACGTAAAAACAAATTTTACAAATTTTGTTATTCCTCTTTTAAGCCCTGCTAAACGAATAACGATTGCTTTGCTTTTGATGTTAGCCTCTGCATCATTTTTGCAGGCACAAACATTAACTAGCGACCAGGCGGATTATTCTCCTGGTACAACTGCTACATTAACCGGCTCCGGTTTTCAAGCTGGTGAAACAGTAGTGGTACAGGTTTTACACTACGACGGAACTTCTGATGGTGGTGAGGACCACCAGCCATGGGAAGTTATAGCAGATGAAAATGGAAATTTTACCACGACGTGGCATGTATGCGAGGATGATTGTGTTGGTTCATTGCTAAAAGCAACAGCAGATGGGCAAACATCAGGATTGCATGCAGAAACAACTTTTACGGATGCTATCCATATTACGTCAATCTCTCTCACTTCAGGATCAACCAATGGTGGCACTTTAGTAACGATAACAGGGAATGGCCTTAATAACAATTTAACTTATCAAGTAGCATTTGGAACTACGACAGTTCCCGGAACTTGGGTTGATAATCAACATATCACAGCTACAACTCCAGCCCATATTGCTGGCCAGGTAACGGTAATGGTAACCGCTACTGCTTCTAATGGCAATACTTCCTCTGATTTTATAAACAATGCTTATACTTACGTTTGTGCTACTATCACAGCCACAGCAGTAATCACACAGGCTAAGTGTCATGGTGATGATGCTTCAGTAACTGTTACCGCTACAGGGGGAACAGGTGCATATACAGGAACAGGAACATTCCCACTGGCTGACGGGACAAGCTCAACCTATACGGTAAGTGATGCTAATGGCTGTTCAGGAGTAAGCAATTCAGTAAAGGCAAATAGTCCATCACAGGTGGTAGCCACAGCAGTAATCACACAGGCTCTTTGTCATGGTGGTGATGCTTCAGTAACTGTTTCAGCAACAGGCGGAACAGGTGCATATACAGGAACGGGAACATTCTCACTGGCAGATGGAACAAGCTCAACTTATATAGTGCATGATGCCAACAACTGTGCAGCAACAAGCAATTCAGTAACGGCAACCAGCCCGTCACAGGTAGTAGCCACTGCATTAATCACTCAGGCTCTTTGTCATGGTGATCCTGCTTCAGTAACTGTTACAGCAACAGGCGGAACAGGTGCATATACAGGAACGGGAACATTCTCACTTGCTGATGGAACGAGCTCAACTTATACAGTGCATGATGCCAACAACTGTGCAGCTACAAGCAATTCAGTAACGGCAACCAGTCCATCACAGGTAGTAACCACTGCAGTAATCACTCAGGCCCTTTGCCATGGTGATCCTGCCTCAGTAACTGTTACAGCTACAGGCGGAACAGGTGCATATACAGGAACAGGAACTTTCTCTCTGGCTGATGGACAAAGTGCAACTTATATAGTAAAAGATGCAAACAATTGTTCAGATGAAAGCAATTCAGTAACAGCAACCAGCCCATCAGCGGTTGTAGCCACTGCAGTAATCACCCAGGCTCTTTGTCATGGTGGTGATGCTTCAGTAACTGTTACAGCAACAGGCGGAACAGGTGCATATACAGGAACGGGAACATTCTCACTGGCAGATGGAACAAGTTCATCTTATACAGTGCATGATGCCAACAACTGTGCAGCAACAAGCAATTCAGTAACAGCAGGCAGCCCGTTATCAATAAATCCTCATTGCTCTATCAATAATCCTCAGCTTTATTTTGGTTATACAGGTGATCAGAGTGCAACTGTTAAGAGTGCACCTACAGGCGGTGTAGGACCTTACACAATTACGATTAAGATGACTCGTCCACTATTGTGCAATCAGATCACTAGTGCCGGGGACGAAATCTGGACACCGGGTGCCAATACAGCAAGTAGTACTGGTACTATTACGTGTCCCACATCAGGTGGACCTACAGTTGGTTCAGAGCCTAGTTCTACGAGTAGTCCAGTAAGCTCTTATTCCGTGAATGTTACATTGATGAAAGATGCGCTTTTCCACATTACGGTTATAGATGCCAATGGATGTAAAGCAGAATGCGATACTGCATTATCTGCCGAAGATGTGCGTTGCTTTGCAGGAAATAGCAATATTAAAAAGTACACTATCTGTCATCAGACCGGCAATTCTAAGACTCCTTGCGTATCTATTTGCGTAGATTCTTCTGCAATTGCTGAACACCTGGCACATGGCGACTTCCTTGGAGCATGTCTAAAGAACAGTTGTTCACCGGCTATTTCCAGCAGTTCATCATCTGCTGTTTCTATTGCAACAATACCGGAATCAAAAGCATTCAATGTTAAGATAATGAACAATCCAAGTTTTGGGGGTACTGAATTCAGATTAACTGTTGAAGGCGATGCAAAAGAACCGGTTAATATTAGCGTAACCAATATGTATGGTCAGAAAGTATTTACTGTGAAAGGAGCCGCTAATGACACATATAGGTTTGGTACAGGATTCTCATCCGGAACCTATATTGTACAGGTGATGCAGGGGAAGGATATAAAAACGTATAAAGTAGTAAAAGGAAAGGGATAGGGGAACCATAGAAAATCACCATCCCGGGGTCACTCGTTTGAGTGACCCTCTTTTTAAAGATACCCGGCATGTACTAATGAAGAAAACAGATTTCGAAACAATTTTGCATAAGATATCATACTGGTGTTATGAGGGAATAAAATCCAAACGCTTAAGTTAATAAAGGGAGAGGGGTAGTACTACTAATGCTATCTCTTGGGGCCACTCATTCGGGGTGGCCCTTTTTATTTTTAAGATGATTGTTGATTAAAGAAAAGAATGTCAGAGAGCGCGACGCAAGGGCATTAACTACTAATAATGGACAAGAATTAAGTATATCGCACCTTTTAAAAAATAATGAATTTGGTATAAAATACCCTATTCATGCGAACCGGAATCCTTACCGTCTTTCTCATTCTTTGGAGGTAAAGGAACATAAAAATCTTTTATTTCGCTCATGCTTAAATTATAACCAATCTCTTTTGACATCGCCGAAATTAATTCAAAAAATGCTTCAACTCTTTGTCCGCCAGAATACACATCGTAAGATGTATAATTAAAATACTTTCTTAATTTTTCTTTCACTTGTTTGTTATCGTGAAAAATAATATCTATCATATTAAGAGCTTTTACAAAATCTTCACTCGTGACGCCGAGATGCCTATAAGCCATCAATGTAGCAAGTACCCATTTTTTGTCTTGTCTCTTTTGAAATCTATTTTGATAAATAAAAGCAAGGATAGCTCCAACAAAAGCAGCTACTAACGGAATAATTATTTTTTCAACAATATCTATTCGTGTCATAAGGGTTGTTTTGAAACTACTAAACTAACTAATTATGTTTAAAAATCTTTACCAACTGGTTGCTACCATACCAGATGATAAAGCATGTCGTGATTATCTTGCAAAGAACGTTGAAACGGTGTGCCTGTTTGCCTTATTGCGGACTTGATAAGTGTTATGTTATCGAAGGTGTAAACGCTTTAAATGCGGCTCTAAAGCATGTTATAAGAAGTTTTCAGTAACAGTAGGGACAATATTATTACGAATAGTATAAAAAAAAATAATCTTGTATATTGGTTGTTTTAAAACAATAATCAAACAATATACATGATATCTGATAGAAAAGATTATCACGAATTGTCAGATAAATTAAGAGGGCAAATAATAGGAGCTACCATTAATCTTGAATTGGTGATAGAACAATTTATTGCATTATACTTTTGTAGCCATGATATTAAAAAAACATCGAAAGAAACATCATATACCAGTGATGAAATAAAAGAAATATTAGAGCTTACTTACTATTGCACAAACATTTTGATGTATTGGCATCATTCAGAAAATGGTTTCCGCCTTTAACTATTGGCCTTATGCACGATACAGGAAGTTTCAGGCAAGGTGAAAATCGCCATCTTAAATATATTGTGGTAAAAAATGTTATAATCGTTTTATATACTATTGCCTCTTATTGTATGTTGTTTTCCTTGCATCGGTAACTATATACTATTTGGAATAATCGCTACTCTCACTATTCTTGATTTCTTTTCCTTTTTGATAAAAGTGATTTCAGTTCTCTTATGCTTTCCTGAATAGCTTTTATCTTATCAAATTGCACATTGTTTTTTATTGCTTCGTAGTAATATCTTTCTTTTGCTTTTAGAAGGGCTTTCAACTCCGAAGAGTTATGCGAGAATTTATTGATTTCCATAAAAAAGAGTTTAAGAGGTGAATACGGTAAAATTAACACATTTTATTTCGACTTGCAATGTATAAAAACAAAAAAAGCAGCACCAAATAGGCTTTTTGATAACCTTCTTTACGGCCGTGTTATCAATCTTTATATTTTTTACAAAAGCTTTAATAATATCTTCAAATGAACCCTTAACGGCTAATTTGGTCAGCACGTTTCAAAGGGCTATTTACCATACATCTCCAGCATCTTTTTCAGATCATCAAGCGTATTAATATCATCAGGCGTTTTATCTTTTCGCCAGCGGTGAATGCGTGGAAATCTAAGCGCCACGCCACTTTTATGGCGATTGCTTGCCGCTATTCCTTCAAAAGCAATTTCAAAAACAAGTTCAGGTTTTACAGTTCTTACGGGGCCAAATTTTTCAATAGAATTTCTTTTTACAAAAGCATCAACTTCTGCAAATTCTTTATCGGTTAAACCTG
>WNFY01000747.1_pt1 | contig 29719 bp, 46 predicted proteins | sample 5400091 | NCBI WGS metagenome assembly WNFY01 (sample SAMN13153364, study PRJNA577476) | soil metagenome | isolation source: 60 cm soil or saprolite under grassland replicate 1 | place: USA:California | collected 2016-06-15 | reverse complement strand
GAGGCCGGGGCCGCAGGGAGAGGTGATGAAGGCGCTGGAGGCGTGGGTGGATGCGCATATAGCAAGGCCGGAGCTGAATATGGGGTACCGTCAGTGGGAGAGGATGTGGGCGGGGGAGCGGCAGGGGGGGCAGGAGGTGGCGCAGGGCTGGGTGGAGAGGGCTAGGAGGAGGGAGGAGCGGAGGGCGCCCAGGGGGCGGTGGAAGGAGGTGGTGGAGGGGGCGGGCCTTAGCGGGAGGGAGGAGGAGGCACTCACCTTGGTGCAGAGGGAGAGTAGGGAGGATGGAAGCATAGACTGGGCCTCCGTGGCAAAGGAGATGGGGGTGGTAAGGGCGACGGCCCAGGTGTATTTGGAGAGGGCGCGGGAGAAGGTGAAGAGGGAGCAGAGAAGACGGAAGCAAACGTATGAAGGAGATAGAAATGGAATACAGCGAGAACGGGGAATGGGTATGGACGGGGTACCGGTGGCAAAGGGCGCCTCGCCCGGCCCCCAGGCGCGCGATGGTGAGGAAGCCAACGCAGCACGGGGTGCACATCCTGCTGTGCTTGGTGACGATGGGGCTGTGGGTGCCGGTGTACCTGGTGGTGTGCCTCACGGAGTGGAGGGACGTGGGGAGGCCGAAGTATTGGTACGGGGACCGGGGGGATAGGGGATGAGCGAGAATGTGAGTGCAAGGCCGCCCACGGGGGACCAGTGGCAGGCGCTGGTACAGGTGGTGCTGCATCTGGCCAGGCTCAACCAGGGGACGATGACTGTCGCACAGAAGGCGAAGTGCAAGGCGCTGCTGGAGAGGGCGGGGGTGGTGCCGCCGAGGTTGGATCTGGACACGCTGGATACCAACTGGTTCTGAAGAGATGAGATTGAATAGGTGGACGCTGGTGGCGGTGGGGCTGGGCCTGGCGCTGTGGGCGGCCCTCGTGGTTTTGGTGGGGGGAACAAAATGACGGAGCTGAAGAAGGTGAGGAGGGTGACCAACCCGCAGGGAACGCGGGTGCATGGGGTGCTGGAAACGACCTCAAGAGGGGTCACGCTGTGCGGGATTCAGGTGGACCCGCCGCTAGCGAGCGCGGGGTGGAAGTGGGGGGGAGAGGCGCCCAGGTGCCTGCTGTGCCGGCAGCGGGCGTGGAAGATGGGGCGAGAATGGGAAGGGTGATAAGGGGGGACGTGTACAAGGTGCTGCCAAAGCTGGAAAGCAAGAGCTTTGATGTGGTGGCCACGGACGTACCGTACGGGGAGGCCATGGTGTGGGAGGGCCGGTCCGCGTGGCACATAAACGATGGGGACGTGGAGGAGAACCTGAAGCTGCTACGGTTCACGATGGAGGAGGCGGCGCGCGTCCTGAAGCCGGAGGGGTTCCTGTACACGACGCTGGGGAAGGGGTATATAGTGCAGCAGGCGTTCTGGGAGGCGGAGCGAGCGGGGTTCCATACGAGGCCGTTCGCTTGGATAAAGCCGACGCCTATGATGGGGGGACCGCATCGGCCGTGGAAGCAGAATCTGGAGGTGTGCCTGTGGGGGTACCGGAAGCTACCAACATCAAGGAGGTACGAGCGGTGCGGGGAGAAGAACTACTGGGAGGGAAGCCCCCCGCGTGGCGCCGCCCGGGTGCATCCCACACAAAAGCCAGTGGCCCTGTTCCAGTACTGGCTCCGGCAGACGCCGGGGCGGGTGCTGGACCCCTTCTGCGGGGTGGGGGCCTGTCTGCTGGCGGCGCAGCGGGAGGGGTTGGACTTCGTGGGGGTGGATATAGATAGGGGGTTTGCGGGGGAGGCGGCGAGGAGGCTGAGATGGGAGAGGGAGGGGGGGAAGCCTTGGGTGTAGGGGGGCCGCCGAGGGAGGGGGTGTTGGTGCACGTGTTGTTGCCGTATGCGTGTTTTGGGGTGATCGTGATGAAGGGAGTGGTGATATGGGCGGCCCCGGTAGGGGCGTGGATGGTGGGGAAGCGAGTAGAGCAGGTGGAGCGATGGGTAGAGGGGAGGCGAGGAAGCGTACTATTCGAGGGGGAGTAGTCCGAGGGGGGGAGTCTTCCAAGGCAGGGGCTCGTTTGCGCGGGTTCGCGCGTGCGGTCCAGGCCCAGAGACCGGGGCTGCTAAGGATGGTCGCAGCCGTGGTAGGGCCGGACGACGCGGAGGATGTGGTCCAAGAGGCCCTGATCCGAGCGTGGCGCTTGACGAAGGCGCCCCCGGAGGACTGGGCCAAGTGGCTGTTCCGGATAGCGGTGAATGCAGCGAAGGATCACCTGGAGGCCAGGCGGGGCGAGCTCCTAGTGCTGTCGGTGGACAAGATTCTGGAAGATGAGGATAAGGAGGAGTGGTGACGCGGCCGGAGGAGCCTACGCTGGAGCAGAGACGTGCCGCTTTGGAGGTGCGATTCCTGCAGGAAGCGAGGCGCCTGCTGGACAAGACGCACGAGCCGCTTACGACCTTCGGGTTTAGTGCGGGGAAGGTGCTGAAGTACCGGACGCGGGAGCCCGGGGTGAGCCAGATCAAGGAGCTGATGATAGCGGCCGCCGTGGCTGTGGACAAGGCGAATGCTCTGGGCAGGTTTGCGGAGACCAAGGACAACAAGGGGTTCGCTGCGGTGGATGCCTTCATCACGGCTCTAATGGGGGATCCGCCCACACCTACCGCCGGCCCGTGATCCTCCAGGAGCTCACGGAGCGGCAGCGGGAGGCCGTGTGGAACTCCAACGCGTGGCTCAACATCTTCGATGGGTCGGTGCGGGCGGGGAAGACGGTGGCCAGCCTAGTGCGGTGGGTAAAGAAGGTGCGGGAGGCCCCGGATGGGGACTTCCTGATGGTGGGGAAGACCGAGCGGACGCTGAAGAGGAATGCGATAGATCCGCTCATAGAGATGTTGGGGCCGGACAGGTGCCGGCTGATAGCGGGGTCGGGCGAGCTGGTTCTGTTGGGGCGGCGGGTGTACCTGGCCGGGGCCAACGACGAGAGAGCCGAGACCAAGATCCGGGGACTGGGGCTGGTCGGGGCGTACACGGACGAGATCACGACCTACCCCGAGAACTTCTGGACCATGCTGCTGAGCAGGCTCTCGGATCCGGAAGCCCAGCTGTTTGGGACGACCAACCCGGACCACCCGGCGCATTGGCTGAAGCGGGACTACCTGGACAGGGCACGGGATCTGGACCTGTACAGGATAAGGTTTCGGCTGCGGGACAACACAACGCTTACGGAGAAATACATCCGGAACATCACGAACAGCTATGTGGGGTTGTGGAGAAAGCGGTACATAGAGGGGGAGTGGGTGGCGGCCGAGGGTGCTATCTACGGGGACGTGTGGAACCCGGAGAAGCACATAGAGGAAGAAGTCCCGGGCATAATCAGGACGTGGTCGGGAATAGACTACGGGACGACCAATCCCTTCGTGGAGATGGTGACGGGGCTGGGGGTGGACGGGCGGCTGCACGTGATGGCCGAGTGGCGCTGGGATAGCCGGGAGAAGCAGAGGAGCCTTACGGCGGGCCAGTACGGACGTCGGCTGCGGCTGTGGCACGAGAAGATAAAGAGGGAGCCCGAGTGGGTGTTCATAGATCCGGAGGAGGCGGCGTTCCGGATAGAGCTGCAGCAGACCGGGTGGCGGGGAGTGCGGGCGGCGGACAACGCGGTGCTGGAGGGCATCCGGCTGCAGGCCGACCTGCTGGCGCGGGATAAGCTGAGAATCCATCGGTCGTGTAGAGGGTTGATAGACGAGCTGCCGGGGTACGTGTGGGACCCGGAAGCGGATGGGGATGTGCCGATAAAGGCGGATGACCACAGCCTGGACGCGGCGCGGTACAGCATCCTCTCATCGGAGTTCTTGTGGAGGCGGCAGGTTCTGGGGAACCAGGCCGCGTAGAAGGAGAGAAGATTTGCCCCTCCCTGTGGGCGGCGAGATGGAATGGCCGCCTCACGAGTTTGCCAGCCAGTACCGAAGGTACCGGGAGCATGCCGCGTGGTACGCGGGAGATCCCAACATGCTATCGGAGTTCTATGCCTACGGGTACGGGGACTCGCGCGGGAGAGCGGGAGAGCCGCTGGGCGCCGGGGGCGGATCCACGCCGACGATGATCGGGTCGCCCTCCATCTGGAGAATGAACTTCGACAGGTTCTGGGCCAGGGCGCCAACCACCCCGTGGCGACGGATGATGCTGCACATCCCGATGGCGGGGGACATAGCGACGACCAGCGCAGACATGCTGTTCTCGGATCCGGTTATCCCCAATGTGGTGGAGGCGCACGGGCGGAAGGCGCTGCCCGGGGCCATAGCGGTCCAGGACAGGCTGGACGAGCTGGTGGAGCTGGACGGGGCGCGGGCCACGGTAACGGAGGCGGCCGAGACGGCGGCGGCCCTGGGTGGGGTGTACCTGCGGGTGACCTGGGACAAGGATGTGGAAGCGGAGTTTCCCCTCTTCACCTCCGTGGACTCGGATTGCGCGGTGCCCGAGTTCGAGTGGGGACAGCTGAGGGCGGTTACCTTCTGGAGGGTGGTGAAGGACCCGCTGGAGGATGACAAGGCGGTGTACAGGCATCTGGAGCGGCATGAGGTGGGATACGTGCTGCATGGGCTGTACAAGGGGACCGAGGCGAAGCTGGGAGAGAGGATGCCCATCAGCTTGCTGGGGCCGGACTGGGTGACGGATGACCAGGAGAGCGATCTGGCGGTGGTGCCCACCGAGATAGACGAGCTCACGGCGGTGTACGTGCCCAACATGCGGCCCAACCGGCTGTGGCGGGGGTCACAGCTAGGGAGATCGGACTATGATGGGGTGGAAGCCATCATGGACAGCCTGGACGAGACCTGGACGAGCTGGATGAGGGACCTGCGGTTGGGCCGGGCTAGGCTGATGGTGCCGCAGGAGTACATGGACAAGCAGGCCAACGGGCAGAGCAGCATCTTCGACATAGACCAGGAGGTGTTCGAGGCCCTGCCCATGGCGGTGTCGCGGGATGAGAACATGATCACGCCCGCGCAGTTCAATATTAGGGCGACGGAGCACATGGCGACGGCCACGGCGCTTATGGACAGGATAGTGGCGGCGTCGGGGTACTCGGCAGCTACATTTGGGCTGGACGAGGTGCAGCGCGGGGTGACGGCCACGGAGATCATCTCGCGTGAGAAGCGCACCATTGTGACGCGGGACAAGAAGATTGCGTACTGGAAGCGCCCCCTGTCGCGGATAATGCGGGTGTGGCTGAAGATAGACGCGGTGCACTTTCAGAACCACGAGGTGTATGCGCCTCGAATAGACTGGCCGGATGCGGTCCAAGAGGATCCGGGCAAGATGTCGGCCACCGTGGTGACGCTGCGGCAGGCGATGGCGGCCAGCACCGAGACCCTGGTGAAGATGGTGCATCCTGCGTGGCCCCAGGAAGAGGTGGACAGGGAAGTGGAAAAGATCATGGTAGAGAAGATGATGGTGCCGGTGAAGCCGGGAGGGCCGGTGGCCGCGGCCCCCACGGCTTCCGAGGGAGGAAAGGTCCAAAGTAGCAGGTCGCCGGGGGACATCCAAGGAATAGTCCCCGAGTTCCGGGCGGGAGGGGTGGACATGCTGCCCCCGGGTTCCACACAAGGAGGTTCTGAGTAGGTGGCAGGCAAGTCGATGAAGCTCGGCGGAGGCGGTCGGTTTGCGAAACTGGCCAAGGCCAAGGGGCCTGCTCTGGCCGCCTTCATCGGACGGAAGAAGTACGGGGCCAAGAAGATGGCCGCGATGTCGGCGGCAGGTCGGAAGCGGAGGAAGAAGAAGTGAAGCGAGTGACGCCCAGCGCGGCACCGGTCAACAAGGTTCCGTCCACGGGGCAGTCGCGGGGCCAGGTCCCCGCGCGCGGCGCCCATCCGTGGAATCCGCCCCCGACGGGGCAGGCGGCCGGGAACGCGCCCAGTCGGGCTCCGGTCTACTGGGGGCCGGGCATCACGGGTCAGGTCAAGTAGAGCGTCCTTCAACTCGGACGGGGAGGTGGCCTAGCCACCTCCTGGTCCTGGCGTAGCCACTCCGCCCTATGAGTGGCAACGCGCTGGCGTGGCAGCTCCGCCCTATGAGCTGACTTGGCCTCCCAGGCCCTAAATGGAGAATGCAATGTACGAATCGTGGATGAATCGTCTTCGCCAGGAAGGCCCCTTCGTGATCGCGGGGGGGACGGACGACACCGATGGGGGAGATGGCGGGGACGATGCGGGGGGCGAGGGCGGCGAGAAGCCGCCGAAGTCCTACTCGAAGGCGGAGCTGGACGCCATAGTGGCGAAGGCGGTGGCGAAGCGCGACAAGAACTTCGCTGACTACCAGATGCTCAAGGAGAAGGCCGACGAGCTGGACGCCCTGAAGACGCAGTCGCAGACCGCCGAGGAGCGGATGCGGCTGCAGCACGACCGAGCAGTGAAGGAGAGGGACAACGCGGTGGGGCGTGCCGAGCGTGCGCTCATCCGGTCGGCGGTGGTAGCAGAGGCAGCCAAGCAAGGGGCGGTGGACCCCGACGCCGTGGCAGCCCTGGTCGACCGGACGGATCTCGTGATCGAGGAGGACCGCGTAGAGGGGGCGGAGGAGGCGGTGCGGGCGCTGCTGGCAGCCAAGTCGTACCTGCTGGGAAAGGCGGGGGCGGCCAGGCGGGCGGGAGCGGACATGGCAGGAGGTGGACAGGGGACGGCCCCGACCACCACCGTGGCCAGATCGCAGCACAGGCGGTGGCTTCGGGGAGAGGATGGTGGGATGACCACCGAACGGCAGAAGTTGGTAGACGATGCGATGCGTCATGGGCGGTACATGACGGACCGCTGATACAGGAGGATACGTGCCGAACATCACCGTAACCACGGCGCAGAACTTCATTCCGGAGATCTGGGCCCAGAACGCGATGCAGGTGCTCAGGAACAACATGGTCCTGGCCAACCTGGTGACCCGCGACTCGGACGTGGGCGCGTTCGCGCAGGGTGACACCCTGCACATCCCCTTCCCGGGCACCTTCGTCGCGAACGACAAGGCGCCGGGTGGCAACGTCACCACGCAGGTCCCGACGGACGCCGAGGTGGTGGTGGTGCTCAACAAGCACAAGGAGGTGACGTTCCTCATCGAGGACGTGCCGAAGGTGCAGGCGAATCAGGACCTGATGAACAGGTACCTGACCAACGCCATCGTCCCAATCGCGGAGCAGATCGAGACCGATCTGTTCGCGCTGTACGCGTCGCTGACCAACTCGGTGGCGTCGGCCTCAATGACCGGCGCGCAGATCCTGGCCGGCATGCTGAAGCTGAACCAGAACAAGGTCCGGCTGCAGGACCGGAACCTGGTGATCTCGCCAGGGTCCCAGGTCAAGCTGCTCTCGGACACCAACCTCCAGTCCTTCTTCGCGTTCTCCGAACCCCAGGCCATCCGCAACGGCGGGATCGGGCGGGCCTACGGGTTCAACATCTTCATGTCGCAGCTGACGCCGCTGGCGACCACCTACAAGAACCTGGCGTTCACGCCGGATGCGTTCATCCTGGCCATGCGCAGCCTGCCCGAGAGCGGGAACCCGGGCGTCGACCAGATGGTGGTGCAGGACCCCGAGTCCTCGCTCCAGTTCCGGCAGACCGTTTCGTACAACCCCAACGCCCTCGGCGTGCAGGTCACCCTGGACGTGCTGTACGGCGTCAACGTGCTGCGCAACGCGGGCGGCACCGTGGTCCTGACCCCCTCGGGCGACGGATAGGAGCGAGGAATGGCAAGAGACGACGTCACCACGACCAAGCTCACGGCGGGGCTGGAGGTCGTCGAACCGGCCGGCGTGGCCATCAACACCACCAACGGCTCCCGGGTCCTGTTCGGGGTGGTCTCCGGGTCGGCGGCCGGCGGCAAGAGCCGGCGGGTGGTCCTCCGGATCACCAACACGGCGGCGTCCACCAAGGTGGTCACCATCCCCAAGGGGCCGGCGGCCCAGGACGCGGCCGACATTGTGACGGCGGCCATCGCCGCGACCACCGGGGTGGTCTACGTGGCGGTGGGGACGAAGTACGTCCAGGCTGACGGGGGGATCTACGTGAACTTCGTCGCGGGCCACACGGGGGTGGTCCAGGCGTTCGAGATGCCCGCCGGGGGCTAGTTCGAGGAGGAAGATGGCAACCAAGTACACCTGGAATCCGGAGCGGCGCCGGATGGATCTCGAGCGGGAGACCGTCGACGGAGCGCCGCAGGTCGAGGTCTTCCACGTCAAGAGCCCCGAGACGGGGGCGGTCCACGACGTGCCGGACGATCACGACGCGGTCTTGGCTCTGAAGGCCATGGAGGCGGGCATCGGCAACGGCAACGGGTGGCGCTGGGCCACGCCGGGAGAGGTCCGGCGCATGTACGACGCCCACGGCGTGCCCGAGGACGAGCGGCCCGCGCTTCCGAGGAAGCGCCAGGAGGAGGACGAGGCCCCAGCCAAGATCGAGGCCAGGACCTCGACCGGGACGGCGCGGAGCCAGCGGTAATGGCTCCGCCGGGAGGAGGAAACACTTCGATCATCGGGAGGCTCCAGGCAGAGAACGCCCAGCTCAAGCAGATCCTGGCCCAGAAGGACATGGTGATGCACCAGCGGGCTGAGCCCGCGCTGTGCGAGCTCATCGACTGTCTCAACACCCTCACGAAGATGGCCACGGCGGGGCACGCCCCGGCGGTACGCCTCCTCCAGCAGTGGAAGGAGGCCGTGGCCAACGCGGAGGCAGCGGCCGGCAGTCTCCTCGTGGTGAGGAACGGAACCGGCTAGGCAAGGAGAGGCTACATGGCGCGCAGACGGAACAACAAGGGCATGCCCACGGGCTTCGTTTCGAAGGCTCAGTGGCGGATGTTCTTCGGAAGCCCGAAGCTCCGCCGGTACGCGAAGAAGGAGGCGAGGAAGGTGATCGTCCTGAGGGGCAAGATCACGGGGTACCGATCCCTTCCTCGTCGCAAGGGGCCGCGCAAGCGGATCTGAAGGAGCAAGGCCCAGACGTGACAAAGGACCAGGCACTGGCGGCGCTGGAGGCAGTCCACGCGACGGTGCACGATCTGTACGACGGGAAGACCGACAAGGGGCAGGTGGAGCTGGCGCCCCGGCTGGCACAGTTCGAAGCGCACTGTGACACGCTGGTCATGACCGTCTCTCACTTCTTCGACGAGGCGGAGAAGGCCTAGATGGGACGGTTCAACGGAGCCTTCGAGTCCCAGACCGCCCAGCTCTCGGGCGTCCCCGTGACCACCACCTTCAACGGCTACTTCGGGGCCGTGGTGGCGGGAGCGGCGGCCAACTTCAAGCTGCGGCGTCTCCGCTTCGGCATCCGGGCGGCAGGCGTGCCGACCAGCCAGCAGGTGACGATCGGCATCTACCCGCAGACGGTCCGCGTGGTCGGCTCGGGATTCTCGACGCGGGTCGGCCGGAACATGGACCCGCGCGGGGCAGCCTCGGCCATCACGGGCATCGACTTCACGACGGCGGCGACGGCCGGCACCACGGGTCCGACCATCGCGGCCAACCCCTTCGATGAGGTGACGTTCAACACCCAGAGCGGGTACGACATCCCCTTCGAGATGCTCGAGGAGCTGATCTGTGACCAGGGCACGGCCAACGGCTTCGCCTTCGTCAACCTGGGGAACACCCTTCCCACAGGACACCTGATCACCGCTGCCTTCGAGTGGGAGGAGTAGCGACCAATGCGCCGAACCCTCATCTCGTGGAGCAACTGGCCGGATCTTCCGGATCCGCTGCACCCAGACCTCATTCCTCGCATCCTCGTGGCTCAGCCACGGGAGGTGACCGAGTGGGCGCGGGCGCGGCGGGAGGGGCGACTCCCACGAGAGGTGGGGGGAGGCTCCCCCTTCGGCTACCAGAACCTGCTGGCAGGGGCGGGTCCGGCCTCAGCGGACGGACCCACCCTCACCGCAGCGGCGGAGAACTCCTGCATCCCCACGGACACCAACACGCAGGTGTACGCGGGCGTTCTCAATACGATAGGCAAGACCGTTCAGTTCACCTGGGCGGGACGGCTGTCGACGGCGGCCACCCCGGGTACGGGGCAGTTCCGACTGCGGTTCGGGACCACGGTGGGCATTACCGGCGTGGTGCTCTTCGACACCGGGGCGCTCACCCTATCGACCTCGGCGACCAACGCTACCTGGGAGATAGTGGCCCGGCTCACGGTGAGGGCCAAGGGCTCGGGCACATCGGGCAACTCGATGGTGATCGGGTCGGTGACCAACATGACGGGCACGCTGGGAACGGGCGTGCGGGCCATGATCCCGGCCACGGCCCCGGCGGTAACGGCGGGGTACGATTCCACGGCGCCGCCCTTCTTCAACGTGACCTGGACGCCGTCCCTGTCGACGGCTAGCTTCACCGTCCATCAGTACATCGTAGAGGAAATGAACTAGGCATGGCAACTACCTTCACGGTGTTCTCGGCAACGCTGAGAACGGACGGAACCTACGTCTCGCCTACGGCTGCGTGGGACGGGGCGCAGGACACCGGGGTGTTCTACACTCCCATCTGCACCCAGGCACACTGGGCGGCCTTCGTGGGGGGGACGCCCAACCCGGGGACCATGCATGTGATGATCGAGCAGTCGCTGGACGGCGAGGTGACCTGGGAGGAGGCCACGAGCTGCACCTGGCAGGGCAACACCTGGGGGCGGCAGGGCTCGCCTAACCTGCCCTCGGCCAGCTTCCAGGCCAAGTTCGATAGCCGGGGACCCCGGCGCATCAGGGCGACGATTGTCTTGGCCGGCACGGGTGCCGGTCTGGTGGTAGGACTCTCGGCTACGATCAACACCTCCCTCTAGTCATGAGCATAGCCGTCGACCAGCGCGCCACCCTGGGGACCGTGAATGGTGGGACCACGGTCAACTGCCAGTTCAACACCAAGCCGACCGGCGGAGACACCGTGATCGTCCTGATCTCGGCAGGGAACTTCTCGTCGAACTCGGCGCTGGCCACCGGGGTGGTGGATGCGGCGGGCAACACCTATACCAAGCGGGTGTCGCTGGAGGCGGCATCGCACGGGGCGGCGGCCGAGATCTGGTCGTGCGATTCGGTGGCGGTTCCGGGGGGAACCTGGACGGTAACGCCCACGTGGGCGGCCGGGACCTTCGGCAGCGTATCGGCGGTGAGCATCTCCTCCTGCCTGGGATTCGATGCCTCGGGTACCACCAGTGGGACCAACCCCACCACCGCGTGGTCGACCGGTGCGAACAGCTCGGTGGCCGGGGACTACTTCGTAGGCGTGATGGCGGTGGACTCGGGCTCGGGCGCGGCCGGCGTGGCGTCGACCAGCACCAGCTGGGTAGACCAGCAGGCGGTGCAGAACGGGACCGTGTCGGAGTGCTATCTGTACGCGGACCTGACCACCTACCCGACGGCCAGCTTGCAGACCTGGACGGGCACCTTCAGCTCGCCGGGAACGTGGGACTACGTGGCGGTTGTGGCGTGCTTCAAGCCGTCCAACCCGGCGCCCACCGGGGCGGGCGGGCCGTTCCCCCAGATCTTCGCCATGAACGGACCGTACAACCCGAGGCGACTCAACTTCTGGCAAGCGTACCCGGCCCCGGCACCTATGCCCAACCCGGCGTTCGTGCCGAGCATTAGGCGTCCGGGAGACCCGTGGCGCCCCGCTAGACACTGGGAGGGCATTAGGTAGCGTGCGACGATGGAGGGGAGCTGAGGCTCCGCTAGGGCAGGGACCGGTCCCGGCCCAGATACGGAGGGCGCGTGCGGTCTGGCCCCTCCCTCGTCGGCAGCGAGCGGTGCAGCAGCCCTGGCCCCAGGTGGCGCTTCAGACCCCGGCCTGGGTAGCGCCTCCCACTCGGCACCTCGTGGCCAGGGCGGTGGCGCGGCCTAGAAGGGCGATGCAGCTGGTCCTGGCCCAGGCGGTCCCCCTGGTTCTGGCCGGGCCGCCACGACGTGCGCGATTCGTTCTTCCGGCGCGACGGGTCGCGTGGTTCCCCTGGCCGCAGGGCACGCAGGCAGCGCCCCCGCTCTTCGTGGATGGGCCGAGGAGACGGCCCCAGCGAAGCTTCGCGGCGCTCAAGCGAGCGCGGGCGGTGGCGCCACCTTGGCCACAGGTAACCTTCCCACTCTTGGTGGAGGGGCCGCATCGGCGGCAGCAGCGCAGCTTCGCAGTGGCGAAGCGATCTCGGCTGGCCGTCCCCCCGTGGCCACAAGGCACCCAGACGCCGCTGCTGTGGGTCTCCGGCCCGGCCCGGCGCCCGCTGGCCCGGTGGGGGCCGCCCCGGGGTCGCTTGGGGTCTCGTACGACGCCGCCGGGCCAGGCCTGGGCCGCCCCGCAGGTGCGGCCCCGTGCCCGTGGCGCGGTAGGACCCGTACGGAGGAGGCTGGCCCAGCCGCCCTGGCCCCAGGTCACAATAGCGCCGCCGCTGTGGATTCCGTGGAACTGGCGCAGGAAGCTATCGAGGTGGGTGCCGTACCGACGACGGCCGCTGTTGTGGTGGCGTGTCCCGGATCAGGTGATAGTGCCGCCCCCCTCCGTGGTAGAGCGATCATCAGGACGGCGCTCGGCCCTGGTAATGAGTGGGGAGCGAGCCCTGGAGGTCTGGGGCGGAGCGCGGCCGGTGGCGGGAAGATCTGGGCAGCGACCGGGAACGGGTCGGACCGGCTATCGGCCGGATGGAACGCAAGATGGCAGAAGGAGAGCTAGGTGAGTGACAACACGATAAGGCTGGGACCATACTCTCAAGGAGAGGTGCCCGAGCCCGTGCTCTTCACCTTCCTCAAGGCGGATGGGTCGCGGGATTCTCTGGCTGGGTCTCCCACCTTCACCTCCAAGTTCGAGTTCCGGCGGTGGAACACCACCACGCCCACCGAGATCACGGCTACGCTGGCCGATCAGACCGCCACTCCGGGCGATGTGTCTTGGGCCTGGGGGTCTACCAGCATGGCTACGCCGGGGGACTACGAAGGCGAGCTGTGGGTGGGCAACACGGTGAACAAGTACCGGTCGCAGCGCTTCCGCTGGACGGTGCTGCCGTCGGTTCAGGTTCCGACAATCTAGGAGGAGGAGATGGCTTACGCCACGATGGCTGAGCTTGCCGCGTACACCGGGGAGGATTCCCTGGGGCCGGGCGATGAGCGACGGCTGGAGCGTGCTACGACGCTGGTGAAGGGTGAGCTGTCTTCCGCTTACTACGTGACCGATACCGCCGGCAACGCCACCGACCCCGTGGTGATAGCGGCTCTGCGTGATGCGACCTGTGCCCAGGTGGAGTGGTGGCGAGTGACCGGAGACGAGTACGGTGCCAAGGGCATGTACCAGGCGGCACCGGGCGCCCAGATAGGGCACGGCCTTCAGGTGATGGCGGCCAGGCGCCAGCGGCTGTGCCCGCGTGCCCAGACCGAGCTCAACGTGAAGGGGATCTGGCGGCGCAAGCCGCTGGCGTGGTGACATGGGCGTAGCTCTAGATGTGCGATCCTTCGGATTCTTCGGGATGCTGGCGCGGCTGGTCGCGGCCCAGGAGAAGTTCCATTTGGCCCCCCACAAGGTGGTGGAGGAAGGGGCCGATGTGATGGTCCAGGCCCTGCGGGCGGAGGCGCCCAAGCGGACCGGGTTCATGGCTTCCACCATAGAGGCGCACGTGGTGGGAGACCGAGCGCACTTCACCACGCGAGCGACCTACTCGGTGTACGTGCGCAAGGGTACGCGCCCCCACGAGATTCGTGCTCATGTGGGCAAGCATGCGCTGTGGTGGCCCGGGGCTCTGCATCCCGTCCGACGGGTGATGCACCCCGGGAACGCTCCCAATCCCTTCCCCAAGCGCGCCCTGGCTCTGGCCAAGCTGGACATCCTGGAGAAGGCCCACGGTGTGGCCAAGTGGGTGCTAGGCAAGTGAGCATCTTGGCCGTGAAGGCGTACATTGGGGGGCAGGCCGCCACGGTGTCCATGGACCGGCTTCCGTGGGCCAAGATCCAGGTGTACACCCAGTTTCCAAGAGAGGATCTGAACGGGGCGGAGTGCATGGCGGTAACCGGCCTGTACCTGCGGCCCGAGAAGCGCTTTCGGGGGCCACGGGGGCAAGGCACCAAGGAGCTGTCCTATCGGCTCAACCTGCTGCTGCAGACCTCCCACAAGGACCCGCAGGTGGGGGGCGATGGGTTCGACACCCTGGTAGAGCGCATGCTCTGGGTGTTTCGCGCCCCTCTGGCCGGGCAGGTGCCGCTGGTCGATCCCGTGGATGGCCAGAGCTCTACCCTCACGCACATCGGAGAGGACATCCAGGTCCAGGCCATGATGCCGACGGATCCGGACCTGGCCCTGGTGACCTTCAAGGTCATCATTACACTGCCCCTAACCGAACTCATATCGCCGGCCTAGGAGGATCAAGTGCCGCAGCCGAACTGGACCGTAAAGGCGGGATTCGCGAAGGAGACCGTCTGGGGGACGCCCATCAGCCCGCCCACCTTCATGGTCTCCGTGGACAACCCCATGTTCCAGGAAGACCAGGATCCCATCAAGGACAAGGGCCTCCGGGGGACGCGCGCGGCCACCAAGGCCATCTACTTCGCTGCTGGCCACACGGCGGTGACGCTGGCCAACATGCCGTTCTACGGGGACGACTCCGTCCACTTCTTGATGGCCCTGCTCGGGCAGGACACCATAGCCGGCACGGCCCGGACGGGAACCATTACGGCGGTGGCGGCGGGGGGCGCAGCGGCCACCTACACCCCAGGAACCGGCGGATCGTCGGTGACTGGCGACATCTTCCTGGTCGATGCCGGGCTGGCCACGCAGGAGATCGTGGTGCCTACGTCCATCGCGGGCAATGTGTGGACGGTGCCCAGCACGGGGCTCAACTCCTTCAAGTTCGCGCACGCGGGCGGCGCGGCGGTCAAGACCCTGTTCTCGCACACTCTCACTACGCTGAACACTGGGCAGCCACCGTCGTATACGGGGGCCAAGTTCGATGGTCTGAACGGGGCCAACGCCCGGCAGGTCTCGGGCATCTACTTCGACGAGCTGGACATCAAGCTGGCCAACCCCGGAGCCATGCAGGTGACGGCCAAGGGCCTGGGCAAACTGGGCTCGAACATCGCGACACCGTCGTTCCCGGCCTACTCGGCCGAGTCGTTCGACATCCCGTGGCAGGCGTCGCTGGTGGTGGGCGGCGTGGCCAATGCGCGGTTCATCGGGTGGGACTACGCATTCAAGGCGAAGAACCAGCAGATCTTCGGGATGAACGGGACGACGTCGGCCAGCTCGGCCATCTCGGACCAGCTCACGGTGGAAGGCACCTTCCTGGTGGTGCCGGATGACTACACCGAGTTCAACTACTACATCGGCAACGTCCAGCCCTCCGTGGCCATGACGATTGATACCTCGTCGACGAGGATCCTGTACCAGATGTCGAAGGTGGCATTCCTCAAGCCGACGGCGTTCGATCACGGAGGCAACTTCACCCAGCTCAAGGGGACCTGGGAGGCGGTGGACAACGCCACCGACGGGTCGACATCGCCCATCAAGGTGGTGGTCTACAACCAGCGCGCGACGGCGTACTAGACAGTAGGGAGGATAGAAGAATGGCGTACGGCGGCAGAGCGGAGACCGAGCAGATTGATCTCCCATCGGGGTACTGGGTCCGCATGAAGACCAAGGCTACGAGGGGGGACAGGCTGGCCGCGCAGGAGGCCATGCTAAAGATCCGGACGGTGGGACTTCAGGGTCTGAGCCCGGAGGACCGGGAGGAGGTGGCCGTGGATCCCGAGGATCCTACGGCTCAGCGTGGCATGCTGACCAAGTACCACACCAAGGCGTACTTCGACACCTGGATGATGCGACTTATCGTCGAGTGGAATCTGGACGATGAGGCCGGCAACATTCTCCCCATCACCGTGGCCACGCTGGACGGGCTGGAGCAGGAGGATGATGATGTGCTTCAGGCGGCGGCCAAGAAGCGCATGAAGAAGCCAGTGGCCGACCCTCCTTCCGGCAGGCGGTCGGGGGCATCCTTTCCGGATACCCGATCGCCCATGCCGGAGCCCAACGCGCTCTAGAGCGCTACACCTTCTGCCAGGAGTTTGGCATCTGGCCGCCTCATCTGGTAGATGAAGCGCACGAGCAGGACCTGGAGGAGTTCCGAGTCATCATGTTGATCAGGCAGGAGCAAGCCAAGAACCGTGGATGAAGAGACCCTAGAGATCATCCTGGCGGCAGCCGCCGTTGGAATAGATTCCATCCAGGATGTGGCGCGGGCGCTGCGAGAGGTGGAGAATCGCATGCTCCAGCTCACTGTGGTTACCGCCGGGCTCATGGAAGCCACGTTGGCCAACGCAGCGGCGCAGGAGGTGGCCAAGAAAGCTACCAATGACAATGCTGACGCCAACCAGAAGGCCATCCCCTTCATAACTGGTCTGCTCAACGAGTTTGACAAGGCTCCGTTCCTGGTTCAGGTCCTGGTGGTGGCCCTGATAGCGGCAACCACGGTGCTGTTGCCTTTCATTGAGGCTGTGGTGGGAGCCACCGTGGTTCTTACGGGCTTCACAGCGGGGCTGGCTGGCCTCATGGCCACGGTGCTGCTGGCGCTAGGGCCGTTTGCTTTGCTTGGGGCGGCCTTTGTGTTCCTGGCTGACAAGGCGTTTCAAAGCTCTACGCAGGCTCTCCAGGATCAGGTGACAGCGCTGGGGGTGCAGAGAGACCAGTTGATAGCGGCTGGTCAGTGGGGGACAGCTCAGCAGAAGGCTTACACGGAGCATGTAGCGGCCCTGAAGGTGGAGATAGCGGGGCTGAAGGACCCCATGGATGGGTTCAAGGAGACACTCAGCCAAATCTCCAACACCATAGGCACCGCTGCTCTTCCGGTGGTCGGTCAGCTGAGTGACGCGGTGGCTAAGCTGGCCCCGGGGATAACGGCAGCGGGGCTGGAAGCCCTGCAGTGGTTCCAGAATAGATTGCCTGCTGCCATGAAGACTTTGGAGGCAGCGGCGGGGCCGGTGGGGGATGCGGTGCGTCGCATGGCTGTCAGTTGGGGCACTTTCTTTGATGAGGTAACGGCACGGTTCCCTCAGATAGGTCCCGTCGCCCAGAAGGGGCTGGACATTTTGGTGGGGGCGGTGGATGGGTTGCTGCGCAACCTGATTCGACTTACTGACTGGTTCATCAAAGAACTGCCCACGATGGGGCCGGTGGTTGGCCAAATCTTCTCGTGGATCGGAGAGCACATTCAGGACCTGGCGGATATTGTGGCGCACCTGGTGGACTTCTTCATTAATCACTGGCCGGAGATCACCAAGAACGTTCAGACGACGTGGGATTCCATTGTGCGTGGGTGGACTCAGATCGAGCCTACGCTGAAGGTGGAGCTTCCCCTGGCTCTTCAGCTGGTGGCCATGATGTTCCAGTTCATGGATCAGCACGGCGAGCTCACCATTCGGATGCTGGAGGCTTTGGGCGCGACCTTGGTGCTGAGCATCGTGGTGCTAACGCTGTTCTACACGGCGGTCGTGGTCGTAACTACGGCAGTATCCCAGCTGTTTGAATGGTTCCAGAGAGTGTGGCAGGCCATAGTTAACTTCGAGCAACTTATCGAAGGAAGCCTGATAGGAAACATAGGCAAGCTAGCGGGGATACTGGGAGCGGCGGCATCGGCGGCAGCCAGTCTGGCTGGGTGGTTGGGACGCATTCCAGGCTTGGCAGACGCTGCAGCGGCACACCAGGCCCACGTGGACTGGTCACAGGGCTCTATTTCCGGAGGCGGAGGAGGCTCGGCCGGCGGCCCTATGCTTACCTTCGCCACGGGCGGCATAGTGCCCGGCCCCGTGGGAGCGCCCCAGCTGGCGGTGGTCCACGGAGGGGAGGCGGTGCTGACGCCTGAGCAGCGGGCGGCAGGGGGCGGTGGAGACGTCACGCTGGTGCTGAACAACGAGGTGCTGGGGCGCTACGTGGATGGGCGCATCAACGCCTACTTCGGAAGGATGCAGCGGTAGTGGAAGAAGACGCGGTTCTAGGCACGCTCTACTACAAGATCTGGGGTTTGGACGGGACCCTGGTGGTGGATGACCTGCACCATCTCCACGACAGCACCTGGCACGTGGTTACCATGCAGCCGGGCCAGCAAGGGGGCTCGGCCATCGGCGACTTCACCATTCCACTTTACGGCCCCAAGCACGACATGTGGTCGGACTACTGGTTCAACGAGTACTCCCTCATCGTGGGGGGCATGCGGATAGAGGGGTATTGGGCCGACTCGCCGGCTGGCGCTCCGGCGTTCACCGGCATCATCGTGAAGCTGGATGTAGCTGTGCGGGATGGGACGGCCACGCTCACGGGTCTGGACTGGATAGCCATAGAGCACATGAGTCTGGGCCTGGTCGGAGAGTTCGCGGTGGGTACCACCGGCGGCCTCGTGGCTCGGGACTACATTGCGGTGAACGAGTACCGCATGATGGACGACATGGCGGGGCATGGCGTCCTTAACGGAACATGGAACAATCCGGGTGCGGCCTGGGGCGGCCCCGTGGCTGATGAGGGTATCCAGGCCTGGACCGAGGCCGACACCACGGGAGTGCATCTCCTCCAGCACACCACCAACTTCTCCTCCTACTCGCCGGTCTGCGTGATAGAGGCGTGGTTCCACTTCTCCCCCTCGGTGTACACTGCGGGCTCCATCGGGGAGCTGGGCCTTATCGTGGGGTTCGACGGCCTAGGCGCCTCGGCTCTAAATGGATATATCCTGCGAGCGGCCCTGGTAGGAGACGGAGGCCCTCCCGATACCTATCATGTGTTGGCGGAGGTGGGCCACTTCACGGCGGGCACCGGGACCATCGACCTGTCGGTGAGCTGCCTCACCGGGCTGACCGGAGACCACCGGTTCCAGATCACGGCCATCGGGGACTGTCGTTTGGCTGGCAAGGTCATCTGGCGTATCATGATCAACGGGAAGGACGTGACCGCCTTCGTGACCTATACCGCCTCGCCTCCCACCGGTTACGTCGGGGTGCGTTGGCCGGGGTCGGCCAACGTGGGGCAGGTCTGGATGAGTCAGTTCGTGTTCACGCAGCGGCGGGTGAACACGAAGTGGATGAAGCAAGGGAACATCGATACCAGCACAGGGCCACCAGCCGGCAACATTCCCGTGAATGGCCAGAGCTTCCTGGACATGATCACCTTCGGGGCGTCCATAGCTGGCTGTCGCATTCGCAAGCGGACGGCCGCCGACTTCTCGGGGGATTTCATCGATCTGGGGGTGGTGCCCACCAAGGGCGGAGCCGCGACCAACGTGGGACGCGATCTCACAGGATCGGTCAAGTTCCAGTGGGGGCGCAATCTGGTGGACCTGAAGCTGGAGGGCAACCTGCAGTCTCTGGCCACGGAGATACGGATGTCCGGAGACGCTTCCTCGGCGGGGGGCGGCAACGTCAACTGGGTCTCCATCCTGAACGCTCAGTCCATAGGAGTGGAAGCCGGGTCGCTGGCCAATACCATTGCACTGACCGAGCAGAATGTGGACGTAGGGACGGCTGACGCCCTGGCCCTGCGCCGGCAGGGAGAGAACGCGGCCACCATTCGGTCGGCTCCCAACCAGGCCAAAACCGTGACCATCCTGCGAACCCCCGATGTGGCCGAGATGTTCCACGAGCTGGATCTGGTGGAGCTGGACTGCCCCCCCGTGGACATTCTGGACATGCCGGCCTTGGTGGTGGGCTACACCTTCCGGGAGAGGAGCCCCTTCATGGACGTTCAGTTGGATGAATGGACATGGCGGCAGAATGCACTGCGGCAGCAGAACCTGGAGTCCAACCTGGAAATCCTCAATCAGATCTTCGGGGTACGCCAATGAGCACCTTCAACGACCTGGATCTCGGCCCCTCTCATCCCTGGCCGGTCCCCACCATGGGCCAGAATCTGAATACCGCCATGGGGGGCGCGGACGAGCTGGTCTGGTCGCTGGGGGGATCCCTGGGGAAGCAGGTGGGCGTGGGGATAGGCGTGAACGCTTGGCGGGCGCTGGGTGGGCAGAGCGCCAACAGCCCGGCGGCCCTCGAGCTGCTGCTACGGCAGCTGGAGGAGGTGGCAAGCAACCGCGACTTGCAGCCGGTCAACATCCAGTGGACGAGCACCGGCGTGGGCGGAGGTGCGCTCAACGCTCCCGAGCTGCACGATGGCTGGTACTACCTGAGCAACCTCCAGCCGAACTACTCCACCGTGATGGGGGGGTTCGTGATCTGCACGATGGACGCCAGCCTGGTGGCGCCGTACACCCTGAGCCGCTGGGCGGTGGGCTATGTGGGAGGGGCTATGAACTCCTCCTACAGCGCCACCCCTTCTACTCTGATCAACTTCCCCATAGGGGCTACGCTACCGCCGCCGACAGCCGGGACACGGGTGGGGGCTGAGGGTACCATCCCCATCTCCACCTTCCCTGTGGGCAACATCAATCCGGCGCCCATGGTGCGGCCCGGAACCATAGCGGCTGCGTTCACCGGCTGCATCAAGGTGTTCGATACGATGGACACCACGGCCAACCCTATCCCCACAAGTGCGGGCGTATTCGTCAACACCAACTGGGTGCAGGTGTACGGTCGCAAGCACATGTGGACCGGGGACTGCGTGGTCACCAACGGTCTGTGGCTGCTGTTGTTCCAGGCCGGGCAGGCCGGGGCACCCAAGGTGTACTTCTGGAACACCTCTATAACGGCGGTCTGGCAGTACCTGGGGGACATCGAGTACCAGGACAACTCGGCCAACGTGGGGACGCTGCGTGAGGTCAGCATAGAGATGCTGGGGTGGCACGAGGTACGCATCCGGGTGATGCTGTCTACCTCGGCCGGGAACTGGGCCAAGCTCTGGTACAAGCTGGATGCGGCCGGCTACCACGGGTATGTGGGTTTCCAGCCCATGACCCAGTCCAACACCAGCCTGAATGCTCTCTCGTGGACCATAGTGGGCGGCGGCACCTACGCTACCGGGTTCACGGAGAGCACCTCCTCCACCACCTTCCCCTCCAGCCTGGCCACCACCTCGGTGTCGGGCTATGCGGGGGCGCAGGCCGCAGCTACCGCCTCGCCCATTTTCGGCTGGTTCTATCAGAATACTCCAACAAACCAGGGCAGGTTGGCCAGCACCACGGTATTTGGGCTAGGCGATAGCGCGGGTCCTACGCAGGGGGCGGTGAGACGGTACGGGTTCTGGATGCTGCCAACCACAGGAGCCCCCTCCGTGGCCACGGACCGGACTCTGGCGGCACCTCTCTTTGCGCAGTGGTTGGTACGGCGATCGGTGCGGTGGAATATTGCCTGAGGAGGAGAGCGATGACCTGATCTGGCGCTATGCGGAATCTAATTGGGAGGATGATATGGACGACCAATACAGGTCGCGGCAGCGGTTCCCGCACCCGGACCTTCCCTGGCGCGTGGTGGAGAAGGTTCTAGAGGACCGGGTGGTGCTGAGCTGTGGCCACGAGCTTATGCGGCACCACCGGCACACCGAGATTCGGATGATCGAGGGCGAGGCGGTGGGGTGTCACGACTGCGCCCAGGAGGGCCGGACGTGAGCGACTGGATCAAGTTCCTGGACGCTGCCTACTACGGCTCCGTATTCACCTTCAACGCCGTTCTGGCCCACGAGAGCGCGGAGGAGTTCGCCTACTACGTGGGCGGAAACATAGCCCTGCACCCGTGGTTCGCATCGGATGTTCGTCTGCTGCGCCAGGGGGGTAGACACGGCATGGGCATCCACGTCACCACGGTGCTGGGGCGGGACGGGGCTGCCGATGGCGCCTATTTCGCGCAGTGGAACCGTAACGCCTATGAGGCGGAGGATGGCGACCTCTTCGCTCTGGATCTCGAGCCCGGGATCTACCGAGGGGCACCCGGCCAGTCGCGGGTGTACGCGGCGGGGTGGGCCAAGACGGTAAGGGATGCCGGGCTGCGGCCGGTGCTCTACTGCACGCCCGACGGGTGTGCGGCCCTGGGCGAGATGTTCGACGCCATCTGGGTGGCCAAGCCGGGGTGGGGCAACCCGGCTACCATCTTCAACCCGTCGTTCATGCCGGGCTGGATAGCGGTGCAGTGGGCATTCGATGCCAGCTTCCTTGGGGTGGGGTACGACATCAACACCGCCGAGTACCTGTTCATTTCGGAGGGTCCGGGTCGTGGGGGAGAAGGCCCGCCCCCTGCAATCGAGGAGGAAGAAGAGATGAATCCCATCAAGCTGGTTCGCCAGGGCGGGGAGAGCGACGTGTTCCTGGTGATCTACGGGGGCCACATGCGCCACCTCCACCTGTCGGTTACGGGGGAGCTGCTTCACAACGACCCCGTGCCGGGGGAGTGGAGTGTCGTGCTGCTCGAGGACGGGACCGCGTGGAACGCCGACGAGACCGAGCTGCGGGTGCGGGCGGTGGAGCGCGCGCCCGGGGGGCGGGTCTACGACAGCGTGTGGACCACGCAGACCGGGGAGTTCTCACTTCCCATTCCGGTTCTGTAGGGAGGCTGGGCCTCCGGTAGAGGTGGCGGGTGGTCGGAATAGACTTCATAGGGATCTACAACACCCTGGCCAAGCTAGGGTTCAGTGGGCTCCTATTCTTCATTCTTGTAGGGTTCTACCGTCGCTGGTGGGCGTTCGGACGAGAGGTAGAGGCACTGGAAAAGGACAGAGATGCGCTGCGGGCTGACCGTGACTTGTGGCGCGATCGATACTTCCTTACTCTCCAGATGGCTGAGCGCTCGACCACGATCGCGAGCGAGGTAGCGAAGGTGTGAGATTGGTGGACTGGCTCCTGCGGCGCCCCCCGCAATCCGATACATACATCACTCCCCGAGAGGTGCACGAGAAGGAAGATCAGCGGGTGCGGGATCTCCAAGCTCGTGTTCGTCGGATAGAAGCTATCCGGAACGCCACTCTGCGGAGGGATGGTTGATAACGATTTCGCGTCGGGCCTGGGCCCTCGTGGCTCTGGGAGTGGCTGTCTCCTCGGCCCATCTCGCGTGGCTGGGGACACAAGACATCACTCCGACTATCAATGTGGCCGAGCTCGAGTGGACCCTAACCGCAGGGACCGGGGTATTCCTGTCGGCCAAGTTCATCCGGGAGGTCGTCACGGACGGCCGGGCCGCCCAAGCCGCCCAGCGGAATGGAAGCACCCAGATGGCGGTGGAGGCGTTCTTCCTGATAGGAATGGTCATGCTGGGGTTGCATATTCTGCTGCTGGCCCTGGGCGGCCTGGGCATGCTAGCTCCCACTCCTCCGTCCCCCACCCCGCTTTATCGCGTGGTTGGAGTGGCCTTCACCGTGACCGGCGAGCTGCTGGTGGCCGCTCTGTTCCGAGTTAACTGGCTCTGGAATCGCCTCTACTACACGCGCACGACGGGGGCTTGACAGCCCCTCCCCAGCTGTGCTATACTACCCAACGCTGATTTTCTCGACGGGAGGGAGACGAACGACATGAACCAGCTGCAGGCACTGATCATGGTTCACCCGGAGGTGGCCACGGTGCTCATCTTCTTGCTTGCCGTTCTGGCCCACGTGGTCGTCGGCGCGCTTCTCCACCTGCTGCGTCTGCACGACTTCGACTGGCACCGCCTCGGCGCCTTCGTCGAACAGGACTTCGCCACCACCCGTGGTCTGGCCATCCTGACCACCTTCGTGTTGACGCTGGCCACGACGACCATCCCGGGCGGGGACTGGCACGCGGCCTTCGGGCCGGCGTTCCTGGCGCTGGTCGGGGCGGCGGCAGCAGCTACGCTGCCCGTGGTTCGCGATACGCTGTACGAGCTGGTGTGGCTCGTGAGCGGAGTACCGGTGGGAAGGCCTACGCAACCGTAGGTCTCCTTCTTCATTTCCGGCGCTTCGCTCGACGCGGGTGGGGCGCCGTACAAACTCCGACCTTGCCAAGGAAGTCTAGGGGTAGACGCCACAGTATCCACTCTGGGCGTGGTCGGAACGGAGGTCCTTAGAATGATCGGCATTCTGGCATCTATCGCCTTCCTTGTGGCCGCCCCGACCCAGACCCCGGCAGACCCTGGAGCGGAGGCCCCGCGTGGGGCCGTTCTCGACTCCTGCTATCTGCTGGAGCTGCCGGCTGGGTGCTCGCAGCCCCCGCCACCTCCCCTGCCACCTCCCCCCACGGTTACCGTCCAGCCGGGAGACACCTTCTCCACGCTGGCCTGGGCCTGGGGCGTGGATCTGGCCGCAGCGGAGCTGGCCAACAGCGATACCGTGGCCAATCCCGACCAGATAGCGCCGGGACAGGTGCTGCGGATGCCGGGGGGCACGGCCCCTCCCCCGCCGCCTCCCCCCGCGCAGCTGGCGGCGCCCTCCGGGGCGGAACCAGCCCCGGGACCTCGCCCAGCGGTGGGCGCCGTGGGCAACCACTTCAGCTTCGGGTACTGCACCTGGTACGTGGCCAACAAGCGCCCAATCCCCTGGTTCGGTGATGCCGGGCAGTGGGGACCCAACGCGGCTCGAATGGGGTTTCCGGAGGGGAAGACGCCTCGGGTGGGGGCTATCATGGTGACCTGGGAGGGTCCCATCGGTCACGTGGCCTACGTGGAATCGGTGAACGCCGATGGGTCCTTCGTGGTCTCGGAGATGAACTACAAGGCGTGGGATGTGGTTGATTTCCGGACCGTGCATCTGGCGACCATCCCGCTAGAGACCTTCATCTACTAGCCTTCTTCCTCCCAAGGGGGAGCCCTCAAACCCAATGCGGGAGAGAGGGCTCCTCTATGTCTCAGTACGGGCGCTTCTCCTCGACCTGGGACTGACGAGTCCAGGAAGAAGTGGCGATCCCCACCTGCAGGGCCAAGACTCGCTCGAGCTCCAGTACGCGAGCTTCCAGCGTGACAATCTTCTCGGCGGATTGTGCTTGGGCCTTCCACAGGTCGTCGATGCGCTCGAGCAAGGTAGCTTCGCGAGCGCTAGCTCCGGGATTGGTCTCGAAATCCAGAGGGACCCGATCTCTCATCGGCCCGAGCTCCCGAATCCCTGACTGCCACGGAGGGATGGCGACAGCTGGTCCACCGGGTGAGGGAAGTACCGGGCGGTAACGTTGTCGAAGAGGATGAGCTGAGCCAGGCGCTCCCCGAACTCTACCCGGGCCATGGCTGGTCCCATGTTCCACACCCCGGTGAACAGCTCGCCTCGGTACCCGGTGTCGATGATCCCCGGATTGACCATGAGACCGCGCTTGCGCAGGGTGCTGGAGCGGCCTATGACCAGGGCCCAGACCCCGGGGGGCAGCTCCACCGCGAGATGGCAGTGGATGTCGACGAATTCCCCCGGGCGCACCACGGCGTCCTGAGTGACGAAGAGGTCGAGACCGGCGTCGTCGGGGTAGGTGCGAGAGGGCAGATGCAGGTCCTCCATCGCCACGGCCATCTCACCAGCAGGGGCGAAATGCAGAGGGAGGGTTCGGAGGGCGCGACCGGTAGCCTCCAGCTCGGTTTCCGGCTCCATGGCGTAGGCGGAGCGGAGACCCGCTGTGGGGTCCGCGCGCCGCAGGGCGTGCCGGGCCGGGCCTAGGCGCTCCCGTGGGTCCGGTGCGGTCTGACCGGAGGCCGGGGCGGGGGGTGCCAGGGCGGCTTGGCGGCGGGCCCGGCGCCGGGCCAGATAGTCGCTGAATATGGTCACAGCTCTTCCTCCTGGATGTGAATGACGATCAGATCCAGCTGCCGGGCCAGCGAGAGTTCCACGGTGGCCCCGGGGGAGGCGCCCCAGCCCGGCAGCAGCGCTATGCCCTCCACCTGCAAGATGTCCTTCACGCTGGCCCGCATGAAATCGGCCCGGCTCCACTCGTAGCGATGAACTCGTCCTCGCCGAGCGGGGTTGTAAACTGTGTGACCTCGTCCTGCTAGGACCAGTTCTGCCTTGTCGAAGCGATCGAGGTTGGCCTGGATCTGGGTCTCCGTGGCCCCTCCTCCCAGGTCTATGGGGCCGACTAGGGCTACCCTCACATCCATCCCCCTCGGCGACGGATCACTTGGACCATCCTCGCGTACACGCCCAGGTCATGCCAGCAGTCCTCGGAGGGGACCTGGCCCTGGGCGAAGGCCCCGAAGACCCGGGCCACCTTGCCCAGGGCGTAGAAGGCCGAGGCCATCTCCTGCAGCTCGGCCGGCGTCCACTTCGCCTCGCGGGCACGAGGGGAGTTCAGCATCAGGCCCAGAGCGTGGCCCATGAGATCCAGATCGGCGGCCCCGTACTCCACTGCTTTGGGTAGGACCTTGTTGATCTCCGCTCGGTTGAGGTCCTCCCAGAGCAGGCGCACCGTCTCGGTCACGGAGGCGGGATCGGTGGATTCCCAGACCGGCTGTCCGTGGTCGGATTGCACGGAATCGTTCGGATAGCAATCGGGGCAGTCGCCGTTCAGCATGCGCCCCGCGTGCTTGCCCTCACGATGTTCCGCTCGGAGGAACGCCACCGGCGATCCGAGATCGCGGTTGGGCACGGTGCCACTATTGCGGCTGTCCTGGGGTCCTGCCATCAGCGGTTCTTTCTCCTTACGATGTGGTTGGGGCCGGTCCCGACCAGCCGAATCTGGTGCTCCAACTCGTTCTCCCGCTGAGCCAGGAACTCCCCGGCCACCTGTTCCACGCGATGGGGATCCAGGCAGCCCTTCAGCTCGGGGAACTGGTAGTCGAGGAAGAGCAGAGCCACGTGGGTGGCGCCCCGGTAGGTGTAGGCGCCGTTGGCGTGCAGGGCGGCGCGGGCCAGCTCGTGGTCCCAGGCGCCCACTCGTCGCTGCTTGCGGGTGACCGTGGTGATCTCGGGTGGCTGCCCCAGCTCCTCCCAGGTGGTCTCTCCCCGCAGCGGCCCCGAGGTGCCGGCCACGCGGATGGGGAAGGTACGGAACACCACCCATACCTCGAGATGGTCCTCGGGGACCGACCAGGGCGAGACGCCGGCCTGCGCCAGCATATCGATGGCTCGGCAGTCCCCTGAGGTCACGAAGGGGTAGTTCTCTGTGTGGAGGCCCAGGCCATACCCCTGGGTTCCCTCTATCTGGACCATCCTACCGTCGGCCAGGGCGCCCTCCAGGTAGAGAGCGGTGTCGGTGACCGGGATGCGAGCGGCCACCGCTCCGTGGTCGGGATCCCAGACCTTCCAGGTGCTGCCAGTCTCCCCTCTCACCTGGAGGTCGCTGCTCACAGTGAACGCCTTGCGCCAGATGCGATCGGCGCGGGCAGCGCCCACTCCCTTGCCTGTGCCGCCTATGCGCCGGGATAGTCCCCCCTCCCCGTGGGCCAGGCCCTCGGTCTCGGCCCAGCCATGCTGCTCGGTGAGGATGGTGGCGCTTTGGTCTATCAGGAGACGCGAGGCCACCGGGATGCCCGCCTCCTCGAGGGCACAGATCTCGCGACCCAGCAACAGGGGATCTACCTCGGATCCTGCCCCTATAACCAGGGGGCCGTCCTGGACCAGGGCGCCTACCGGCACCTGCTGGAGCTTCCACCCCCGCCCCTTCCCGTCGTAGGCGGTGTGCCCGGCGTTGGGGCCGCCCACGCGGCAGCAGACCAGGCCGGGGCTCTCCTGGGCCAGCCACTTGCAGACCGCCCCCTTGCCCTCCGACCCATACTGGCCGCCCACCACCACCTGGATGCGGCCGAATCCGGCCATCAGCAGTCACCTCCGCAGGCCAGGCATTTCTTCTGCCCATTCACGTAGTAGACCAGCTCTCCGTGCTTGTCGCAGGGGTTCACTTCTTGTCCTCCCATAGCCCGGCCTCCGCGTCGAAGACCACGCCGTATTGCCGATGATAGGTGTTGACCATGATGTCCCGAATGAACTGGGCGTGCTCCGTGTCGGTGCCATCGGGGGAGCGCCGGGGCAGCTCCACCACCAGGCTGTCGTGGATCTGGAGGAGCAGCACGCCCCCGATCTCGCGCTCCACCTTGATCATGACGTCCCGCATGGTCTCGGCCAGGTCTCCCTGGATGACGGCGTTGAATGCCCGGTAGGCCTTCTCCCAGAGCGGAGCACCGAAGTTGAAGTACCGGCGCTTTCCCGATACCAGGGTGACGTAGCCCAGACGCTCGCAGGATCGCTCAGCTTGGCGGGCGTAGATGAAGAACTCGGGGAACACCCGCTTGTAGTCATCCACCATCCGCTTCATCTCAGAGACGGGGATGCGAACCCCGGTGTCCAGGTAGGCGGTATCGGCCAGCTTCTGGGGACCGGCCCCGTAGATGGTGCCGAAGGTGAGACGCTTGGCCATGTCCCGCCGGCTCTTCCAGTTGGGCGCCTCCTCGGTTACCCCGAACATGCGCTTGCAGGTCTCTCCGTGGACGTCGGTGCTCTGGATGGCTTCGTTCATGGCCCGGCACCCAGTTATCGCCGTGGCTATCCGGACCTCGCCCTGCGACAGGTCTATCTCCCACAGGCGGTAGCCGGGCTTGGCTCGGAACAGCTCGCGGGGAAGGGCTACGCCCTCGGGCAGCTCCAGATCCACGAAATGTCGAATGTGGGGAATGGCTTGGACCTGGAAGCGTTGCACGGATAGCCGGTGCGATCGGACGTTGGTCAGATTGAAACTGGCGCGAACCCGGCCATCCTCCCCCATCATCCGTGGCCACGGGACGAACCACTTGGTGTTCATGGCCATGAGGGCTTGGTATCGGTGCAGCTCGGCTGCGTAGGGCACTCCCTCCTGGGCCATGGCTCCCACGTCACGCTCGGACAGGGCAGGGGCACCCTTCTTGGTGAGCGACTTGGGCTGCAGGCCTAGGCCTCCCTCTCCGGGGGAGCCGAAGTAGTAGGTTTTGGCGGCCGGCAGGGTGGGTCGGTAGGGGAGTTGGCTGGCCACCCGTTGGATAGCGGGCTGGAGCAGCTCAGAGCTCTCTCGGGCGCGGTCGGCATCGAAGGCCACGCCACGCTGCTCCATAGCCAGCACCACCTTCATGAAAGCTAGTTCGCGCGCCACCAGGGCGCGGGTGGAGGGGCGGGCGCAGCCGGCCAGGTACTCCTGCTGCCACTCGAACAAGCGGAGAGTCAGCTTGACGTCCTTGCGGGCGTATCTCTTGACCAGGTCCCAGGGTGCCTCGGCGTACAGGGGCTTGGTCTTCTGTCGTTTCTGGATAAAGTACTCCTCCAGCTCATCGGCCTCGGCCGTTTCCGCCTCTCCCCAGAGTCGGGCCGCCGTGGTCTTCAGGGCGGCGCTGTTCTCCCCCGATATCACCTTCTGGGCGAGCATGGTGTCCCAGACGGTGTTCTCGACCAGCGCCTCGTGGATGGGGCGCAGCCGCTCCCCTCGCGGCTGGACCTGGCCTCGCAGGATGTAGTCGAGATGCAGCAGATCGAACTTGGCGTTGTGGAAGACCAGCTGCGACTCGCGGTTGGCCAGCCCCTGGACTATCTTGCGCCACTCGTCCACTCCCAGGCGTGGCCACTCGGGGTTGGTGGCGTGGGGCGTGGGCACGGCGCGGGACCGGAGCTTCCCCTCCGGGGTGCGCCAGGCCCAGGCGAGAACCACGGCCCGTCCCCCGTCGTCCGGGTGCAGCGCCGAGGTCTCGGTATCCAGCGCCCAGATCACAGAGGCTCGTCTCCGTCGTTGAATCCGGCCATTCCGGGCTTGAGGAGCACACTGGCTACCAGAGTGCCCTCCTCGCCATCCTCGGGGTCGCGGTTCCCGCGCAGCGGGACTGGGCGCCGGCCGGGAGCATGCTTGATGTGGACACGACGGGTCCCTTCCCACAGGAGGAGTTCCCCGTACGCCTTGTCGGCGCCCTTGCTGCGGAAGCTCTGGGCCTGCACGCGGTTGAGTTCCTTCTCGCTGATCACACCGCCACCAGCTGTGGTGTAGAAGGA